>ERZ795041.95-NODE-95-length-34261-cov-5.160410_pt1 | contig 34261 bp, 35 predicted proteins | sample MGYA00375125_ERZ795041 | MGnify/ENA primary metagenome ERZ795041 (study PRJEB30170, sample SAMN03074214) | activated sludge metagenome | biome: Common Effluent Treatment Plant; feature: Wastewater; material: Activated sludge; isolation source: activated biomass in a...
ACAAATCAAAATACTACGATATCCAATAAGATTGAAATTTTTGACGTTGATTTTCCATTGTGGGGCTTTATTTCATGCAGGTAATGCCCAAATGATAACCGGCATCTGGCATGGAAAAATAAACCGGCAAAAAGCCGAAGTAAAGATTATTCAAAATGGTGACAGCCTTACCGGCACATCTTATTACTACGAATCGGCCAATAATTACCGCCGATACAGCATTAAGGGCTATTTTGACCAGCGAACCAATACCACCGTATGGTGGGACGACCATTTGATTGAAGAAAAATCAGGAAGATTTAGTATGAATATTCCCGGCAAAATCCCAATGCTTTCTCAGGCCGACTTTAACTGTCCCGGTGGCTCAAAAATGATGCTGGATGGCACAGTTTCAGACAGGGAAACAGTAGCCAAAACATTGGGCGAAGTGCATCTGGATAAAACCGGTAGAACAATTTTTGAAGACGAATGGGATTTTGTAATTGAAAACTATACTACAGGTGCCAATGATCCGGATATTATTGACAGTATCGCTGCTATTGCCTTTATACCTCCTCCAACAATAAAGAAGTCGGAAACTACAACTATACCTACTGAGAATAAGACAGAAGTAGTATATACTCCACCCGTTGTTGTTGAAAAAAAGCAGGGGCCAGTAAAAACAACTGCAATAACTGCCCCATTAACTATCAAAGAAAAATTTGTAAGCAGGGAAAAGAAATTTATCAAAGAAATACCCGTGGCAGGAGATTCTATTGAATTAAAATTTTACGACAATGCCGAAATTGACGGCGACTCCATTTCGCTTTTCATAAATGAAAAATTAGTTTTTGAACATGTAAGACTGGCTGCTACCGCTTATATCTACAAAATAGCAGTAACCGATTTAAAAGACACTACCGAGCTGGTCATGGTGGCTGAAAATCTGGGAAAAATTCCGCCCAACACTTCTTATATGGTAGCCATGGTAGATGGCGTAAAATATGACGCCTATCTGGCCAGCACCGAAGGCAGCAGTGGCATGATCAGGTTGGTAAAGTCAAAAACCATGAAAGCAATAGAAACAAAAAAAGAAAATTAATTATTTTATACAGCTACAATTAGTAATTATTCATTTGCTTATTAATAAAAACGGTTTTGCTTTACATTACCACATTTATCATCTTGTTTTTTACATAAATGATTTTTTTGGGCACTTTACCATCCAGCCATTTTTGTACAATAGCATCCTGAAGTACTAATGCTTCCACTTCCGGTTGTGTTATGTCTAATGATAAGGTGAGCTCCGTTCTTGTTTTACCGTTGATAGCAACGGGATAAGCTTTTGAACTTTCTTTAATATATTTTTCATCCCATTTTGGAAATGTTGCATCCAAAACCGTGCTGTTAGTCTCACTGGTTTGTATCGCATTTAATTGCTGATACAATTCTTCAGCAATATGTGGCGCATAAGGTGTAATTAAAATAAGTAATGGATTGAGAATTTCTTTTTTATGACATTTCAAATCAGTAAGCTCATTTACACAAATCATAAATGTACTGACACAGGTATTGAAACTAAACCGTTCTGTATCTTCTTCAATTTTCTTTATCGTCTTGTGCAGTACTTTCAATTCAGCTGATGTTGCCTCTTCATCCGTCCAAATTTTTCCCTTTTGCTCATCAAAAAATAAACGCCAGAATTTCTTAAGAAACCGGTGTACTCCTTCAATGCCTTTGGTATCCCAGGGTTTGCTCATCTCCACCGGACCCAGAAACATTTCATACATACGAAAAGTATCGGCCCCGTATTTGTAAACCAAATCATCGGGATTTACGGTATTGAACTTCGACTTGGACATTTTTTCGGTTTCTACACCGCAGATGTATTTGCCGTCATCCAGAATAAAGACAGCACCTGCATGTTCATTATTTCTCCAGATTACAAAGGCATTTGTATCCAATTCCAGGCCGTCCACCATGTTTACATCCACATGTATTTTATCCAATTGCTTTCCTTCATATTCATCTTCATTGTTCAATAAAGATTTAGAAACAAAAGTATTTGTGCCATGCAAGCGATATACAAACCTGCTGCTCCCCTGTATCATTCCCTGATTGAGCAGTTTTTTAAAAGGTTCATCAAATCCAATCAAGCCAAGGTCATACAGCACTTTGGTCCACATCCTGCTGTAAAGCAAATGCCCCACAGCATGTTCGGTGCCTCCTACATATAAATCTACCTGCCCCCAATAATCGCTTGCCGCCCGGCTGCAAAATTCTTTTTCATTAGCCGGGTCCATATATCTTAAAAAATACCAGCTACTGCCTGCATATCCGGGCATGGTAGAAGATTCAGCTTTACCGCCTGCAAAAACTTGGCTATTCATCCAGACTTCATTATTGGCCAAAGGCCCTTCGCCCTTTTCTCCATGTCTTATATCATCCATATAAGGAAGCTCAAGCGGCAAAACCGACTCATCTAACGCAAAAGGCACATCATTTTTCCAACTAACCGGGAATGGCTCGCCCCAGTAGCGCTGCCGGCTAAAGCCCGCATCACGCATTTTGTAGTTTATTTTTCTTTTACCAATTCCTTTTTCTTCAATCTTTTGAATGGCAGTTTCCAATGCATCTTTCATCACCATACCGTTGAGGAAATCCGAGTTTTCCAAAACCGCTTCTTTTGTTGCATTGGCTTCTTCGCCATTAAAATGATGCCCGATAATATTGGTAATGGGAATATTAAAATGTTTTGCAAACCTAAAATCTCTTTCATCGCCACAAGGCACAGCCATAATAGCGCCGGTGCCATATCCTGCCAGCACATACTCCGATACCCAAATGGGAATTTCTCTTCCATCAAATGGATTGATTGCATAAGCACCTGTAAAAACGCCGGTAATTTTTTTCTCCGACATTCGCTCTCTGTCACTTCTGCTTTTTACATAACCCAGATATTCCGCTACAGCTTCTTCCTGTTCTTTAGATTTTATTTGATGAATAAGATCCATCTCGGGTGCCACTACCATAAAATCAACTCCAAATATGGTATCAGGCCGGGTGGTATAAACTCTTAATTTTTGAGCTTGGCCTTTGATTTCAAAATCTACTTCGGCTCCACTGCTTTTACCAATCCAGTTGGTTTGCATTTCCTTCATACTATCGCTGAAGTCAACTTTTTCGAGCCCTTGCAGCAATCTGTCGGCATAGGCGGTTATTCTTAAATACCACTGCCGCATCTTTCTTTTTTCTACTGGATGGCCTCCTCTTTCACTTACGCCATTCACCACTTCATCATTTGCAAGTACGGTTCCCAATGCTTCACACCAGTTTACATCGCCATAGGCACTATATATCAGCCGGCGCTTCATCAGCCATTCTTCTTTGGTAGCCGTTGAAAAACTGTTCCATTCCTCGGCCGTAAACTTACTGCTGCCTTTTTTTTCATATTTGGCAATCAACTCATCAATGGGTTTTGCCTGCTTGCAGGTATTGCAGAAATAGCTGTTGTACAACTTCAAAAACAACCACTGTGTCCATTTATAATATTCCGGTTTGGACGTATTTACTTCACGACTCCAGTCGTAACAAAAACCAATTTTATTCAACTGGCTTCTAAAATTTTTAATGTTCGCTTCCGTTGATACGGCGGGGTGAATGCCATGCTCTATTGCATACTGCTCAGCCGGAAGACCAAAAGCATCATAACCCATGGGGTGCAATACATTAAATCCTTTGAGTCTTTTATAACGGGCAAAAATATCGGAAGCGATATAGCCCAACGGATGACCTACGTGCAAACCCGCACCACTGGGATAGGGAAACATATCCAGCACATAATACTTGGGTCGGGCAGGATCGTTTGCTACCTGATAAACATTTTTATCATTCCACTCTTGCTGCCATTTTTTTTCTATCTCTCTGAAATTATATTCCATTTCTTAGCGATATCTTAGTTTTATTAAAATTTATTATAAATGTCAATGTCCAATGCTATCAAAAAAAAATTTTGGCAATTTGCCATTACAGCATGTAAGTGACAGGCTAAATATTTCTACTTAATGCTTGCAGAAATCTTTAACAAATTTCTTGCCTTTCGTATAGCAATATGAACCGGGGACAATCGTTAATGCAATTCCGCTATTAGCGGAAGCATGGCAAAAATACTGATTGTACTGCTTAATGAGCTATTTTTGCCTTGCCCGTTTTGGTTTTACTTTCAAAAATTGAACGGGGCCAACAATCCATTAATCTGTAAAAAAAGTTTCATGTCTCAATCCGCCAAGTCCTCAATCAAAAAGGGCAAACCTTCCTACTTTATGTCTGTGCTCGGTGTTACACTAGTTTTGTTTTTGCTTGGCATTGTAGGTTGGTTAGTTATCAATGCTACCAAAATAGGCGATTATTTCAGGGAAAATGTAGAAGTAAGGGTCTATTTGTTACCCAATTTGAATCCAAAAGACAGTACAGCGCTGACCAACTACATTGCCGCAAAACCTTATGTAAAAACAATGCGTTATGTTTCTAAAGAAGAAGCACAAAAAATTTATATGCAGGATGGTGGCGAAGACTGGGGCAAAGTGCTGGATGAAAATCCCTTGCCCGATGCGGTTTTTTTCAGTCTGAAAAGGAGTTATGTAAATCTGGATACGCTGGCCGTAATAAAAAAAGACCTGGAAGCACAAACCTATGTTACAGATGTAAAATATCCTGAAGCATTGGTAGGCAAACTCAATCAAAACATAAGGATTGTAAGTGCCGTATTATTGGGCCTTGCTATTATAATTGCGTTGGTGGTTATTTTCCTTATTGACAATACCATAAGATTAGCCATGTTCAGCAACCGGTTTTTGATAAAAACCATGCAAATGGTGGGTGCCACCCGGCAGTTTATTGCCAAGCCTTTAAATACAAAGGCCATTATCAATGGGGCCATCAGCGGGGTTATTGCTTCTGTATTATTATATATTATCATTCTGATACTGGAAGGAAATATTCAATGGTTGAAAACCATACATGACAATGGTATGTTGTTGTTGTTGTTTTTAACATTAATTGTATTAGGTGTTGGAATTACGCTTTTCAGCACCAATCGCAGTGTGGTAAAATACTTAAAGATGAAACTAGACGACCTTTATTAAAAAACAGTAAACCTCAACATTGCGACTTTTCTTTATATTGCAGCTCCAAAAAAATTGAATCATGAGTAAAACTGGTAGCCCGGCTATGTTTGGCAAAGAGAATTATTTGTGGATGTTGATAGGGGTTGTAATTATTGCGCTGGGCATGTTTTTAATGTCGGGCGGCAGAAGCAATGTGGATCCCAATGTATTTGACAGCGGATCGGTGTATAGTGCCCGTCGTAATACCATTGCACCCATACTTATTATAAATGGGCTGGAAGAGGAGATGTATGCTATTTTCAAAAAACCAAAAACAAACAATGCCTGACAGGCGATAATGCAATAAGATTTCAAGGCGATGCAATTTTGTATCGCCTTGTTTATTAATATTGCTGCTTACAAAACTTACAATACAAATGGGAATCGCTGAAGCTATTATACTTGCCATTGTAGAAGGATTTACCGAGTTTCTTCCGGTATCTTCTACCGGCCACATGATTATTGCCAGCTCATTACTCGGTATTCAGCACGATGAGTTTACCAAGCTTTTTGAAGTTTCAATTCAGTTTGGTGCTATACTGGCTGTGGTAGTTTTATATGGAAAAAAGTTTTTTCAGTTTCGCAACTGGCAGTTTTATGCAAAATTGATCGTTGGTGTTATTCCAGCTTTGTTATTGGGTTTTTTATTTTCTGACCAGATAGATAAGATGCTGGAAAGCCCCACCGTTGTTGCTATTTCCTTGTTGATAGGCGGTGTTGTTTTAATGTTTATTGATAAAATGTTTCAGAAACCAAAATTAGAATCGGATGATCAAATCAGCTATGGAAAAGCATTTACAGTAGGACTCTTTCAAACGATAGCCATGATACCCGGCGTAAGTCGCAGCGCCGCTTCCATTATTGGCGGTATGTCGCAAAGGTTTACACGCAATCTGGCTGCCGAGTTTTCTTTTTTTCTTGCAGTACCTACTATGTTTGCCGCATCTTTTTACACCTTGTTTGTAAAAAAATGGACAACTTCAGAAGGCGTTGTGGTCAAGGGATACAAATTAGTAACCGATACACAGGAGCATACAATTGCCTTCCTTACCGGAAATTTGGTAGCATTTTTGGTTGCCCTACTTGCTATTCGTTTTTTTATTAATTATCTGAAAATTTATGGTTTTAAAGTTTTTGGAGTGTACCGCATACTGGCAGGTATCACACTGTTGATTTTATTGTTTACAAAAGTGATTGAATAATTCTGCTTCAGCTTTCCTACATTTACTAAAACCAACTGAATGCAGACAGCTTCTAAAAAGGTAGTGAACGGATGGGCCATGTACGACTGGGCCAATAGTGTGTACAATCTGGTTATTACCTCCACCGTTTTTCCTGCTTACTTTGAAGCCATTACCGGCGATGGAAATGAAAACACAAAACAGGACACAATTACTTTTTTGGGTCGTGAGTTTGTGAATACTTCACTGTACAATTATACGCTTGCTTTTAGTTTTCTAATCATCGCAGTCATATTGCCATTACTTTCTTCCATTGCTGATTTTAAAGGAACCAAAAAGAGATTTCTGCGTTTTTTTATGACGATGGGCAGCATCGCCTGCAGCGCCATGTTCTTTTTCGATAAGTCAAATTTGTGGCTGGGTATTCTGTGTATGATTTTTGCCTGCATCGGCAGCTGGGCAGGTCTGGTTTTTTATAACTCCTACTTACCCGAAATAGCTGCACCGGAAGATAGAGATCGCATCAGTGCAAAAGGTTTTGCTTATGGCTATGTAGGCAGTGTGCTTTTACAGTTAGTAAGTTTTGTTTTGATTTTAAAAAACGATATATGGGGCATCAGCAGCGGTTTTGCTTCTCAGCTATCTTTTCTTTTAGTGGGTATCTGGTGGTTTGCTTTTGGCAACTATGCCATCAACCGTATGCCCAAGCCGGTGGCGGCAGGTGAAGCCAACCAATACGTCGACCTGCGAAACGGTTATAAAGAATTAAGAAAAGTAGCGTTTCAGCTTTTACAATTACCCGTTTTAAAACGCTTTTTGCTCTCATTTTTCTTTGTGAGCATGGGTGTGCAAACGGTGATGCTGGCTGCCACCCTATATGGCAAAAGTGAATTACAAATTGAAACACAAAGCCTGATCATTGCGATATTAATTATACAGCTGATAGCGATACCAGGTGCATTTGCTATTGCAGCTTTATCAAAAAGGACAAGCAACCTTTTTGCATTAACCATCTGCATTGCTGTGTGGATTGGCATTTGTATCGGCGCATTTTATTTGCCACCCAAAAACAGTGTCGCATTTTATGTACTCGCAACGGTGGTAGGCTTTGTTATGGGTGGTATTCAGTCGCTTTGCCGCTCCACCTATGCCAAGCTGATGCCCGAAACCAAGGATACAGCTTCATTTTTCAGTTTTTATGACGTAACGGAAAAAGTGGCCATTGTTATTGGCATGTTTAGTTTTGGCATAATAACCGAGCTTACCGGTACACAGCGCAATGCTGTTTTGGTATTAATGGTTTTCTTTATACTGTCCTTACTATTTTTGTTGTTTACACGCTGGGCATTAAAGTATAAAAAATAAAAATGCCATAAAAATCATCATCTCATGAAGCTCTATACTATCAATACCGGATATTTCAAATTGGACGGCGGTGCTATGTTTGGCGTAGTGCCCAAAAGCATTTGGAATAAAATAAACCCGGCCGATGAAAATAATTTATGCTCCTGGGCATTGAGATGTTTATTGATTGAAGACGGTAACCGGCTCATACTTATTGATAATGGCAACGGAGATAAACAAGATGCAAAATTCTTCAGTCATTATTATTTGCATGGAGACGATACATTGGACAAATCGCTTGCAAAATATGGCTTTCACAGAGATGATATTACAGATGCTTTTCTCACCCACTTACACTTTGACCACTGTGGCGGCGCCATAAGCAGAGCAGGAGACAAACTGGTTCCCAGTTTTAAAAATGCAACTTATTGGAGCAATCAAAAACACTGGGAATGGGCGGTGCATCCCAATGACAGAGAGAAAGCCTCTTTTCTGAAAGAAAATATTTTACCGATTGAAGCATCGGGCAAGTTGCAGTTTATTGAAACCAGCGAAACAAAAGATGGCAAATTAGGTTCGACAGTTTTTTCTGAAAATATATCTATTCGTTTTGTAAGCGGCCATACGGAAAGTATGATGCTGCCCCAAATAAAATATAAAGACAAAACCATTGTTTTCATGGCTGACCTGCTCCCATCAGCAGGTCATATTCCGCTGCCTTATGTTATGGGTTATGATATGTTTCCATTAACTACACTGCATGAAAAGAAAGCATTTCTTCAGGAAGCATTAGAGGGCGACTACATTTTATTTTTTGAACATGATCCGGTAAACGAATGTTGCACCTTGCAACAAACTGAAAAAGGAATAAGGCCCAAAGCGTTTTTCAAACTGGAAGAAGTTTAAAACGAAAAATTGATTTTAAAAAGAGCCTGAATTGGTCTGATTTGGTATTCAGATACCGTTTCAATATTATTCGACAAGAAAATTGTTGTAAAAGCCTTTGTATTGAGCAAATTCTGACAGGTTAGCTCGTAATCAAGCCTTGATTTTTTAGGCTTATATCTTAAATTCACATCTGCAAAATAATAATTATGAGAAGGAGAAAATTTGTTATTGACATAATAATGCTCGGCTGACACCTTTAAAATTAATCTGGCTGTTGGAAAATAGTTCACTGAAATATCTTGATTGGCTGTCTGAATAGTAGTAGCCGTTTGCACTAGTTGAGATTTGAATAAATAAGTAAAATATGACCCGTTGTAATCTGCTGTGAGTTTTGAAGATAATTTTAATGCAATTGTTGTCCCGAGAGTAAAATTCTTATTGGAGAAATTCAAAAGATCACTTTGCTGCCACTGCTGCTGATTGCCAAACGAATAACTATAGTTAAAACCAATTGAAGTTTTCCAGTCAATAATATACTTGCTGAATCGTCCCGAAATAGTTGCTCTGTTTGCATAATTATTCCGAAGAAATGCAGTTAGTGTTTCCAAATTACCATTAAATTGCTGGCTATACAAAAGGTTTGACTTAATTCTTGAAAATATAATCCCTGTATTAAAAAAAACAACATTGAGCGGGTTTCTGTAAGTTAGCGATGCAGAAATATTACATGACGAGGTTTCGGCAAGCGGTGCATTATTATTCGCCAGGCTACGGTAAGTTTTTAACATATACCCGCTGGATATTCCTGAAATATCTCCAAAGTCCTTGGTGTATGAAGCAAAAACACTTATATTCCATTTTGGATCAAGCTGAAGCATTATTGACGCCTCTGGGTTTATAAAAAAAGCTTCTTTTCCTGATTTCATGTTTAATAAAGTGTCCTTATAATAAATTTTTGTATAATTAAGTGGTAATCTAAAAGAAATCTGCCACTTGTTATTTTCATAAGACCAGCTATTCTCATTATAAACCCTATACCGTTGCCAGTTCAATTTATTTTGAAAAGTATCCGCCACCGATTGCTTTATGCCTAAGTTATCTATCATTAAGTCAGTTAATAAATGCTGAAATTGGACATTAAACCCCAATTTATATTGTGATACTATTTTTGATTTTCGTTTACGTAAAGATAAATTGTTGTCTGTATAAAACGTTTTAAGCGAAGCAATCTGTATCAATGCATCATAAGGCTGGTTGTTGTTTACTATATCTTCATACTGACCCGGCCTTACATTCAGGCTTTGTGGAAGCGAAACATATCCAAGATAAGAAGCCCATTCCTCAATATATTTTTTTTTTGCTTTAAGCAGTTTAAAATCGTTTGAAAGATTAATAAAAGGGTTGCTTAACCTCTGATTAATTTCACTAATTGTTAACAGTCTGTTTTTTTCAGCAGACCACCAGCTCTGAAATTTCAGAGTATTTTTCATATAAAACTTTGGCGAGTTGGTCATTAATGATAAATAAGATTGTAGCACATTCAGGTTACTGTGAAATTTATTCTGCTCAATGATGGAAATGGTATCAGCAGGTAAATAAAATTTTGTAATTACACTGCTTTGCTGACTCTGATAGTCATTTACAAAAGCTGCATTTACTCTTATCTGATACGTTGCATTCAGCGGTACAAGTTGATTTATCGAAGCAACATGATTATTATTGAATAAATACCTTTTTTGAGAAATAGGAGGTGGGCCGGGCCGGCCAATTGAAACCAAGTCCGACTTGATGCTCCCATTTTGAAGGGCATTGATATAATCATTAATATTATGTGAGTTTAACTCATGGGTATTATCCAGCCCGGTATTGTTGTATTTATAAGTATTGATAAATTGTATTTTCTTTTTAAATAGCATGCCTGTTAGTTCATCTTCGCTTAAGAGTGGTGAAAATCCAATACCAAACCGGGCACGGCCAATCAGTTTCATTTTAGCGCTGTTTTTCAGCCTAATATTTAAAGCTGCCCGGTCACTAAAGGAAATGCTGTCTAGCACACGGATGGGCTGGTGGTTCTCCAAGACCTGCACTTTCTCCACCGATTCAGCAGGTATATTATTATTTGCGATGCCGTATCTATCTTCTAATAAATCCAACCCTTCGATGTAATACTTATTTATCGGTTTTCCTTGATATTTAATTTGACCGCCAGGCAAAACTTCAATCCCTGGTAAACGAGCAATTATATCGCCTATTACACGATCTTGTTGCTGTCTGAATTCGCTAATTTGATAATTAATGGTGTCTTTTCTCTTCCAAACAGGATTGCCGGCAACTTTCACCTCTGGTAGGGTAATAGCTTCTGGTGATAGTGAAAACTGAAAATCGGTTTTTTGTCCGGGGATAAAAAAAAGGCTTTGACTACCATATCCTAATAATGCAGCTTTTAGTTCTAGGGTATCACTATTGGTTGGATTAAACTTTAATTCAAAGTGTCCATCACTATCACTAAATGTGAAGGCAAGAATGATCTTTGTTTTTTTTTCATGCAGGGTAATAGTAGTAGCAACTGATTCGCCTTTTTTGGTCTGTGTATGCCCTTTTATTATTAACGGTTGTGTTGACCCGAAAATTGATGTGTAAATAAATATTAGGGTTAAAAAAAATTTCATTTTGGTTGTTCTCGTAATACACCTACTCTAATTCAATAGGGTTATATGGAGGTTTTGGCGGGGGTGGTGGATTTGTTACTCCATCAATACTTTTTGTACGAAATATCATTCCCTGGCTTGCAGCAAAACCATCAGGGTTATCTATCATAAATCTTACTAATTTCCTATATTCTTTTCTTGTTACCAATGTGGTTTTTTTGATCTCAAACAAAATTGGCCTTTTTTCTTTCAAGAATTCAAGAGAAACTAAATTGAATTCAAAATCACCTTTTTGTTCTTTTAATTTTAATACAAGCCCTGGAAGCCCAGTAAACAAGTGTGGACCAACGGGAAGAGTAATTTGGGGGACAAACCAAGCTTCATAATCCCGACCTCTAAATGTAGTATTAGCTTTACCACATTTATAACCTAAAAAAGTGGCAGTATCAGCTTTAATGATCCATTTTAAGTCTTTAACACTATCTGCAAACTGGTAAGTATATAATCCTAATTCATCTCGTATGGTAAAAACACCAGTCTTATTGTTCCTGAAAAAAACTTTACTTGAACCAGGTGGAATCCCTCTTAAATCAACTGCCCCCCCCGAATTAAGTTGTGCGTTTATTGCTGAATCAAGAATCATATTGTTGTAGCTCCAAAATTTTGAAAACTTTTGGCCAGCTTCTAAAATCAGTAAGTCCTCTCTGAAAAAGGTTAAAGAGTTACTATCTGGCCTGTACAAGAAATTATACTTAGCCTTTAAAAAAGAAGAATCCAAAACCTGGCCTTCAGTTTTTCTTGAAAAAAAAACGAATATAACTGGCAAGGCAATCCAAGGTTTAAATTTTGACATCATTCATTTAACGATTTTTACATAGAAATAGTTGTGCTTTAATTTTGCGACAAATTCATATACTCAAAAGCTGCAAAAAGTTTTCACAGCCTTTGAGTATTCAATTCAGTCTGCTTCAAATTAGTAATTCAACTCCATTAATATGGTATCCACACACCACATAATGCTTGATTTTTTAATCGCCATGCAGCGTTGAACTCCTCTGTAGTTAACCCGTAATGATTTGTCCATTGAGTTACACTCCCGTCCCAAGCTATACCACAAGTTAAATAAAAAGAGACTTCAGTAGTGTACCATCCCCATGGTAATTTTGAAATTTTTTTGAAGACAAATCCATGTTTTTTTGGTAAATGTTTAGATAATGACATAACACTTGTACTTGCTAAACAATAAATGGAAATACCCACTGCAAAAACTAGTAACATTAATTTTTTTCTCATAAATTTTTAATTTTAGGTTAAATAAAATATCAAAAGCAATTTCATTACAAGACATATAAATCCCTAACCGATTTCTGGATAATTCTATCCGTTTTTCGGATAAAAAACGAATGAATGTTATATTGGTTCTTACTTTTGGCCTATTAACATTTATTTCTTGGAAACGCAAATAAAAAAAACTATATGCCATAATATGAAGTTGTTGAGAAAAAAACATGGCTTCTCTCAGGAAGATGTGGCCATCAACCTGCATATTGAGCAGAATACTTATTCCCGTATGGAAAGAGGAGAAACAAAATTAGACGTGGAAAGATTGCAGCAAATTGCTAGTTTGTACAAAATATCTGTATATGATTTGTTAGAGGGTTTAGGCCCCCCCCTCAAAAAAAAAATCAAACGGTTTAAATTCATTCTGAAGATTTGAAAAATTTAGATGTCAATTCAATTCCTTTTTACAAGATAAGTAATGGTGTGCCGCAGGTTATTATGGCGCATCATATCAGTCTTTACCTTTCCAACCCCCAGTAAGCTTTCCACTCTTACCTGAATATGATTCATAACACCTGTTACCCACACAGTCATATTTTTTCCGCATTAAAAGATACATTGCGGATAGCTTAAAAATTATCCTGCGTCATTAGGGAATTTGTTTGTTTGGAAAAGCTGAACAGTTTCAGTGCCAGCAGTTCGAATAATTTGATTCGTTTCATTTTTTCATTTTTGTTATTCCTAAAATGAGTAAACTGCCAATGGCTGCCGGCACAATCAGGTTGATAAACCAGATACCGATAGCCGTAAATCCTATGCCAATTGTGTTGGCAGTAAAAAGTTTTACAATCATCACCATCACCGTTCCCCGCTGTAGTGGTTCAATCAAAGAAATGGAAGGTATCACGGACATTACTACAAATGAAACACTCACTGCCCAAAAAGCCTGCCACCATGAAATATCCACTTCAAATAACCGAAATAGCAGGTAATACTGTACAATAAAAACCACGAACCTGAGTACGGATAATGACAGCAGCCGCAGCAGCAATGTTGCATTGAAATCTTCCAAAGCTTTTACCAGATAGGCAAACCGGGTGCTGCCCGGCAAACGATCCACCCATTTTATTATCCACGACAAGCGGAAATAAAATAGTGTTAAAACAACTGTAGCAGCTATCATTCCATAGAGTATTACATCAAACCATATCGCGGAGACAAGTTGTTTTTCAATAATAACATGCTTCATAAAAAGCCACCCTGCACAACCCATAAACAGTGTAATAATAAGCTGGCTGATACTAGAAACAATGGTAATTGAAATTGTTTTCAGCCGGTTGCCTTCGTCCATATATAAAACCCGGCCCAGATACTCCCCCACCCGGTTGGGCATACTGACTGAAAATGAAACGCCGGAGAGCACTGCCCGGAATGCTTTTAAAAAACCAACCTGCTGTATCGGGCGCACAGCTATTTTCCACTTGACAGATTCGATAGACCAGTTGACGATCATCAAAAGAACAACAGCGACAATATTCCATATCAACAGACTATTAAATGACTGGCGAATGCCTTCCCATGCAGTTTCAAGATCAGGTTGTTTTTTTATCTGCTGGTAAATAGACCAGAAAAGCCACACAAACAATAATGGACCAAGAAAGTAATTTATAAAGATTTTGCTATTTCGGCTCTGCTTCATTAAAGTTGTAATATTGTAAAAATACATTCCCCTTGCAAAAGCCAGACAAAATAATACTTGGAATTGACCCCGGCACCTTGGTTATGGGTTATGGATTGATTGTGGTGAAGCGTACTAAAGCGACGCTGCTTGAATTGGGCGTACTAAAACCCGGCAAAATAAAAGATAGCTATAAAAGACTTCAATTGATATTTAATACTGTAAGCGGAATCATTACCAAATACCAGCCCACCGATTTTGCAATTGAAGCACCATTCTTTGGAAAAAACGTACAAAGTATGTTGAAGCTGGGCCGGGCACAAGGTGTGGCCATAGCAGCCGCCATGCGCCACGGGCTGGAAGTAACTGAATATGCTCCGCGAAAAGTAAAGCAATCCATAACCGGAAATGGTAATGCTGATAAAGAACAGGTAATGAAAATGCTGCAAACTATTTTATCATTTAAAGAAAATGCAAAGCAATATGATGCTACCGATGCAGTGGCCGTAGCGCTCTGTCATCATTTTCAATGTAGCGGCATAAAAGACAAATCAACTAAAGGTGTAAAAGGCTGGGATGATTTTATAAAGAATAATCCGGGGAGGTTGAGGAAATAGAAACAATTCTATACAATACAATTTGGGCTGATAATTTTACTTTAACTCAAGCATGGAGTTATCAATTCAGATTCTTTCATTATGTTCTGAATTCACAAAATCAATCTAAGATTTATTTGTTTTTAATTTCCTTTTCTCAAGATATGCCTGCAATTGCTCAAAATTCATTCCTTTAATTTCTTTGGAAATTTTGTCTTTAATCTCTCTAAATGTTTTAACTGTGTCAAAACTCTTTTTAGTCTTATTCTTCGTTTTCATAATTCACTATCAAAAATTCCTCCAAAAACTGAGGTATCAAAATAAAACGCTGCAACATATATTAAAGATAAAAACTTAAAAATTGTTACACGCCTGAAATATCACCTCACATGATTCAATTATTTGCTCCTGAGTAATTATGAGCGGAGGCGAAATACGCATACATTGCGGAGCAAATAAAAACCAATCGGTCAATACACCATTTGAAATGCAATAATCAATCACCATTTTATTTCTTTCAAAAGACGCAAACTCGATTGCTAGCCACAACCCACAACTGCGTATAGAAACGATAGCAGGATGATTCAATAATGACAAAAACAGATTTTTCTTTTGTTGCACAGTATCAATCCATTTTTCAGCCAACAAAGCATTGAGCGCAGCCGCACCTGCTGCACAACAAACCGGATGCCCTCCAAAAGTGGTAATATGGCCCAATACCGGATTTTCGGTAAACTTATCCATCAGTGGTTTGTCCGCAATAAATGCACCTAATGGCATGCCGCCTCCCAATGCTTTTCCCAATAACAAAATATCGGGCACTACATCAAAATTTTCAAAACCCCAAAGCTTTCCGGTGCGTCCAAAGCCTGCCTGTATTTCATCCATCACCAGCAAGGTTCCTGTTTCGGTACATTTCTTTCGTAGTGCCTTCATCCAGTCTTTAGCAGGTGCTATAACCCCTGCTTCTGCCTGCACTGTTTCCACTACAACACAGGCAGTTTGATTTGATATTTCGCCGAGCGATTCAAAATGATTGTATCGCAAATGCAATACATCGGGCAACAACGGACGATAAGCCTGTCTCCAATATTCATCTCCCATGATACTTAATGCACCTTGGGTACTGCCATGATATGAATCGTTAAAAGCAATCAATTGCGTTCTTCCTGTTACTCGTTTTGCCAGTTTCATTGCGCCTTCTACTGCTTCGGCACCTGAGTTTGTAAAATAAACTGAATTGAGATTTTGAGGCAGATGCTCGGTTAACAACTTAGCATACTGCACCTGAGGCGATTCAATGAATTCGCCATATACCATAATGTGTAAATATGCATCTAATTGTTTTTGTATGGCATCGATAACAACCGGATGCCGATGACCCACATTGGCAACGCTGATGCCTCCAATGAGGTCAATATATGTTTTGCCCGAAGCATCAGTAAGTGTGCAGCCCTCAGCTTTTACAATTTCCAAAGCCAGCGGTGCAGGGGATGTTTGTGCAATGTGACGCAAAAAAAGTTCACGCTGTGTCAATCCGGTTTGTTTTTACAAAGAACGCAAAGAATTGCTGAACTTTACACAATTACGCATTTGTCAGTTATAAAAATAAAATAAATATGCCCGTTATTTTACCCGTTGAAAATAAGCTTCCGCAGTTTGGCAAAAATTGTTTTATAGCACCCAATGCCACATTGGTTGGCGATGTACAAGCAGGAGATGATTGCAGTTTTTGGTTCAATACCATTGTACGTGGTGATGTGAATTTTATAAAAATGGGAAACAAAGTGAATGTGCAGGATGGTGCTTGTATTCATTGCACCTATCAGAAATATGGAACTACCATTGGCAACAATGTATCCATCGGCCATCATGCTATTGTGCATGGATGCACCCTGCACGATAATGTGTTGATAGGTATGGGCGCCATTGTAATGGATAATGCGGTGGTGCATAGTAATACAATCATTGCCGCAGGTGCCGTTGTACTTGAAAATACCATTTGCGAACCGGGCAGTATTTATGCCGGTGTGCCTGCCAAAAAAGTAAAAGACATTTCACAGGAGTTGATAAACGGAGAAATAAACCGGATAGCCAATAATTATGTTCGCTATGCCGACTGGTTTAGATAAAAATCAACAAATGCTAAAAAAATCAATCTATATTTTACAAAATTGATAATTGTCAAGGCCGGGTATTTATACGATGGACAAAACAATTAATTCTTTCTAACTTCGTTTATTAAAGCAAGAAACAATGAAAAACCTTAGATTTTTTGCGGTTATTATTTGTGTGATGATGGCTTTTTCGTCATGCAAAATATTTGGCAATCTTTTTAAGCCAAAATATGGATGTCCTACCAATGGGAAAAATGTAGGAGCCGAAAAAATATTAAGTGGCGACCCCGATGCAATGAAGGCTGTTAAGAAATCAAAAAAATTTAAAAGTTAATGATGATGATGCAGCCAAAGAACCAATATCTATGTCCTAATAGTAGCAAAATGAACAGCAGCTATTTTAAAAAACCTAAACACCTAAACTATGAGCCTCACCCTACGAACCACACTCGGCTGTACCGAAGCCGTTATTGCCGATGACGGCGGTTTAAAAGAATTTTACCGCATAGCCAACATCCTCAGTCAGGATTTTGATGTTAAATTCAATCACAAAGAAGACGATTTTGATACCATAGACTGGGAATTTCGCCATAAGGGCCACAATATAACCCTGCACTATAGCATTTACAACGGTATTTCTCTTTTTCCTACAAAAACAAAAGATGCGTTGAGTAAAGACAACAAGGCCGTTGTGGAATTAGCCGGTGTGCTGGAATCAAAACTCTTTAACGAAGAAAACAGAAGTATTGCCTGATTGCGTGACCCAACTTTTTCATCAATTAAGGTTGACCAAATAGCATCCTGCTGACACTTTTTAGGATGAATCAGAAATTTTATTGCTTTAAAAAATCAACCTTAACCTCAACCTTAACCTCAACCTTAACCTTAACCTCAACCTCAACCTTCTCATCTATCTGCTTCCAGCTACCACTTCCCTTCCTCAATGCTTTCCAAAATATTTACATAACTCACATACCGGTCTTCAAAAATTTCGCCTTGTCGCACGGCCTGTTTTATTGCACAATCAGGTTCATTGATATGCATACAGTTATTAAACTGACAGCCATTCAACCGGTCTCTCATCTCAGGAAAATAATGTGATAGCTCAGATTTTTCAATATCCACCAAACCAAACTCACGCATACCCGGCGTATCAATAATGCCGCCGCCACCGGGCAGGTCAAACATTTCGGCGAATGTGGTTGTGTGTTGCCCTTTTCCGCTCCAGCCGCTTACATCCTGTACTTTTCGATTCATGCCGGGCATCAGCACATTCAGCAGTGAAGATTTTCCTACACCACTATGTCCGCTCAATAATGAGATTTTATTATTCAATATGCTATTCAATTGTTCAATGCCTTCGTTTTTATCGGCACTTACCAGCAATACTTTATACCCCACGGTTTCATACATAGTTTTCCATTGTTCATACTTTTCCAACTCCTTTGTTTTGTATAAATCCGATTTATTAAATACAATAAATGCAGAAACATGATACATTTCACATGCTACAAGAAAACGGTCGATAAAGCCCTGAGAGGTTTTAGGCTCTTTGAGGGTTGCTACTAAAATACTTTGATCCAGATTGGCTGCTACTATATGATGCTGATGTTTAAAACGTGGGCTTTGCCGGTTGATGTAATTATGCCGAGGCAAAATTTCATTGATGATGGCAGTTCCTTCTGTTTCATTTTCAATTTCAATATTCACTTTGTCGCCAACTGCCACCGGGTTGGTGCTAGTGATATCATCAATTTTTAAAACACCTTTCATACGGGCATTAAAAAAACGACCACTTTCCGATTTTACATTGTACCAGCTTCCGGTAGATTTATAAACAGTAGCAATCATGTGTATGATAAATTCTTCAAGTTTCTGATGGGCGGAAAGATAAACTAAACTATGGAAACCTTTTTAATATTGTAAAACGAAGCATCAGTTCTATAAATAAAAAGATCAAAGCCGCCAGCATAAAGGGCAAGTATTTTTCTTCAGCACGATGCTGAATAGTCATTTCAACTTTTGATTTTTCAAGTTTATCAATAGCTGCATACGTATTTTGCAAACCCTGTTTGTCGCGGGCTCTAAAATATTGGCCACCTGTTTCGTTAGCAATTTTTTTCAACAAATCTTCATCAATAAAATCAAAAGCAGCTTGCGGCTGTTGTGGTTTTCTACCTTTTACTTCCACTATAGTGGTTGGTATGGCCCCCATTCCTATTGTATATACTTTTATTTTTTCTACTTTGGCAATTTCAAGTGCCGTAAGCGGGTCTATCAGCCGAGTGTCCGGTGCGTCTTCTTTACCATCTGTAATTAAAATGATGATTTTACTTTTTGCATTGCTTTTGCTTATTCTGTCCACTGCTGTTGCCAATCCCTCACCTATTACGGTACCATCTTTGAGCAGGGTGCGGCTTTCCAGATTTTCAATTTGCGATATCAGCGTTTCTTTATCTGCAGTAATGGGACATTGAGTAAAACTTTCACCCGAAAAAATTACAAGTCCGATACGATCTACCGGACGGCTGCGTACAAAGGTTGCTGCAACTTCTTTTGCCACTTCCATTCTGGAAGGAGGTATATCCTGCGAGCCCATACTACCACTTACATCCATACACAGCATAATATCAATTCCCTCACCTACACTTCTTTGGTTGCTGATTAATTTTTGCGGTCGTGCAATTACCAATATCAAACATACAATAGTCAATAATCTGAAGACAAAGGGCAGATGCCGAATCCTGTTTTTCCAGATTACTACCTGAAACGCCTGTGTAGTGGAGAAACGAATAGCCGGCTGATCTTGATCCGATTTTTTATAATAAAACCAAATAAGAAATGGCAATATTGCGAGCAGCAAAAATGCCCAAAGATTTGCAAAATGAATATGTTTTAAAAAATCGTAAAGCATATTTTCTTAATCTGTGTTATCTTGTATGGTTTGATTTACATCAGCCTGCTCCATGATTCGTATTGTATTATAAATTGTGTCAAAACAGTTTTCATTATCATCGTTTGTCGGATTGTATTTTGCAAATTTCACAAAGTCGCTTAAGCGCAATGCCTGCGAAAGTTTTTCAAACTGCCCCGGCTGCCATTTCAATTCTTGTAACTGCAACACCAAATCATTTGTAGTTTTTTGAAGTGAGCAAATTCCTTTTTTCCGTGATACATAAATGCGAAAAATTTCGGTCAGCTTAGCATGATAGATTTTAGATGATACGGTGGATTGCTTCAGCAACCTCAGCTGTTTTATTGCATCTTCATAAGGATTCGTTGAAATATTATCATTACCTACCACTTGCATCATTTTTTTTCTTCTTAAAAAATAATAAACTAATAAAGCCAGCACCAGTAATCCGCCAATCATATACCACCAAAAGTCATTTTTGGCCACAGGCTTTACTTCCAATATATCTTTTATATCATGATATTCCTGTTGAGGATCAAAATCGGAAAAAACAATATCAATCGGAATGGTATCAGATATTATTGAACCGGTTAGTTTATAAGAAGGTATTACCCAGCGCCCTGAGTCGAAGCTGGTAAGATAATAGACGGTTTTCAAACTGATTTTTCCATTTTCAAAAACAGAATCCACCACCGGTTTTTCCAAAAATTCAAAATGGGGAATCGTATCGGGAAAAGTAAATAAATGCCCCTCCTGCTGTGGATAAGAAATTGTAATTGTCAATTGCAATGGTTCGCCTAAAAATATTGTGTACTTGTCAACCGAAGTTTTGATAGTAGCGCCCGATTGTGCAACACCCAAAAGAAAATGACAGCAGAAAATGATCATCAATATGTACCGGGCTCTCTTCATAGTTTATCTGTTCCTGCTTAAAAAAAACTTTTGCAAAACACGAATGTATTCCTCACCGGTTTTTATATGCAATAAATCACAACCCGCTTTTTTAAAAATCCGTGCCGCATAGGAAGTAACTTTGAAAAACTCTTGCTCATACTGATATCGTACATACGCATTGCTGCTATCCACCCATTGGGTTGTTCCGGTTTCTGCATCCTGCACCTGTATCATTCCTGCATTGGGCAATAGCTGGTCTGCCTGATCATAAATTTTTATTCCTATCACATCATGCTTTTTTCCTGCAATACGAATAGCATCTTCATACCCGGTATCTAAAAAATCACTCAATACAAATGCAATACTTTTTTGATGCGTGATATTGTTAAAATAACGCAGTGCCATTCCAAGATCCGACCCTTTTCCTTTTGGAGTTTTGGTTAAAAGCTCTCTCACAATATATAATGCATGTTGCTTTCCTTTTTTGGGAGGTATGTACCCTTCAATACAATCGCTATAAAAAATGACGCCTATTTTATCGGCATTACTAACAGCAGCAAAACTTAATACGGCACCGATCTCTGTTGCCAACGCTCTTTTTGTTGCATAGCGGGTTCCAAACAAAGTGCTGTTGCTTATGTCCACCAGCAACATTACAGTCAGCTCTCTTTCTTCTTCAAATACTTTACTATACGGATGGCCAAGCCTTGCCGATACATTCCAGTCGATAAAACGAATATCATCACCGGCAGCATATTCTCTCACTTCTTTAAACGACATGCCCTTGCCTTTAAAGGCGCTGTGGTATTCACCGGTAAACAGATCGCTGGTAAGTTTTTTACTCTTTATTTCCAGCGCTCTTACTTTTTGTAATATTTCGGTAGTGGTGAGCAAGGTATATTTTTATTAAGGCACATTAATTTGACGCAGTACATCATCAATTACATGTTCCACTTTTACGTTTTCGGCCTCAGCTTCGTAAGTGAGTCCAATGCGATGACGCAATACATCTTTACAAATACTGCGAACGTCTTCCGGAATTACAAACCCCCTTTTATTCAAAAAGGCCTGCGCCTTGGATGCAATGCCCAGATTGATACTGCCACGTGGCGATGCACCATAGGCTATTAATGGTTTTAGTTTCTCCAGCTTATAATTACCCGGCTGGCGGGTTGCAAAAACAATGTCAAGAATATACTGTTCTATTTTTTCATCCATATAAATCTGCTTTGTAAGTTCCCGTGCACTCAATACTTCCTGAACAGAAACTACTTGCTTGATATCGGGATAATTTCCCTGTATGTTTTGCCGAAGGATCAACTGTTCTTCGTTCATTTTGGGATAGTCAACAATTACTTTCATAATGAATCTGTCAACCTGCGCTTCTGGCAATGGATAAGTGCCTTCCTGCTCCAATGGATTTTGAGTGGCTAATACCAAAAAAGGTTCTTCCAGTTTATAAGTAGTATCGCCAATGGTTACTTGTCTTTCCTGCATAGATTCCAGTAGGGCACTTTGTACCTTGGCCGGAGCCCGGTTTATTTCATCAGCCAAAATAAAATTGGCGAAGATGGGTCCTTTGCGTACTACAAATTCATTACGTTGTTGATTATATATCATAGTTCCTATCACATCGGCCGGTAACAGATCGGGGGTAAACTGTATGCGGCTGAACTTTGCACGAATGGCCTGCGATAATGATTTTATTGTAAGTGTTTTTGCAAGCCCGGGCACGCCTTCCAGCAATACATGTCCATTACTAAGTAGTCCGGTAAGCAATCGGTCAAGCATTTGCTGTTGGCCAATAATAACATGTCCAATTTCTTCTTTTAATTTATCTATAAACTGTCCGGATTGTGTAATTTTTTCATTTAAAAGACGTATGTCTTCAGCTGTTTTAAGCATGTCAAAAATTTAAGTGGCACAAAATACGAACTTGAACTTTGCAAATAACCTGCCGTAATGATAAATGGCAGTAAATCCGGCATTATTTTAGCGGGTTTTTACTGATAGCATTCTTAAAAAACATCGTATTTTGTAATCTCAAATCCCAAATATGAAAAAACAAATTGTTCAATCCATCTTGATTGCCTTGTTTGGTTTATTTATTTTTAATTCTTGCGGAAATAAAAGTGATAATACACCACCTCCCAAAACTAAAACACAACTATTAACTCAGGCAAATTGGAAATTTAAGAGTGCAACCATTGGCGGGGCTGATGCAACCGGGCAAGTGCAGGCTTGCCAGCGAGATAATGTGCTAACATTTCTTTCTAATGGTAATGGCTCGGGCGATGAAGGTGCTACGAAATGCAATGCCGGTGATCCTCAGACTTATACTTTTACCTGGAATTTTGCAAGTGGAGAAACGGTTATTCATACTTCAAGTCCTCTGTTTACAAACGGTTCAACTGATTTTACTTTAGTATCGCTAACCGAAGCAGAATTGGTTGTACAAATGTTATATACGCCACCCGTAGGTCCGGCAGCTACCGTTGTCATTACTTTCATTCATTAAAAAAAATCAAGAAAGATATTTTGCAACAATGGGAACCCGTCTTCCTACTCCAAATGCTTTTGGAGAAATGCGTATGATGGGACAAAATTGATTGCGTTTATACTCATTGATATTAACCAGCCTCAACACCCGATCTACCAGAGCTGCATCAAAGTTCTGTGCTTTTATATCAGCAGGGCCTTGCCTTCTTTCTATGTATTGATATAAGATTTTATCCAGCACTGCATAATCCGGCAACGAGTCGGAGTCTTTTTGACCGGGGCGCAATTCGGCCGAAGGTGGTTTTACTAAAATATTATTGGGAATGATTTCTTTTTCACGATTGATAAATTTTGCCAGCGCATATACTTGCATTTTATAACAATCGCCCAATACAGCCAGCCCACCCGCCATATCGCCATACAAAGTGCCATAACCTGTTGCCAGTTCACTTTTATTGGATGTATTCAGCAATATGTAACCAAATTTATTTGCAACCGCCATCAATAAATTGCCGCGGGTTCTTGCCTGAATATTTTCTTCGGCCAAACTAAAAGGAAGGTCTTTAAAAACGGGATGCAGCGTTTCTAAAAAACTTTCATACACATCTTTTATTGGAAGTATGTCATACGGGTTACCCAAGTTTTTGCTCAGGGCTTCTGCATCGCTTACCGAATGGCCGGTAGAATATGGTGAAGGCATTAAAATCGCCCTTACATTTTCGCTACCCAATGCATCGCAAGCAATAGCCAGCGTAACGGCACTGTCAATGCCGCCGCTACTTCCTAAAATAGCCTTGGCAAACCCCATTTTTGAAAAATAATCTCGAATACCGGTTACGATTGCCTGATAGATTTCTGCAGTACAAAGATTTACATCCAGTTCTGCCGGGTTCAATTCTTCATTGGGCAAATCTTTGGAAGCAATACTTACCGGCTGAACAAAACTTCCATCATCATTCAGGTTAAAATACTGCATATCCTCTTCAAATAATGGTAACTGTGCAATCAGATTCGAATGTTTGTCAAAAACCAAAGAACCACCATCAAATACAACTTCTGTCTGACTACCCGTGCAGTTGCAATATAACATGGGCAACTTGTACTTGGTTGTATTTTGTTTTACAATCGCTTTTCTGTCTTCTACATGTGTATAGTCAAACGGAGAAGCAGAAATATTAATCATCAAGTCGGGTTGCTGTTTCATCAGTTCATCCATGGGGCAAATGCGATACAGCGGATTATCACCCAGATTCCAGATATCTTCACAAATAGTAAGTGCGATACGCAGGTTTTTAAATGTTACTACGTTCCAATGATAGGCGGGTTCAAAATACCGATACTCATCAAACACATCATAATTAGGCAGGCAAGTTTTATGTGCAATGGCTTTTATCTTTTTTTCATGTAGAAAAAATGCAGCATTCATCAGGTCTTTTCCTTCTTTTATCGGATTACGATCGGGTGCACCCACAATGACTGCAATATCATCAGCATATTGTTTTATGACATCAATAGCAGCATAAGACTTGTCAATAAAATCATCAAACTCCAGAAAGTCGCGGGGAGGGTAACCACAAATACAGAGTTCAGAAAATACGATCAGATCAGCTTTCTGTTTTTTTGCCTGCTGAATTGCATCAATAATTTTTTCTGTATTCTTTTCAAAATTTCCGATATGATAATTCTGTTGTGCCAGTGCTATTTTCATCTTTCAAAGGTATGCTAATGTTTTCTTTGCTTACTTTGCAAAACAACAATTTTACCGTTCAACCGTTTACCAATACGATGAAAAAATTTGTTTTGATTTCCGGCCTTGCCTTCCTGCTTTTTTCCTGTGGCAGCAAAAAAAAGGGACCCGATGTTTCCAAAATAAAAGTCGACCTGCCCATAGAAAGATTTGATCAAATCTTTTTTAGCATGGATACCAACCATTTAAAAATGGGTTTACAAAAAACGGCTGCCGCTTTCCCTGATTTTTATATTGACTTTATGCAGCAGGTGCTGGGCATTGACGCACACGACAGTAGCACAGCAGCTATGCAACGTGTAAAAGTATTTTTAAAAGATTATCAACCGATAGAAAGTTCAATACTTGAAACTTTTAAAAACACAGATGGGTTAAAAAAAGAATTAATAACCGCTTTTCAATATGTAAAATATTATTTCCCCAACTACAAAACCGGGAAGCTGATTTTATTTACCGGGCCATTTGATGCGCCGGGTGTAGCTACCACCCGCACGGGTTTGGCTGTAGGGTTACAACAGTTTGCGGGAAAAGATTTCCCGGCATATCTGGACAAGGCTTTTCAGGAAATGTTTCCATCCTATATTTCGCGTCGCTTTTCAAAAGAATACATAACAGCCAATTGTATGAAAGCCGTGGTTGAAGATTTGTTTCCTGACAAAAGCAAAGGACTGCCTTTGATTGAGCAAATGATTGAAAAAGGAAAACAATGGTACCTCTTAGATAAATTTTTACCCAATACACCAGACACACTAAAAACAGGCTATACCAGGCAACAACTTGAGTGGTGCAAAGAATACGAAGGCCTGATTTGGAGTTATATTGTAAAAAATGAAGATCTGAATTCTATCAATCCCGAAATAATACAAAATTATATAGGTGAAGCACCCTTTACACAAGGCTTATCACAGGAGCAATCTCCCGGCAACATAGGGCAATGGGTGGGCTGGCAGATTGTAAAAAAGTTTGTGAGTAAAAATTCAGGCTGGTCGCCGGAGAAAATAATGAACACACCCGCAAGAGAAATATTAAATGTGGCTAAGTATAAACCCAAATAATCGATACTAATAAATTAGTTTCCTTTAAAAGGTACAATCATTTCAAAAGCAGGAATATCAACAAAGAAAAATTTTTTATTGAACAGGTTTTCCATTTCATAATGCCCGTTCATTTTTCCAATTTCAGAGTTCAGGTTGCAGCTGCTGGTATATTCGTAACTTTTGCCGGGAAGAATGGTGGGCTGTACGCCTACTACACCTTCGCCTTCTACTTCACGAAAAGTAGCATCGCTGTCGAAAATATACCAGTGCCTGCGATGAAGCTTTACCGGAAAGGCATTGTGATTCTCAATGGTGATATGATAGGAAAACACAAATTCCGATTGTAGCGGATTGCTAAAATCGGGTTGATAAGTGGTTTCTACACTTACTTTAATGCCTTCAGAAATCATGCTCGTCATAGAGTAAAAGTAAAGAAAAAAAATCGCTCAGAGAATAAAGAGAAAAAGAGAGAAGCTTTATTCTTTTAAATCCCGCTCCTTTCCTCCTTTTCCACTATGAGAGAACAAAAAAAATCGCACAGTGAGTAATGTAAATCGTTTGATTCGTTTGATACTGCTCCTTTATCCGTTCACCGCCAAACCTTAATTTTGCACCACCTGCAAAAAAGGGTAAAATAATATGAAAATAGCTGTTGCAAAAGGAGATGGAATAGGTCCGGAAATTATGGATGCCGTTTTAAAAATTTTCAATGCCAATCAAGTGCCGCTGGAATATGAAATGGTGGAAATGGGCAAATGGGTTTTTGACAAAGGCTTCAATAACGGAATGACTCCGGAAGCAAAGCAAACTATTGAAAAACTGGGCATACTTTTTAAAGGCCCCATGGAAACACCAAAAGGGAAAGGCGTAAAAAGTATTAATGTAACAGCTCGCAAAACCTGGAACACATTTGCCAATAAGAGAACCTTTCTTTCGCTGCACGGCGTAGATACTGTTTTCAGCAAAGCGGGTATTCCAATTGATATCACTGTGGTGCGAGAAAATATTGAAGACACTTATGGTGGTGTTGAACACATGCTTACGCATGATGTAGCATTGAGCCGCCGTTTTATTACCCGCCCGGGCAGTATGCAGGTTATCCGTTATGCATTTGAAATGGCCAGACAAAAAAAAGCCAAACGCATTACCTGTGGTCATAAGGCCAATATTATGAAACTGACCGATGGACTTTTTCTGGAATGTTTTTATGAAGTAGCTAAAGACTATCCTGATTTAAAAGCAGACGATGTAATTGTTGATGACCTATGTATGAAATTGGTGATAAAGCCTGATAGTTTTGATGTTGTAGTACTTACCAATTTGCAGGGCGATATCGTTTCAGATCTTTGTGCCGGATTAGTAGGTGGACTGGGCTTTGCTCCTTCAGCCAACATTGGTGATCATATTTCCATATTTGAAGCCGTACACGGCACTGCACCCGATATTGCCGGAAAGAATATTGCTAATCCTACTGCTTTACTATTAAGTGGATTAGGAATGTTGCGCCATTTGGGTCTTACAGAAAATGCAGCCATTATTGAAAATGCATTGCTCTATACACTTGAAACAGGTGTGCATACGGGCGACTTTGGCGACAAAGGAACTCCTGCTGTAAATACAACTGCTTTTGCAGATGCTATCATTGCAAATTTTGGGAATAAACCTGCCCTGGGTGCAAGAGAATTAATAACGAATAAGCCCGGTACTCCTGCACCACTGAAGCTTGAAATGAATCCGATGTTGGTGACAAAAGAAACAGGAAATGAAACCATCGTGGGTGTGGATTTATTTATAGAAAGCGATGAACAACCTGCTGCCATTGCCGAAAAATGTAAAAGACATGGCGGCGTTAAGTTTAACCTCATCAACATCAGCAACCGCGGTACACAAGTGTGGCCTACCGGCTCTGTTTATACCAATCTGGTAAACCAATACAATGTTAGGTTTGAAAGTATTGATAACTATCCTCTAAGTCAGCAGGATGTGATTGGCCTTTATGTAAGTATGAGTGGAAATTTTAAAATCTGCTCATTAGAACTGTTGAACAAATGGGGCGACTTGAAAGCTTATTCATTAGCTCAGGGGCAATAAAAACCTAGTGTAATAAATAAGTTACCATATCCAGATATAACGCCAGTACAACCAACCTGCAAGTGTAAGAGCTAATAATGCAAAAATGATTGTTTTTATTCCCACTCGCTGATTTGCTTTTTTATGTTCTTCACTACTCAAATTGACAATAGCAATTCCTTTTGCAAAAAAGCGAATACACAATAAAGCGATTGCTAAAAAAACCAATGAACCTGGTATAAAAATGAAAAAGAAAAACATTTATACTTTTTTAGAATGCTTATAATCATTTTTTAAGAGCCATTGTAATACCTTTTCTCTTTGATCACCTTGTATTATTATTTCCCCATCCTTTGCTGAACCGCCGGTACCACAAAATGATTTCAATTTCTTACCCAGCTCTTCCAAATCATCTTTTGTTCCTGCAAAGCCCGCTATCAGCGTAACTGCCTTGCCTGCTCGATTGCGTGTATCCAAACTTACCTTCAGTTTTTGTTGAGTAGCCGGTAAGGTTACCAATTCTGATTCTTCCGATTGAAAAGTAAAATCAGGATTGGTACTATATACATATCCGTTACTATCCGGTTTGTTTTTCTTACTCATTTGATTTATTATTTTACAATAACCGCTTTCAAACTCAGATCCAGGCTTTTTGCCTGATGTATTAATGCACCCACACTTACATAATCGACACCGGCCTTTGCATAGTCCTCAATATTCTGCAAATTAATGCCGCCACTGGCTTCTGTTTCAAATATTTCGCCAATCAGAGAAACCGCATGAGCTACATCTGCCGGATTAAAATTATCCAACATCACACGAGTTACTTTATTTCTTCCTACGGCCAACACTTTTTCTACATCTGCTATACTTCTTGTCTCCACTTCAATCTTCAATTCAGGTTTATTTTCCTGCACATATCTCCATGCTTTTTCAATTGCTTTTTCAATGCCGCCACAATAGTCAATATGGTTGTCCTTGAGCATAATCATATCATACAACCCAAACCTATGATTGACACCGCCAGCTATACGTACTGCTTCCTTCTCGAGCAGCCTGAAATTGGGAGTGGTTTTTCGGGTATCCAGCAGTTTAGTTTTATACCCAACAAGCTTATCTGTATATTGTTTTGTAAGTGTAGCAATGCCACTCATTCGCTGCATACAATTCAGCACCAGTCTTTCGCATTGCAAAATGGTGTGCACCAAAGCTTCTACTTCAAATGCCTTTTCTCCAAAATACATGGCCTCGCCATCCTTTTTATACGGAACAAAAACAGCAGTGGGCTCTTTAAATAAAAATATTTTTTGGGCAACTGCTAATCCTGCTAAAATACCATCTTGCTTTATTTTCAAAACAGCCTTCCCTTTTTCCGTTGCGGCTATACTACTCAATGTAGAGTGATCTCCATCTCCTATATCTTCTTGTAATGCTTCAACAATCAAATGCCGCAATTGTTCATCAAAATTCATAAGCACAAAAATAACAAAGCCCCGGCTGTTATAACCGGGGCTTTGATGATTTTATTTTTGGTATGCTATTCTACCAGTTGAAATCTGATTTCTCTGATTACTTCTTTATTGTTTTTATTCTTCATAAAAACATTGGTGCGGTAATTACCATTGGTTGTTTGTAATGTACCAATGCAATAGTGGCCGGAAGGTGCTTCACCTTTATGTTTGAGCTCAAATCCGCTCACATTATTATTTGCAAAAAAATCTTTTACAATTTGAACTGCCTGGGCTTTACTGTAGCTGTCGCTTTCGCCGGGAAGTGTAAGTTGAACATAATCATCAAAATACTTTGAAATTTCTGTGGCGTTTCCGGTTTTTAAATTACTCACCACCTTGTCAATCTCGGTTCCCGGCTGCGAAAAGGCAGAAAGAACCAGAGATAATGCAATAGCTAAGGTTGTAAATTTCTTTTTCATTTTATTTAGTTTCATGGCATATAAATCTAAAAACATGCCATATTTAATTTCTCTTTTTTTGTACCGCTAAAATATTAAAAATCAAGTTCTTTTCTAATCCAATTTCCTCTTTCAATTCTTGAAAATGTAATTTTTCAGGTAGTTTTGAGTTTTCTTACCCAAAACAGATTGAATTTCTACTCACTTTTAATATTTCTTTATAAATGTCTGTAAAAAAAGTACTGTTAATAATAATGGACGGCTGGGGACTCGGAAAAGTTGCGGCAGCCGATGCAATTCAACAAGCAAATACTCCATTTACCGATTCTTTGTACAAAAAATACCCGCACACGACTTTAACTACCTGCGGCGAAGCAGTAGGATTGCCCGATGGCCAAATGGGAAACTCGGAAGTAGGACATTTAAATCTGGGAGCCGGGAGAATTGTTTATCAGGAATTGCAAAGAATAAATGTAGCCATCAGAGATGGTTCGTTTTCAAAAAATGAAAACCTGCTTTCTGCTATTCGTTTTGCAAAAAACAATAATAAACCCCTTCATCTAATAGGGTTGGTAAGCAATGGTGGCGTTCATTCACATATCAATCATTTGAAATCTATTTTAGATGTATGTAAACATGAAGGTTTGAAAAATGTTTTCATTCATGCGTTTACCGATGGCCGCGACTGTGATCCCAAAAGCGGATTAGGATTTATAAAAGATTTAGCTGAGCATCTTAAACTTTCAGGTGGAAAAATAGCCAGCATCTGCGGACGCTATTTTGCAATGGATAGAGATAAAAGATGGGAACGCATAAAACAAGCTTATGATGCTCTGGTAAATGGAAAAGGAGATACGGCAACTGATGAAATTATAGCTATTGAAAATTCATACCGGCAAAATATTACAGATGAGTTTATCAAACCAACAGTTATCGTTGACGAGCAGCAGCATCCCATTGCCACTATTCAGGATGGCGATGCCGTGCTTTGCTTCAATTTTCGAACCGATCGTTGCCGTGAAATAACACAAGTACTTACGCAATCTGACTTTCCAGAGCAGGAAATGAAAAAACTGAACCTGTACTACACTACGATGACAGAATATGATCAAAATTTTAAAAATATTGCCGTCATTTTTGATAACGATAATCTGAACAATACACTGGGAGAAATTATTGAACAAAATGGGCTGAAACAAATCAGAGCTGCTGAAACAGAAAAATATCCGCATGTAACTTTTTTCTTCAGTGGGGGCCGCGAAAAAAAATTTCAGGGGGAAAAAAGAATTTTGGTGCCTTCGCCCAAAGTAGCCACCTATGATCTGCAACCGGAAATGAGTGCAAAAGAACTTACAGAAGCCTTGTTAAAAGAAATCAAGAATCAAAGTTTTGATTTTGGTTGTATCAATTTTGCCAATGCCGATATGGTTGGACATACCGGTGTTTTTCAGGCTGCGGTGAAAGCCGTAGAAACGGTGGATGCTTGTGTAGAACAGTTAGTGACCACAGCACTTGAAAATGGATATACCATTTTTCTCACTGCCGACCATGGCAATTCGGATTATATGATAAACGAAGACGGGACGCCCAATACAGCACACACTTTAAATCCTGTACCACTTTTTGTTATTGACAAGGTGAGCAAACTCAACTTAAAACCCGGAAAATTGGGCGATATTGCACCTACCATTTTAACGCTGATGCAGCTTCCTGTACCACCCGAAATGACAGGAGCACTTTTAACCAAATAATACAAATAACCATGTTTAAAAAAATTTTGAAATATACTGCGCTGATTCTGTCCGGTATATTTATAATTATTCAGTTTTTTCATCCAACGAAAAATATTGCCACAGGAAATCAGCCTAACTACATTGGCCACACCTACCCCGTGCCCGATGATGTTAAAGCAATATTGGCAAAAGCCTGTAACGACTGTCATAGCAACAATACAAGGTATCCCTGGTATTCAAAAATTCAGCCCATTCACTGGTGGCTCAATAAGCACATTGTAGAAGGCAAAAGAGAAATCAATTACGATGAATTCACCAATCGTTCTTTAAGATTTCAATATCATAAAATGGAAGAAACCATTGAGATGGTAAAAGAAGGGAAAATGCCGCTCAACTCATATACCTGGACTCACAAGGATGCAAAACTTACCCATGATGAAAAAATTAAGGTTACGAATTGGGCACAATCGGTGCAGGATAGTATGAAGGCAAAATATCCAATGGATAGCTTAGTAAGACCAAAGCGATAAGGGAAAATCGCAACCGAAACTCGTTTTGTTTTCTTCATCCTGTTCAAGTTATTATATTTGCCAAAAAGGTTTATTGCCGCTTTACAAAACGATATCGGCTTTTCTGTTACTCTTACTTGTAATGGTACTTACCGGTTCTGCTCATTTATATCTGGCTCGTCAAAGACATTTACAAAAAAATGTAAAAGCCAGAATGAGCAAAAAGCCTCTACATTTCATAACCATTTCGCTTGACAATCAGAAATCATTAATAGCAGGAGATGAAATAGTCATCAATGGTGCTATGTTTGACATTGAAGGCGTATTAAAAAATGCCGACGGCACGGTATTATTAAAAGGTCATTTTGACGAAGAGGAAACAAAACTGCTTCAGCAATTTGCAAACAGTCAGCAAGAAAAAGAGTCTGAAGAATCAGCATCTGTAGCACCATTTCAAAGTTTTCAATTTACATTTTCATTTCATTCACAATTTCTGATTGCAACAAATATTGCCCTTTCTCAATGGGCATTAGCTTGCAATGAAAATATGCTACCGCATACTTTTAAAGACATTCTCACTCCACCACCAAAGGTTTGATTACAAATACGTTCAATTTTTATTTTGTAATCAAACCAATCAATTATGAAAAAAGCTTTTATGCTTATGGCATTGGTGTATGTATGTCATAACACTTATGCACAAACAGATACGCTTGAAGAAAAAACATTAGACAATCTGGTAATATCTGCCAATAAATGGGAACAAAAATTAAATGAAGTCCCCAATAAGATTGTCAAAATAAACAAATTTGAAATCCTGAGAAATAATCCGCAAACCTCGGCCGATTTGCTGGGCCAAAGCGGTTCTGTGTTTATACAAAAAAGTCAATTGGGTGGCGGCAGCCCAATGATTCGAGGCTTTGCTACCAATCGGGTTTTATTAGTTGCCGATGGGGTACGAATGAACAATGCCATTTACCGTAGCGGCAATCTGCAAAATGTAATCAGCATTGATCCGCTGAGTGTGGAGTCGGCAGAAGTTATTTTTGGCCCGGGTTCTCTCATTTATGGTAGCGATGCCATTGGTGGCGTGATGGATTTTCATACACTGGAGCCTCGCTTTTCTACCGACAAAAAAACATTGGCAAAAGGAAGTGTGCTGGGTCGTTATTCAACAGCCAACAAAGAAAAAACCATCCATGCCGATATCAATCTGGGTTGGCAAAAATGGGCGTTGCTTTCTTCTTTTTCTTACAGCGATTTTGATGATTTAAAAATGGGAAAGAATGGTCGAGCAGGTCAGGGAAATTATTTAAGACCTGAATATGTAGAAAGAATCAATAATAAAGACAGCATAGTACAAAACAGCGACCCTCGTGTGCAACGTTTTAGCGGATATAATCAAACTAATTTTTTGCAGAAGATTAGTTATAAACCCAATCAAAACTGGAATCTGCAATACATTTTTACACATGCACGCACCGGTGATGCGCCTCGCTACGACCGATTGATACAATATAGAAATGGCTCATTGAGGTTTGCGGAATGGCATTATGGTCCTATGATATGGAATATGCACACATTGCACTTATTACATTCTCAAAAAACAAGTTTGTATGATGACATGAAACTTACTGTCGCCTATCAGGATTATGAAGAAAGCAGAATTGACAGAAGAAGAAATAATAACAGCAGATCAAACCAGCGGGAAACCGTAAAAGCAATCAGCGCCAATGTAGATGCCACCAAGGCATTGGGTAAAGGAAATTTGTTTTATGGCATTGAATATGTACACAACAAAGTGGGTTCTACCGGCGAAATAACAAATATTTCCACCGGGTCTGTTACACCTTCCGTAAGTCGATATCCTGATGGCAGTATCTGGAGCACAACAGGTGTATATGGAAGTTATAAAGTAAACCTGAATCCAAAACTCACTTTTACAACAGGGCTACGCTATAGCTACAATACCTTGCATGCAGATTTTGATACTACGTACATTAAATTTCCATTTAGTAACGCTGAAATAAAAGACGGAGCATTAACAGGAAATGCAGGTTTGGTTTTTCGAC
>ERZ795041.96-NODE-96-length-33811-cov-5.583156_pt1 | contig 33811 bp, 28 predicted proteins | sample MGYA00375125_ERZ795041 | MGnify/ENA primary metagenome ERZ795041 (study PRJEB30170, sample SAMN03074214) | activated sludge metagenome | biome: Common Effluent Treatment Plant; feature: Wastewater; material: Activated sludge; isolation source: activated biomass in a...
GCACGATATCGAGATAGGGCAGGCCGGGCTTCACCATCACCATGTCGGCACCCTCGGCGAGATCGAGCGCCACCTCGCGCAACGCTTCGTCGCCGTTGGCCGGGTCCATCTGGTAGGAGCGCTTGTCGCCCTTGAGGAGGCCGCCCGAGCCCACCGCATCGCGGAACGGCCCATAGAAGGCGCTGGCGTATTTCGCAGCGTAGGACATGATCTGCGTGCCGGCGTGCCCGTTCTCCTCGAGCGCGCGGCGGATGGCGCCGATGCGCCCGTCCATCATGTCGGACGGCGCCAGGATGTCGGCCCCGGCCTCCGCCTGAACCAGCGACTGGCGCACGAGCGCGTCGACCGTGGCGTCGTTGGCGATCTCGCCGTCGATCAGGAGGCCGTCGTGGCCGTGGCTCGTGTAGGGATCGAGTGCCACATCGAGGATGACGCCGATGTCGATCCCGGCCTCCTTGACGGCGCGCGTGGCGCGGCAGACCAGGTTGTCGGGGTTCAATGCTTCGCCGCCGTCGTCGCTGCGTAGCTTGGGGTCGGTGTTCGGAAAGAGGGCGATCGCCGGGATGCCCAGCTGCTCGGCCGCCCGCGCCGCCTCGACGACGAGATCGATGCTGCGGCGCTCGACGCCGGGCATGGAGGCGACGGCCTCGTGCTCTCCCTTCCCCTCGATGACGAACAGCGGCCAGATGAGGTCGTCGACCGCGAGCCCGGTTTCGGCGACCAGCCGGCGCGACCAGGGCGCGCGGCGGTTGCGCCGCAGACGGACGGCCGGATAGCTGCCGGCGGATGGCGAAGGTGCGGTCGGAAGGGAGGTGGAGGAAGGCGTGCGCAGGATCACGGGGGGTCTCAGCCTTGGCAAATAAGGGTCGCGGACGGTCGCCCGGCGTGATGGAACCATCCCGCCACCGGGCGCCCGATGCAACTCCTTCAGCCGGGCAGGGTCAATCGCAGATCTTCTTGTATTTCCGCTCGGCCATATCGACGTGCAGGTGGTTGCGATGGGCCTCGTTCGCCTCCGGGCCGAGGGTGGTGCCGAAAATCTGGCAGCCCGACCCGTGGATCTCCCGCAGGAAGCGCGCTTTGGGCGTTTTTGGGGGCGGCGGCGTGATCCCGTCCGTTGCGGCTCCGGGGAGAGCGGCGACGGTCTCGTCGTGGCGGGTCTTTTTCAGACCGGCGTCCTTGTTCAGGCTCGCGTCCTTGCGCTTCTTGGCCTCGTTCCCCGTCTTGCCGGCGTCTGCCGCGCCGGGGCGCAGGCGCGCCCTGGATTCGTCCTCCGTCACCGAGGCGGGGAGGGTGAGATTGTCTTTTTTCGGAGGGAGACCCTCGGTGAGCGTCTTGCGCGGCAGCTTGCTGCCGGTCGGCTCCGACTTCTCCGTGGCGTCGGCCGCCTCTCGGCGTGCGGCACTTTCCGTCCCCGCCGCGGCGCGGGCGTCGGCCGCCTTGGTCGCTGCCGCTTTTGCGGCCGCGATCTCTTTGGCGATATCGCGCCTGTTGCGACCCCAATCGGTCAGCACGACGGCCTGCTGGCCCTTGCGGGTGGTGAAGCCGCGAATGTCGAGCGCGTTGGCCTTGCCGTGCTCGGAGAGCTTGTTGCCGATACGGCCGTAGGCCATGCGGCAGGAATAGTCGCTCATCGATTCGATGCGGATCACCTCGGAGCCGAGGTGCTTTTTCGCGGCAGGCTGAACCTCGTCCTTCACCCATCTGGTGAGGCCGACGATGAGGTCGCAGGAAACGACGGGCGGCGGCGAGAACGAGACCTCGGGGTTCTTGCCGATGGAAATCAGGCGCATGGGCGCCATGGCCCCGCAATCACCCTTCCGGAACGGCGGCTCGGGGATCGCCACGGCGTCGATCCCCTTGAGGAGCTGCGTGCAGCGCGCTTTCGCCAGCTCGACCTCCACGGCCGGCCATTCGGCCACCGATCCCGCGGGCTTTGCGGCTTCGACGGTTCCGGTTTTCGGATCGCTGTCGCCGGCGTTGCCCGCTGCCTTGGCCGGCTCGGCGGGTGCGGCTTTTTCGTTCGCGGCCGCGTCGGCCTTCGGCTTCGACTTGCCGGTGGCGAGTGCGTCCTTTGCGGCCGACTTGGCCTTCGACGCGGCCTTGGTGGTATCGATGACGATGGTCTCGAATGCGCCGATCACCGCGCCCGTCAGCGACTGGTCCGCCGCATGCGCCACGGAACTCTCCGCCCCGACGAAGGCCAAGGCGACGGCGGCGCACGTGCGTGCCAGAGGGGTGGTCGTGAGGCTCATCCTGATCCCTGGACTCTCTGATCCATGGTGTCCTGCTCTTCCACGGTCTCGGAGGGGCTGACGGTCCGGCCGGATGTTCGTTGCCGCTACGGGGCGCGGCGCGCCCGGCGGGGCGAATCAGACAGGCAGTTTCATCCCGTCACGAGAGATTGTATAGCCGCCAAATGTGGCCCCAAAAGGCGCCTGTCCCCACTCCTCACATTGGTGGCGCGGCGACGAATTTCCACCCCATCGGAGAGACGCATGACCGAGACGGCCGACGAGACGCTGAAAGTCGAGATGCAGGGGACGCTCGCGCTCGTCACGCTCAACCGACCGAAGGCGCTCAACGCGCTCACGCAGCACATGCGCGCCGCGCTCGCCCGATGCCTGTGGTCTGCCGCGCGTGATCCCCAGGTCTATGCCGTCGCTCTCCAGTCGGAGAGCCCGCGTGCGTTCTCCGCGGGCTCCGACGTGCGCGAGGTGATCGGGCTCGTGCGGACAGGGCTTGCCGCAGGCGCGAAGGCGTTCGCCGACGAATACGCGCTCAACTGGCAGTGCGAGTGCTTCTCCAAGCCGACGGTGCCGCTGATCAACGGCATGGTCATGGGTGGTGGCGTCGGCATTACGCAGTTCGGCACGCACCGCGTGGCGGGGGAAGGCTACGCCTTCGCGATGCCCGAGACGCTGATCGGGCTCTTTCCCGACGTCGGCATCTGCCATGTGCTCGCGCGGCTTCCGGACCACGTGGGCATGTACCTCGGGCTCACCGGGCGTCGCATCGGCCGCGCCGAGGCTTATGCGCTGGGGCTCGTCACGCACTGCATCGATTCGACGGACTTCGGTGCGATCAAGGCAGCGCTCGCGGACACCTGGCCCGTCGATACGGTGCTCGACGAGCGGCATCGGGAGCCGGAGGCGGGCGAGCTCGCGCCCTATCGCGAAGCGATCGACCGCTGCTTCTCGGCCGTGCGCGTCGAGGACATCGTGGCGCGGCTCGAGGCGCTCGAGGGGGAGCATCGGGACTGGGCGCAGCGCGTCGCCGCCGATCTCAAGCGGTGCTCCCCGCTCTCGCTCAAGATCACGCACAGGCACATCCGCGAGGCGCAGGCTCTCGATCTCAGGCAGACGCTGCAGGTCGACTACCGGCTCGCGGTTCGCATCCTCGAAGGCGACGGCGCGGGAGGCGGCGACTTCTACGAGGGCGTGCGGGCCGCGCTCATCGACAAGGACGGCGCGCCGCGCTGGGCGCCTCAGCGTCTCGAGGACGTCTCGGAGGCTATGCTGGACGCTTATTTCGCGCCGCTCGGCGCCGGCGAGCTGGTGTTGCCGACGCGCGAGGAGATGCAGGCGGCGCGGGCGTGAGGGTGGGCGCCGCCGACGCTCCGGGCGATGGCTGCCGCTTCCGGCTCGCCGCGCCTCTGTACGAGGCGGGGACTGCGATTTACCCGCGGTTTACCGAACAGATTGAGCTAATTTTTATGTGTCTCCCGTAGTCTGACGACAGAACCGAAAAATCGGTCGCGTCAAACAGGTTGTCGAGTGAGGCAGGGTATGAGTACCGCTATCAAAGCGGCGCGCGATCGCGCGCCCGAAAACCAGGATCCCCATCTCCGTTCGGAGTACGTCCAGAGCCTTCATCTGATCGAGCGCCTGCACCGGCTGCTGCTCGATGTGGTCAAGGACGAGTTCGACCGTACCGGCAGCTCGGACCTCAACGCCGTGCAGGCGCTCTTGCTTTATAACATGGGCGACAACGAGCTGACGGCGGGCGAGCTCAAGAGCCGCGGGCTCTACATGGGCTCGAACGTCTCCTACAATCTCAAAAAGCTCGTCGAGATGGGCTACGTCGATTACGAGCGTAGCGAGACCGACAAGCGCAGCGTGCGCGTCTCGCTCTCGGCCAAGGGCCGGCAGGCCGCGGAGGTCGTGCAGCGCCTCTACCAGCGCCAGCTCGGCTCGGTCGAGGCCGTGGCGCAGGTGACGGGCGAGGAGCTCAAGGGGCTCAACAAGGCGCTGGCGCGCCTCGAGCGCTTCTGGACGGACCAGATCCGCTATCGTCTCTGAGAGACACGGAGAGGTTCAACGAACAAGGGGCGCGTGCATCGCGCCCCTTTTTTGCGCCGCGACAGACGAATCAGCCCCGCTGGATCGGCTGCCCGCGGCCTCTGCCGATGCCTTGTGGCGGGCCGGCACCACCTCCGCGTCCGGCCGCCGGCGAGGGCTTTTTGTCAAAGCTGGAACATGCCATGCTTCCCGGGTCATGGCTCTGCGGGCGTTGCTCTGGGTTTGCGGGATGGGCACGCGAGCGGAGATCAACGCGATCCGGCGGGGGAACTCCATGGGGGCTTCGTTCATCACCGGCCGTCGCAGGCTGTGCCGGAAGCTCGGCGCGGCGGCGGCCGTGCTCGTGCTGTCTCACAGTGCAGCGTGCGCCTTGGACGACCTCTGGACCCTGCAGTTCGGCCCCACGGGTCGTGGTGCCGGCGACGCGACGACGGAGCGCGAGCAGCTCAAGGCGTTCGAGCGCAATCCGCCACCGGGCTTCCCCACGCTCTCCTCGGCCAATATCGCCGCGACCAAGGCGGCGATCGCGCGCTATGAGGACATCGTTGCCGCCGGCGGCTGGAAATCGGTGCCGTCCGCGCGCGTGAAGCCGGGCGAGGATCACTTCGCGATCGTGGAGCTTCGCGACCGCCTCATCGTCTCGGGCGAGCTGCCGGCGAGCGCGGCGGGCGGGACGACGCTCGACGGCACGCTGGTCGAGGCGCTCAAGGCTTATCAGACCACCAACGGTTTGACGCCGAACGGCAGGCTCGACGAGACGACCGTCGCAGCGCTCAACGTGACGGCCGAGGACCGGCTGAAGCAGCTCAAGACCAACCTCAGGCGGCTGACGGAGATGGCCGCCGTGGTGAAGCCGCAGCGCAAGTACGTGATCGTCAATATTCCCGCCGCCCAGGTCGAGGCGGTGGCCCTCAACAAGGTGATCTCGCGCCATACGGGGGTCGTCGGCAAGGTCGACCGGCCGACGCCGCTGCTCCGCTCGACGATCACGGAGATGAACTTCAACCCCGTCTGGCGGCTGCCGCCGACGGTCATCCAGAAGGACCTCATCCCCCAAGGCCGCGAGATGCAGGCCAAGGGCGAGAACGTGCTGGTCAAGACCGGCATCGAGGCTTACAGCGACGGCAGGAAGGTCGATCCGGAGAAGGTCGACTGGAATTCGTCCGCAGTGAAGTCCTACTCATACCGGCAGCCGCCCGGAAAAGACAATCCGCTCGGCTTCGTGAAGATCAACTTCGCCTCAGGCGAGTCCGTCTACATGCACGACAGCCCGTCCGAGGGGCTGTTCGGGCGCAATTTCCGAGCCGCCAGCTCGGGGTGCATCCGCGTGCACAACATCGAGCGGCTGGCCTACTGGCTCTTGGGGCAGAACGACGGCTGGACTCCGGAGAAGGTCGAGAAAATGAAGGCCACCGGTGAGCGCAAGGACGTGCGACTCGCGACGCCCGTGCCTCTGCATTTCGTCTACATCACAGCCTGGGCGACCGAGGACGGTACCATCCAGTTCCGCCGGGACCTCTACAATCGCGACGGCGTGGCGGAGATCGCGACCTCGTACTGAGGTGGCGTGCCCACCGGATTGACTTAGGTCAATACGTGCAGGATCCCGTGCTGCAATATCGCAAAGACTGGACTCCCGTTGGGATGACGTTCAGGTTCGCTCCGGTAACAGGGTGGGCCGCCGCGACATAACACCCGTTGCACTGTAATACTGTTCGATAGATGCTGGTGTTATGGGGCCTCTGCCGCTAGAACCAGCGGCAAATCAAAAAGACCGAAGCTCGAGGAAACACGTCGATGGTTGACTACGCGCGGCAGTTGAAAGCCTCCTTGGATGCAATCCGCCAGGAGGGCCGTTACCGCGTTTTCGCCGACGTGAAGCGCCATCGCGGCGCATTCCCGGCCGCCGTCCACGTCACACCGGCAGGAACCAAGCCGATCGTCGTCTGGTGCTCGAACGACTACCTCGGCATGGGGCAGCATCCCAAGGTCGTCGCGGCCATGCACGAGGCGATCGACAGCGTGGGCGCGGGTTCGGGCGGGACGCGCAACATCTCCGGGACGACGCACTACCATGTCGAGCTCGAGCGCGAGCTTGCGGGCCTCCACGACAAGGAGCAGGCGCTGCTCTTCACATCGGCCTTCGTCGCCAACGAGGCGGCGCTTTCGACGCTCGCGAAGCTGTTTCCCGGCTGCATCATCTTCTCGGATGAGAAGAACCATGCCTCGATGATCGAGGGCATCCGGCACGGCGGCTCCGAGAAGCGCATCTTCCGTCACAACGATATCGCCGATCTCGAGGCCAAGCTGAAGCAGGTGCCGCTCGATACGCCGAAGATCATCGCCTTCGAGAGCGTGTACTCGATGGACGGCCATATCGCTCCTATCGGAACGATCTGCGACCTTGCCGAGAAGTACGGCGCGCTGACCTACCTCGACGAGGTGCACGCGGTCGGCATGTACGGTCCGCACGGCGGCGGCATCGCCGAGCGCGACGGCGTGATGGGGCGCGTCGACGTGATCAACGGCACGCTGGCCAAGGGCTTCGGCGTCATGGGCGGTTACATCGCCGGCACGCGCGACCTCTGCGATGCGATCCGCTCGTTTGCGCCGGGGTTCATCTTCACGACGTCGCTGGCGCCCGCGATCGCGGCCGGCGCGTTGGCCAGCATCCGCCATCTCAGGGGCAGCTCGCTCGAGCGGGCGCGCCACCAGGAACGGGTGCGCGCCCTCAAGACGCGCCTCGTGAACGCCGGGCTGCCGGTGTTCCCGAACCAGAGCCACATCGTGCCGGTCCTGATCGGCGATCCGGTCCACTGCAAAGAAGTGACCGACCGCCTGCTCGATCGGCATGGCATCTACGTGCAGCCCATCAACTACCCGACCGTGCCGCGGGGTACGGAGCGCATCCGGCTGACGCCGGGGCCGTATCACACGGACGCGCAGATGGACGCCTTGACGGTGGCGCTGAGCGAGCTTTGGGCTGCCTGCCCGGCCGCCGTCCGCCGCACCGGCAAGCTTGCTGCCGAATAGCAGCCGTCCCGCCGTTCCTCCTACCCATATATTGCGGCGCACACCCACCCAGATGGGTGCGACGCGGCCTTCCCTGTTGCTGCTCTCTGGCGCATGGTAAGTGGCGTGCGAAAGCAGGGACCCTGAGCCGCAGCCTTTTCCAGAAGGGATTTCCGCGCGCCGCAGCCTCTTCTTTCGCCGATACGCCTCCATCTGTTCTTTTCCCATTCATTTCCACAAAGCCGACGCAGAGGAAACGTCATGTCAAAGAGCCCGACCGCCCGCTTTTTCAAAACGCCGCTCGCTGAGACGGATTCGGAGGTCGCGTCGGCGATCGACAAGGAGCTTGGCCGCCAGCAGTACGAGATCGAGCTCATCGCCTCCGAGAACATCGTTTCGCGCGCCGTGCTTGACGCGGCCGGCAGCGTGCTCACCAACAAGTATGCCGAGGGCTATCCGGGCAAGCGCTACTACGGCGGCTGCCAGTACGTGGACATCGTCGAGACCCTCGCCATCGACCGCGCCAAGAAGATCTTCGGCTGCGGCTTCGCCAACGTGCAGCCGAACTCGGGCTCGCAGGCCAACCAGGGCGTGTTCAACGCGCTCGCGAAGCCCGGCGACACCATCCTCGGCCTCAATCTCGCACACGGCGGCCACCTCACGCACGGCGCGACGGTGAACCAGTCCGGCAAGTGGTTCCGCGCGGTGCACTACCAGGTCGAGCCCGACACGCATCGCGTCGACATGAACAAGGTGCGCGAGATCGCAAAGGCCGAGAAGCCGCGCATCATCATCGCCGGCGGCTCCGCCTATCCGCGCCAGTTCGATTTTGCGGCGTTCCGCTCGATTGCCGATGAGGTCGGCGCGCACCTGATGGTCGACATGGCCCACTTCGCCGGCCTCGTCGCCGCCGGCGAGCATCCCTCGCCGTTCCCGCACGCGCACGTGGTCACCACGACCACGCACAAGACGCTGCGCGGCCCGCGCGGCGGCATGATCCTCACCAACGACGAGGACATCGCCAAGAAGGTCAACTCGGCGATTTTCCCGGGCATCCAGGGCGGCCCGCTGATGCATGTCATCGCCGGCAAGGCGGTGGCGTTCGGCGAGATCCTGACGCCGGAGTTCAAGCAGTATGCCAAGCAGGTCATCACCAACGCCAAGGCCATGGGCCAGGTGCTGGTGGATGCCGGCTTCGCGCTGGTCTCGGGCGGCACGGATACGCACCTCATCCTGGTCGACCTGCGCCCCAAGAAGCTCACGGGCAACATCTCCGAGAAGTCGCTCGGGCGTGCGCACATCACCTGCAACAAGAACGGCGTCCCGTTCGATCCGGAGAAGCCGATGGTCACGTCCGGCATCCGGCTCGGCGCGCCGGCCGGCACCACGCGCGGCTTCGGGGAAGCTGAGTTCCGCGACATCGGCCGCATGATCGCCGAGGTTCTGGAAGGGCTTGCCAAGAACGGGGAAGCGGGCAACGGCGCGGTCGAGGAGAAGGTCAAGGCCGAAGCGACCGAGCTCTGCAAGCGCTTCCCGATCTACTGAGGCCGGCCCCAGGCGGCGACGGCTGCGGTTGCGGCCCTGGATGGGCCCGGAGCCCGGCCGTTGCAGGACCCCCGCGTCGCTGGGCGCGACGGGCGCCGATGGGGAGAGGCGGCGGCCGGTCGTTTCATCGGCCGGCAACATGCACTAGAAGAAGGCGCCGGAGCGCTTCGCCCCGGCGCTTTTTCGTTTGGAGACGATCAGATGCGCTGCCCCTACTGTTCCTGCGAGGAGACGCAGGTGAAGGACAGCCGCCCCACCGAGGAGAACGCGGCCATCCGCCGGCGCAGGGTCTGTCCCGACTGCGGCGGACGCTTCACGACGTTCGAGCGCGTGCAGCTCCGCGAGCTCGTCGTCGTCAAGCGGAGCGGGCGCAAGGTGCCGTTCGATCGCGACAAGCTGCAGAAGTCGGTCGAGGTGGCGCTGCGCAAGCGTCCGATCGAGACCGAGCGCGTGGACCGCATGGTGTCCGGTATCGTGCGCCAGCTCGAGAGCTCGGGAGAGACCGAGGTGCCGTCCTCCACCATCGGCGCCTATGTAATGGAAGGTCTGCGCGCGCTCGATCCGGTGGCCTACGTGCGCTTCGCCTCCGTCTACCGCGATTTCCGTGAAGCGGCAGATTTCCAGGAGGTGCTCGGCGAGATCGCGGGCGACGACGGGATGGGCGACGTGCTCAGCGCGGCAAAGAAGCTTTGAGTGGGGCAGCAGGCAGCCGGCAAAGCGGGCAGGGAGCTGCGGCGTGCGGACGCGAGGAGGTCCTTCGCCTCGGTCTGTGAGGGGGAGGGAGACAGATAGGTAGCCATGACCTTTACGCCTTTCGACGAGCAGATGATGAGGATCGCACTCACGCTGGCGAGGCGTGGGCTCGGGACGGTTGCGCCCAACCCATCCGTGGGCGCCGTCGTCGCCGACGAGACGACAGGCGAGGTCATTGCGCGGGGCATGACGCAGCCCGGCGGGCGGCCGCATGCGGAGACGGAGGCGCTGCGCCGCGCCGGCACGCGCGCGAAGGGCGCGACGCTCTATGTCACGCTCGAGCCCTGCGCCCATCACGGCCAGACGCCGCCGTGCGCGGATGCCGTGATCGCAGCCGGGCTCGCGCGCGTGGTGATCGGCGTCGAGGATCCGGACCCACGGACGGGCGGAGCCGGTAGCGCGCGGCTGCGCGACGCCGGCATCCGGGTCGACGTCGGCTGCCGCGGCAAGGAGGCGCGCTGGGTGACGCTCGGCCACATCCTGCGGGTCGGCGCGCGCCGCCCGTTCGTCGCGCTCAAGATGGCGCTCGCGCACGACGGGGCGCTGCCGCGCGGCGAGGCGGGGCAGGCGCTCTTCGTCACTGGCGTCGAGGCGCGGGCGCTGGCGCACCGGTTCAGGGCGGAGAGCGATGCCATTCTGATCGGCGCCGGGACGGCGCGGGACGACGACCCGGAGCTCACCTGCCGTCTGCCCGGGCTTGCAGGCCGCACGCCGGTGCGGATCGTTCTGTCGCGGACGCTCGATCTTTCCCCGGACCTCAAGCTCCTGCGGACGGCGCGGGAGGTGCCGGTATGGATCTTCACGGGCGAAACGCCCGATGCGGACAAGGTGCGCGTGCTCGAGGCGCGGGGTGCGCGCATCCTCAGCGTGCCGTCCGCGGGCGGAGTGCTTCGCACCGGACGGGTGCTCCGCACGCTCGCCGACGAGGGCGTGACGCGGCTCCTGGTGGAAGGGGGCGAAGCCATCTGGCGCTCCTTCGCGGCGGAGCGGCTGGTGGACGAGGTCGTGCTGTTCCAGGCGCTCGGCGGCGGGAAAGGCGACCTTTCGTCCTCGGCGCTTGCCGTTCGTTACGCTCCGGGGCTAGATCTCGCGCTGACCATGCAGCGGCGCGTCGGTGCCGATGCGGTTTCAACCTACCGGGTCGTCGATCTTCCGCGCCCCGGTGTCGGCCGGAGCGCGTGAGGCGCGAGCGAGCGGGGCGGGCGAGGCTATTCCGCCGAGCGGAGCATCATTCGTGTTTACAGGCATCATTACGGACGTGGGTGAGGTGATCGGCCGCGAAGGCGGACGGTTCGCGATCCGCTCGGGCTACGATGCGGAGGGCATCGCGCTTGGCGCGTCGATCGCGTGCGACGGCTGCTGCCTTTCCGTCGTGGCGCTGCGCCCCGACGGGCATGGCTCGGTCTTCACCGTCGATGTCTCGAACGAGACGCTCTCGAAAACCACCCTGGACTCCTGGCAGGCCGGCCGGCCGGTCAACCTCGAGCGCGCGCTCAAGGCGGGCGACGAGCTTGGCGGGCACATCGTCTCCGGCCACGTGGACGGCGTCGCGCAGATCGTCGACATGCGGCCCGATGGCGAGAGCGTGCGCGTGCGCCTGGAATTGCCGCGGCATCTCGCCCCCTATGTCGCCGCCAAGGGCTCGGTGGCGCTCGACGGCACGTCGCTCACCGTTAACGAGGTCGCAGGCTTGCGTTTCGGCATCAATCTCATTCCGGTGACCTTGACCCAGACGACCTGGGGGCGCAAAAAGCCGGGCGACGAGGTGAACGTCGAGATCGACCTCTTCGCGCGCTACGTCGCGCGCATCATGGAGTTTCGGGTGTGAGCATCGGGCTCGAGAATATCGCGCATTCGGAAGGCGCCAGTTTCCTTTCGTCGACGGCCGAGATCGTGGACGACATGCGCAACGGGCGCATGGTCGTGCTGGTCGATGCCGAAAACCGCGAGAACGAGGGCGACCTCGTCATTCCGGCGCAGATGGCGACGCCGGATGCAATTAATTTCATGGCCAAGCATGGGCGCGGGCTCATCTGCTTGGCGCTGATGCAATCTCGCGCCCAGGAGCTCAGCCTCGAGTTCATGGTGCGCACGCAGGCGGCGCGCGAGCGCACGGCGTTCACGCAGTCGATCGAGGCGCGGGAAGGCGTGTCGACGGGCATCTCCGCCCATGACCGGGCGCGCACGATCGCGACGGCCATCGACCCCACCAAGGGAGCGAACGACATCGTCTCCCCGGGGCATGTGTTCCCGCTCGTCGCACGCGAGGGCGGCGTGCTGATCCGGGCCGGGCATACGGAAGCCTCCGTCGATCTGGCGCGGCTCGCAGGGCTCTATCCTGCGGCCGTCATCTGCGAGATCATGAACGAGGACGGCACCATGTCGCGGGTGCCGGATCTGGTGCCGTTCGCCCAGCGGCACGGCCTCAAGATCGGCACCATCGAAGACCTCATCGCCTATCGCCTCAAGCACGACCGGCTCGTGAGGCAAGTGGCGCAGACGCGGGTGGAGAGCTCCTACGGCGGCCTCTTCGATCTCCACGTCTTCACGACGACGGTGGAGCCGGTCGAGCACTTGGCGCTCGTCAAGGGTGATCTCTCGGCGCCGGGGCCGGTCCTCGTGCGCGTGCATGCGATCAACGCGCCTGCCGACATCCTCGGCATCGGGGGAGCGGGCGACACGGTCTCGCGCTCCATGCGTGCGATCGAGCGGGAAGGGCGCGGGATCGTCGTGCTCATCCGCGATCTCGGGCCGAAAAGCGTTTCGGACTGGGTCAACCAACGAACGCAGCCGCAGCCGAACGGGCGTGCGGCGCACGGACGCCGGCAGCTCGAGATCGGCGTCGGCTCGCAGATCCTCCGAGCGCTCGGAGTGTCCGACATGGTGCTGCTGACCAATGCGCCCGACGACGTGTACGTCGGCCTCGATGCCTATGGGCTGCGCATCGTCGGCACGCGGGCGATCGAGTAGGGCGGCCGAGTCTTCAGCCATGGTCAGGACAGAAACGTCTTCGCGCCCCGAGATGGACCTGCATTCCGGTCCGTCCGCGCGCATCCTCATCATCGAGTCGCCGTACTACAAGGAGATCACCGACGCGCTCGCGCATGGCGCCGTGGCCGTTCTCGATGCGGCGGACACCGCCTATGACCGGATCGCCGTGCCGGGCGCGCTGGAAATTCCCCAGGCGTTCGCGCAGGCGGTCGCGGCCGGGCTGTTCGGCGGCGGTGAAGGCGGCCGCTACGCGGGCGTGATCGTGCTCGGCTGCGTTATCCGCGGCGAGACCTCGCACTACGACATCGTCTGCAACAACACGAACCACTGGCTGATGGAAACGGCGATCCGGCACAATATTCCGGTCGGAAACGCGGTGCTGACCGTGGATACGGAAGCCCAGGCGCGCGCCCGCGCGGAGGGCGGCGCCGATGGCAAGGGCGGGGATGCGGCGCGGGCCTGCCTCAGGCTGATCCGCATCGCCGAGCGTCTCGGGCGGCGCGTGCCATGAGCCTTCCCCGACGAAAGAAGACGGCCGGCGACGCGCCGAAGCCGCGCACGGTTTCGCGCATGGCGGCCGTGCAGGCGCTCTATCAGATGGATCTCGCGGGAACGGACGCCGGCGAGGTTATCGACCAGTTCATGGCGGCCAGGCCCGAAGCGGACAAGGACGAGGCGGATGCAGAGGGTGAGGCGCTGACCTCCCTCGAGGGAGGCGATGCCACGTTCTTCGCCGATGTCGTGAAGGGCGTCGTGCGGTGCCAGCGGGAGATCGATCCACTCGTGGACCAGCAGCTCCGCACGGGCTGGCGGCTGGTGCGGGTCGATTCCATCCTGCGGGCCATCCTGCGCGGCGGCGTGTTCGAGCTTCTCGAGCGCAGCGACGTGCCCGCGCGCGTCACCATCAACGAGTACATCAATATCGCCAAGGCCTTCTTCGAGGCGGACGCGCCCAAGGTGGTGAACGGCGTGCTCGACCGCATCGCGCACAAGGTGCGGGCCAAGGAGTTCGAGACGCCCGGCGAAGGAACGTAATCCATGGCCAGCCAGGAGGCGGGGGGCGAGGACGAACTGATCCAAACCACCTTCGCGCCTTTGGCTTCGGGCTTCGCGGGCGCGTTGGGCCTCAAGGACGACTGCGCGTTTCTCACGCCTCCGCCCGGCGCCGATCTGGTGCTGACCACCGATGCGGTGGCCGAGGGGGTCCATTTCTTCTCTGAAGATGCGCCGGCCGACATCGCCTGGAAGGCGCTCGCGGTCAACGTGTCGGACCTTGCCGCGAAAGGCGCTGAGCCGGTCGCCTACCTGATGTCGCTCTCCTTTCCCGCGCGGCCTGAGGCGGCGTGGCTCGCAGCCTTCGCCGCCGGGCTCGGCGCCGCGCAGACGGCGTTCGGCCTCGCGCTCGCGGGTGGCGATACGGACCGCCGGCTGGGCCCGCTCTCCGTCACCATCACCGCCATCGGCCGCGTACCCCAGGGACACATGGTTCGCCGTGCGACGGCGCGGGCGGGGGACCTTTTGTTCCTGTCGGGCACGCTTGGCGATAGCGCGCTCGGTCTCCGGCTGCGGCAGGATCCGGCGTGCGCGGCCGCGATGGGCCTCGACGACGCGAGCGCGCAGGCGCTGCTCGGCCGCTATCTGAGACCCGAGCCGCGCCTTGCGCTTGCGCCGCATCTCCTCTCTTACGCGACGGCGGCGATGGACGTTTCGGACGGGCTCGTCAAGGACTGCGGGCGGCTCGCGTGCGCCTCGGGGCTCCGGGCGGCGCTCGAGGCGGCGCGGCTGCCGCTGTCGGACCCGGCCCGCACGGCGCTTCGGTACGATCCGGAGCTTATCCAGGCGGTGCTGACGGGGGGCGACGACTACGAGGTGCTGGCGGCCGTCGCGCCGGCCGATGCCGCGGCGTTCCGCGAGGCCGCCATGGCGAGCGGCGTCGCGGTGTCCGCCATCGGCCGGCTCGCCCCGGGGGACGGCGTGGCCGTCACCGGCTTCGACGGGCGGCCGCTGGCGATCCGCGGCGGGGGATGGGATCATTTCCCGTCCTGATGCGTCTGGCCGCGGGGGCTGCCGCACGCGCGGCAATAGGTGCTTCTTTTTCAAGCGGTTTTTTTGGCGGGCGACTTGCGGGCGGGTCTTTGTTTGGCCATATCGGTTGCGTCTAAGAGCCTTCTTTGCGGCGAACAGGATTGGATTTCCGGTGATTTTGTCGACGACGGTTCTCCGCGGCCTCGGCTTCGCTCTACTCGCAGTGGCGATGGCTTGGTCCGGGACATCGGCTGGCGCACAGGACGGCAACTGGTGGGAAGGCATCACGTCGTTCGGCGCGCCGGACTATTCGGGCAAGCGGGCGTCGCTCGAGCGGAGCCAGCCGCGCAAGGACGACCTCAACGATCTCAGGCCGAACGACGTGCCGTGGCGCAGCGACGAGATGCTCGCGGCCATGGAGAACGCCATTGCCCGCTACGAGCAGATCGTGAACAAGGGCGGCTGGCCGACGATCCCTGGCAACCGCATGCTGCGTCCCGGCGATAGCGACGAGCGCGTGAGCTATCTCCGGCGGCGGCTGATGGTGACGGGCGAGCTGCCGCGCTCGTCGAGCTACAACGACTACGAATATGACTCGGCCGTGGAGCAGGCGGTCGCGCGCTACCAGGAGAACAACGGGCTGCGCACGAACGGGCGCGTGGACCAGCCGACGCTGGCTGCGCTCAACGTCACGGCGCAGGAGCGCCTCGCGCAGCTCAAGCTCAATCACGGCCGCATTCTCGAGCTCGTGCAGCAGCCGACCGAAGAGCGTTACGTGCTCGTCAACATTCCGGCCTTTCAGCTCGAGGCGGTGGAGCGTTACCAGACCATGCTGCGCCATCGCGTGATCGTGGGACGCAACGGCCGCGAGACGCCGACGCTCAGGGCCACGATCCGGAACCTCAATTTCTTCCCGTACTGGCGCGTGCCCGACAGCGTGGCCCAGCTCGACGTGTTTCCGCGGCTGGTCACCGAGCCCGACTACCTTTCGAACGAGCATATCCGCGTGCTCACCGGCGATTTCAACGGGCCGGAGATCGATCCGAGCGCGATCGACTGGTCGCAGGCGGATGCCAAGCGGATCAAGCTCAAGCAGGATCCGGGTCCGCAGAACGCCCTCGGCCTCGTGCGCATCGACATGCAGAACGAGCACGGCGTCTACATGCACGACACGCCGATGAAGCCGCTGTTCCAGCAGCGCGCGCGCGCGTTCAGCGCCGGCTGCGTGCGCGTTCAGGACGTGTTCCGGCTGGTGGAATGGCTCGCCAGGTACGAGCCCGGCTGGGAGAACCCGGGGCAGGTGCAGGCGGTGCTCGATGCGGGGCAGGCGCTCGACGTGCAGCTCACCCGGCCGATCCCGGTCTATTTCGCCTACATCACGGCCTGGGCCGAGCCCGACGGGCGCATCTCGTTCCGGCCGGATATCTACCGGCGCGACGGGTCCGCGGCGATGGCGGAGGTGTTCGATCCGGACGCGCCGCCGCCTCCTGCGCAAGGGCTCGCGCCTTAACGGTTCGGGCGAGGCCGCGCGGGGCTTGTCTCGGCGGCGAAGCGGTGGAACTCTCCGCGGCGTCATGCTGCAGTCCCTCACCCGGCTTGCGAACCAGTCGCTTCAGGCGCTTCGGCGCTGGTGGCTGCCCGCGCTCGGGCTGGCGCTCGCGGGCGGCTGGGTCGCGTTCGCGTTCTGGCTCTCGGATATCCAGGGCCGCATGGACCTGCCGCGCGCCTATTCCGTTCGCATGACGTGCGAGGACGATCCCGAGGCGGCCCTGTGGCGCGGCGGCTGCGAGCGGATCGAGGGCGACATCGCAAAGGCCGGCCGGCCGTCGTTCTCCGATCTCTACGATGCGTTCGTGCTCGTCCATCACGCGCCGAGCCCGCGCGAGGCGAACGCTGCCAGGTTCGCCAATACGCCCCCGGAGCCGGGGTTCGACATCCGCACGGCGCTCGCCGGGCAGCGCTACGGGCTGGCGCTGGTCACGCCCGAGTTCGAGGGCGTCGCGAGCCGTACCCATGCCGAGGCGGTCAAGGATGCGATCGACGCGCGGGATCGGGCGCTACTGGTCATCGGGCGGGCGGGCCTCGGCCACGATGCCCTGCTCGCGGGCGGGCTCGCCAATCTCGCGCATCCCGGCGCGATGATCGATGGCGCGCGCCAGTCGATCGGCATCCTGATGGGGACCGCCAAGGAGAGCGACATCGCGACCGGCCTCTCCGAGCGGCGGTGACACGCGCGTCGCGCGGGCAAGGCCCGGAGCCCGCTCGGCGGCGCTGGCGCGGGAGGAGCAGGGATCTCAGGCTTTGATGCGGTAGCCCGTCCTGAAGATCCACCAGATGATGGCGAGGCAGAGGGCGAGGAATGCCAGCGTCATGCCGACGGCAATGCCGATTCCGATGTCGGAGATCTCGTAGAAGCTCCAGCGGAAGCCGCTGATCAGATAGACGATCGGATTGAAGAGCGTCACGTTCTGCCAGAACTCCGGTAGCATCTTGATGGAGTAGAAGGTCCCGCCGAGGAACGTCAGCGGCATCAGCACCAGCATCGGGATGACCTGCAGCTTCTCGAAGCCGTCCGCCCAGATGCCGATGATGAACCCCAACAGCGAGAACGCGACGGCCGTCAGAATGAGGAAGCCCACCATCCAGAGCGGGTGGGCGATGCGGATCGGCACGAAGAGGCTCGCGGTGGCAAGGATGATAAGGCCCAGGATGACGGATTTCGTCGCGGCGGCGCCCACGTAGCCGAGAACGATCTCGAAGGGGGAAACGGGGGCGGACAGGATCTCGTAGATGGTTCCCGCGAAACGCGGGAAATAGATGCCGAACGCCGCATTGGATGTGCTCTCGGTGAGCAGCATCATCATGACCAGGCCCGGCACGATGAAGGCGCCGTAGGGGATCCCGTCGATCTCGGCGATGCGCGAGCCGATGGCGGTGCCGAAGACGACGAAATAGAGCGAGGTCGAAAGCACCGGAGAGACGATGCTCTGCAGGAGGGTGCGCCCCCAGCGGGCCATCTCGAAGCCGTAGATGGCGCGCACTGCTTCAAAGTTCATCCGGATTTCCTCACGAGATCGACGAAGATGTCCTCGAGCGAGCTCTGGCTCGTTGCAAGGTCCTTGAAGCCGATGCCCGCTTCCCGCATGTCGTTCAGGAGCGCCGTGATGCCGGTGCGCTCGGCCTGCGTGTCGTAGGTGAAGATCAGCGCGCTGCCGTCCGGGGCAAGCTCCAGGGTGTGGGCGGCGAGTGCGGGCGGAATTTCCGCGAGCGGCTTCTGCAGGTCGAGCGTGAGCTGCTTCCTGCCGAGCTTGCGCATCAGCTCGGCCTTCTCCTGCACGAGGATCAGCTCGCCCTTGGCAATGACGCCGACGCGGTCGGCCATCTCCTCGGCCTCCTCGATGTAGTGCGTGGTCAGGATGACGGTGACGCCCCCCTCGCGCAGACTGCGCACCGCCGCCCACATATCCTTTCTGAGGGCGACGTCGACGCCAGCCGTCGGCTCATCGAGAAACAGGATGCGCGGCTCGTGCGCGAGCGCCTTGGCGATCAGGACGCGCCGCTTCATGCCGCCCGACAGCGTCATGATGCGGGCGTCCTTCTTGTCCCAGAGCGAGAGATCGCGCAGGACCTTCTCGACGTAGGCCGGGTTCTTCCTCTTTCCGAACAGGCCGCGGCTGAAGGAGACCGTGGCCCAGACGGTCTCGAACATCTCGGTCGACAGCTCCTGCGGGACGAGGCCGATGATCGCGCGGGCGCGACGATAGTCGCGCACGATGTCGTGTCCGTCGACCGTGATCGTGCCGCCGCTGGCATTGACGATGCCGCAGATGATGCTGATCAACGTCGTCTTGCCGGCCCCGTTGGGGCCGAGCAAGGCGAAGATCTCGCGCTCGCGGATGTCGAGATCGACGGACTTCAGGGCAACCTGACCCGAAGCATACGTCTTGGTGACGCCCTTGACCGAAATGATGGGGGGCATGCGCGCTCGGGTCCCGTGGGTCTTTGGTTCACATAAGGGTATCGGAGGAGCGCCGCAACCCGGCGTGCACGGATCGCGCCGCGAAGGGCTCAGTGCAGCGGAACCGGCTTGATCCAGCATCCCGTCAACCCGGCTTTGCGAAGCGTGCTGCACAGCGCTTTCGCATCCTCGTGCGTTTGCGGGGGAATGAGCGAGAGACGATACCAGGTCTGTTTGTCCAGGCCCTGAACGCGGTCGACGCGCGCCTTGGCGTTGCCGAGGAGATCGGGGTAGGAGCCCTTGAACGAACGGTAGTCCTGCTGCAACTCCTCCGTGCTGCGCCGTGTCGCGAGCACCACGAGGTAGGGCTGCGCGACGGCCGGCGCGGCGACGGTGATGGGCGCGGCTATGGCCGGCGGCGAACCCTCGCGTCCCGCGTCGGGTACGATCGCGGCGGTCTCGGTCGGTAACGGCGCGGCGTGCTCGGGCGGCATCAGCTTCTGGACCGCGACGACGAGGCCGGCTCCGACCGCGAGCGCGGCGAGGGCCACCGGGACCGGCTTCGCCAGCGTCGCGCGGAGGGTCGCGACGTTCACCGCGGCAGCGCCCCGGCCTGCGCCCGCGCTCGGCCTCGACGGGGCGCGCGGGGCGCCGACGGGGCCGGGCGGTGGTCGCGCGGTGGCAGCGGGGCGGCCGTGATCGCGTGAGGCATAGGGTGCGGCCGCGTGGTTTTCGGTGGCATAGCGGCGGGCGTCATTCTCGATCTCGCGCGACACGGCGAGCAGTGCCTGATGCACGCGCTCGGAATCCCGCCGGTAGCCGCTGCGTCCGCCTTCGAGCTTTTCCTCGAGGATCTCGAGCAGGTCGAGCGCGTGGCGCTGGCCGCCCATGATGTGGGTGAGGATGGCGAAATCGAGGGCCTCGTCGGAGGGAAGCGCGCCCATGATCTGGTCGATGTCGCGCTGGATGCCGGTGATGACGCGCACGGTGGTGTCGACCTCGGGGCGCAACGCGGCCGGGATGTAATGGTTGCGGTCGAGGACCTGGTGCAGACGGCGCGCGACGTTGAGCGAGATCTCATGGATCTGCTTGCGCTCGATCGATGCGTCGCGGTCGAATGACATCACGTCCCGTGTCTTATCCCGGCTCAGGCCGTCAGCCGGCATGGCATTCGGGGAACATACCGTGCACAATCTCGGGGGAACAGCCGGGCGCCCCTTCGATGCACTGATAGTTGATGACGGGGGCGGATCCCTCGCTGGCGATCGAGATCTGGGTGCGGATCTTCTTGACGAAGCATCGCGCCTGAGAGCCGTCGCTGGCAAGCTCGATCGCGGCCATGATGCTCAGCTCCGGGCAGGCCGCGTTGGCGATCGTGTACGTCGCCGCGGAGGCCTGCGTGACCGCCAGGCAGTCCGGATCGACAGGCAACTCCGCCGCGGCGCCGCTCGCGGCATCTTCCTGGGCGGCTGGCGGCTTCGGCTGCGCCTCGCCCGCCCTGGCGGCCGCGAGGCCGGCTCCCATGAGCGCGGCTGCGGCCAGGGCGCGACAGAGCCTGTGGCGAGCGATAGTCGTTTGAGGCGGCGCTGGAGGCATGGGTCTGCGGGTTGGGGGCTTCTGAGGCTTCAGGACTTCCGGCCTCGCCCGCCGTTCGGCGGATCCGGCGATCCCGAGCTTTGGATCAACGGCATCGCGTAGGCGAATGAAATGGCCGATCTGTGGTCATGGGCTGCCGCGACCCTTCAGGGTGGGAATAAATCCTGACCGCGGCCGTGTGGTCCGTCTTTCGGCAGATAGAGGACCGTCATGCGCATCATTTACGGTTTCATTTGAATTGCTCGCCGTACCAGGATTTGAACCTTGCTTCCGATCGGGTTGCCTGCGGATATTCGCTCCGCGATTTGCAGAGCAGGTGCCGTCATGGACTCGAACGGTCGACATTCCGCGTTCACGAACGAGGAGCTGTCCGTCTTGAAGCGCGCGTTCGACCAAGCCTGCGCCGACCTGGGGCTCGCAAAGGGCCGTATGCTCGAGCGCGAGCACCTTGCCGTTCTCATATTCCAGATGGCGACGGGAGGCGCGAAGGATGGCGCGGAGCTTTGCCGGAAGAGCGTTGCACGCTTTCGATTGGGCACACCCTGGGAGCCGATCGAGCGCCGTTACACAAGTGCCGTTGCGCTCCTCGACGGCCGGGCCGACGACCTGAAGCAGGACCGGAACAGTAACTCCTGAGGCGAGGGCGGCGAGGACCTGGGGCACGCGTTGCCTGAGCGCCGGCAAGAGCACGAGGGCCGCCATCCCCCTTATCGCAGAGGCCGCACGCCGGGCGGCGCAGACGGGGGTAGGTCGCCCCGCCCGCGGGCCTGCCGGAGCAAGGTGCGGCGGGGCTCGGCCGCCGTTTCTGCGAGGCCCGGGCGCGATGGACACGTTTCGGCCATGACTTTCGTGACTTTTTACGGCGGATCGAGGGAAAAAACCGCCGGCGCCGGGGAGGCATAGGGACTTGCACGCGGGTCTATCGGGGGAGGATGTCCAAGGAGCGGGCCGCATCGGCTCCCGGCTCGAGGGGCTGCGTCAACAGCTCCTGAGCTGTGGCGACGTGCTCGCCGGACTCGTCGAGCCCACCTCGCGCCCGCTCATCGCGGACGCCCTCCGCAACCTCCGGCAGCTCGAGTGCCGCATCGCGGTGGTCGGGCAGATCAAGTCCGGAAAGAGCTCTTTCATCAATGCGCTGATCCGCAATCCGCGCTTCCTGCCGACCAATGTCACGCCGTGGACGACCTCGGTCACCAACCTGCATTTCGGCCAGGCGTCCCCCGGCGGCTATGCGGCGGTCTTCACGTTCCTGCAGCGGACGGAGTGGGATCACCTCGCGGAAGGCGGCGGGAAGATCCGCGAGCTCACCGAGCGGCTCGTGCCGGACTTCGAGCCGCAACTCCTGCAGCGGCACGCGGAGATGCTGCGGGTGCGGGCGAAGGACCGCCTCGGTGACGAGTTCGAGACGCTGCTCGGCCAGGCGCATTTCTTCAAGAGCCTCGAGCCTGGAACGCTCGAGCATTACGTCTGCTCCGGCGATTTCACCGGATCGCCCACGATCGGCAAGTACTCCGACATCACCAAGTCCGCCGACATCTATTGCCAGCAGGGTCCGTTCGAGTTTCCGTGCACGGTCGTCGACACGCCCGGCACCAACGATCCCTTCCTCATCCGTGACGAGATCACGCGCCGCTGCCTCGGGATGGCGGACGTCTACATCGTCGTCCTCACGGCCCGCCAGCCGCTGTCGGACAACGACGTGGCGCTGCTGCGCATCATGCGCGGCCTCAACAAGGATCGCATCGTCGTTCTCATCAACAGGATCGACGACCTCTCCGATCTCGATAGCGAGCTGCCGCAGGTCGTATCCTTCGTGCGCGAGAAGCTGGCTGCGGAGTTTCCGGGCTCCAGCATCCCCGTCGTCTACGGCAGCGCCTGGTGGGCGAACCAGGCCCTTTCCTTCGACGAGCAAGCGGCGGCCCGCATTCTCCGGCGCAAATCCTCCGGATACCTGCTGCGGGCAGGGCTCCTCAAGCCGAACGAGCTCGGCGCGGCGGCGCTCGCCACCGAGGACGCCCGCGACCGCATGCGCCAGTCCCTCTACGCCATGTCGGGGCTTCCGGCCGTCAACCGGGCGATCGACACGCTGATGGGCATGGCGCATCCCACCTACACCCTGCGCCAGATCACGCGCAGCTTCGCGGAGATGGCGCGGGCGTGCGAAAGTGCGGCGCGCAGCGAGCTGCAGATCCTACTCGCGTCGCAGAACGAGCGCGCCGCCGCGCCGCCCACGGAGCAGCAGCTCGCCATCTACGCGCAGGAGCGCGACCTCCTGGTGCGTGTTGCCGCAAACATCGAGGCTTCGGCGTCGGGGATCGAGGCGCAACTCGCCAGGATCATCCAGGAGGAGAAGGACCGGCTTAGCGCCAGTCTTAAAGGGGCCATCGATACGCATGCGAAGCGCGAGCGCGACGTGCTGATCGATACGCTTTCGCGCGGCCGCTCGCCGCGCGTCTGGACACATGAAGGCGTGGAGCTCAGGCGCGTGCTCGCGAGCGAGTTCCGCGTCGGGTTCGAGAAGGCCGCCCATCGCCTGACGTCGTTCCACGCGCGCGTCGTGCCGGAGCTGCACCGCCTCATGAACACGCTCGTGCCGGAGCCGGACCTCGTCGATCCCCGCGGAGAGACGCTGGCCATCCCGACGCCCACCATCGCGCCGCTCGGCCGTGTGCTCGTGCTCGATCTCAAATCGGCGAGCTGGTGGCGGGCGCTGTGGAGCCGGCAGCGCTCGCCGGAGGCGTCGGGGGCGGAGATCGAGAAGCTGATCAAGGCCGAGTTCGCGCCCATTGCCGACGAGCTCGTCCAACTCGCCGGCCACGAGTTCCATCAGTTCAGCACGACGACCATCCGCTGGTCGTTCGGAGCCTGCCGCAATATCCAGCATGCGCTCAAGCGGCGCGTCGAGGTTCTGATCGCCGACTACGGCGGCGCTCAGCCGCCGGCGGCCGACGCGGGGGCGCCCGGTCGGGACGACAGGATCCGCACGCAGGCGCAGCGCCTCAAGGATACCGAAACCCTGACCCAGCATCTCGAGAACCTTGCGCAATACATCGACACGGTCCTGAAGACCGACGCTCCGGGCACCCAATGAGACGAGTCACCCACCAGTATCCAGAGCGGTTGCGGGCGGTCCGGGAACGGCTGATCGCGACCAATATCGACGACCCGGCGATCGGCCACTGCATCACCGGGCTGCAGCGCCTCGAGGCGGTGCTGCGCCGCCCGTTGCGGGTGGTCGTGCTCGGCGAGAGCAACGCCGGGAAGACCTCGGTCACCGATCTCATCATCGGGCGGGGGCTGCTTCCGACCGGCGTGGTGTCCCATACGCGCGTGCCCGTGCTCGTCACGCATGCCCCGGAGCCGGCGATCCACGGCGTGGACGACACAGAGATCCGCGTCCGCAACGGCGTCGGCGCGCTCGCCGGCGTCGCCTATCGTGCCGTTCGGGTGGCGCTGCCGATCGAGGCGCTCAAAGGCTATCAGGTGCTTGACACGCCGCCGTCGGCGCGGCCGGCGGCGTTCGTCGCCGATGCGGATATCGTGATCTGGTGCACGGTTGCGACGCGGGCGTGGACGGAGAGCGAGCGCGCCTGCTGGGCGGCGCTTCCACGGCGCTGCGCCCGGAATGCCCTGCTCGTCGCCACCCACAAAGATGGCCTGGATACGGACGAGGATGTGGCGCACGTCAAGGAGCGGCTCAGGAATCTCACGCGGGGATTGTTCCGCAACGTGGTGCTCGTTGATGCCGGGGGCATTGAGGACGACGGGGCGGCCGTCGCGCCGGACGACGACCCGTGGAACGGGGCGCGCGAGCTCAGGGAGAGCATCGGCCGTCTCGCGGACGGCATCGTCGAGCAACGGACGCGGAAGGCGGATAAGATCATCCGTCGGCTGGGGAGGCTTGCGTTTCATCGGTTCGGCAGCGACGAGGTGCGGCCGGATACGGCTGACCTGCTATCGCGCTGGCAGGGGCACGCCGGCCAGCTTCTCGAGATGCTCCGGCAAGGGCGGCAGACGGTTCCGGAGGCCATCAAGGCGCTTCTGGTCGCCTATGCCTTCTACGCGGAGAAATTGCGGCCGGGCGTGGTGCGTGGCGACGATACGGTGTCCGGCTCCGTGACCCATGCGCTGGCGACGCCGATCCGCTGGCCGCAGCAGACGACGGCCGCGACACGGCTCGTGCAGACGCTCGCCTCCGACCTCACCGGGCTCCTGCGCATGCTGGCCGGACATTCGGCCAGCCGGGATCCGGCGGTGGGGGAGGAATATCAGGCGGCGCGTGCCATCATGCTCACGCTGGCGGATCTCGACGGCGCCTTCGATGCGCTGGGCCGCATGCTCGGCTCGGCGCCGGTCTCCGAGCTGCACACGGCTTAGGCTCCGTACTGCTCACCTTGTCCCTCGCGCGTCCTGTCCGGGCTGAGCCTGCTCTCCGCCGTGGCGAGGAGGAGGCGGTTGCTTTGCCAGGCATTTCGGAGGCTCGCTGCGCGCTTTCGCACGGCCCGGGTATAAGGTTCCTTTACCCTACGGTAACGCCTCACGGGCTATTGGTTGGTTAGGCACGCCGCAGCATGTGTGCGGCGGCGCCTGGGCTTCCAGCTCGTTGGCGGGGCGGGATTTTTCCGGCCTAACGATCGGGCGGACCGTGTTCCTGCCACACTCCTGGTGGAGGAAGGAAGCTCATCCGTCGCGTCGTGTAGCGTCAGGGTTCTTCCTTGTTCAGGCCGTTCCTCGTCATAAGCTTTGTGTCAGCGGCGACCGGCGCACTCGCGGATCCGGTGCCCCTGACGAACGACGACCTGAAGCGGACCGTAGCCGGCTCCACCGTCGCCATCGATACGCCGCTCGGCACCACCGTTCCCATGCGCTTCGGCACCGACGGGTTCGTTTCGGCCGAGGCCGGCGTGCTCGCGCCCGTCCTGGGGTCCGCCAAGGATCGCGGGCGCTGGTGGATCGACGGCGACAAGCTCTGCACGAAATGGTTCCGCTGGTTCGATGCCGGGGTGCGTTGCCTGACGCTCGCGCGCGATGGCCAGCGCATCCACTGGCGCAAGACCGACGACGGCGAGACGGGAACCGGAACGCTCGTCGATTGGACGCCGCCCGCGGAGAAGTCCACGGTCGTGGCGAAAGCTCAAGCTCCCGCGAAGACGCCCGAGCCTCAAGCCGAGAAGCGCGCGACGCGGCTGGCCGTGCCGCCGCGCGAGGTTCCCACGCCGACGCCCCCCGTACCGGCCGAGCGTGCTCAGCCCGCGTCCGCGAGCCCGCCGACCATCGTCGCGCGCGCCGAGCCGGACCCGGAGCCGGCTCCCGAGCTGAACGGCGGGCCGGCGATGCGTTTCGGTGGCGCCGGTCTTCTCGGTTCCTCCGCGCTGGCCGCTCCCGCGCCCGAGACGGCGGCAGATGACGCGCCGGCGACAACGGCTCGCGATGTAACGCCTGGGCAGCAGTCTCCCGGTCCGCCGAAGCCTGTGACCAAACTGCCGGCCAAGGACTCCACCAAGGACGCCGCTACCCGAAAGGCGCCGCAGACCCCCGCCGTCCATCGACAGGCGGCGCTCGCGGCCGCAGCGCCCGTCAAGACCGTTGCGCAGCCCTCGCGTGGGCCGTCCGCGACCGAATGGGAGGGCGTCAACGTCGCGACGTCGAGCGAGGTCTCGCTCTACAGGGTGCGGGGCGTTGCCGATTACGATGTCCTGAACGTGAGGCGGGGCCCCTCGGAGCAGCACGCACCGATCGCGTCCATTCCGCCGACCGGCCGCCGCGTCGAGATTACCGGGCAGTGCCGCGCGGACTGGTGCCCGATCCGCTATCGCGGCGTGACGGGCTGGGGCAACCGCTACTATCTCGCCGAGGACAGGGCCGGCCTCGGGTCCGCGAGCCCGGTCTATCGCCGCCGTTGAGGCGCATCCGGCGTCGTGCCGGAGTGCGGCCGGCAAGCCTCGTCAACGGTCGCGCGCGATCTCGGCACCTTTCAGCTTGTTGCCGAACAGCAGGATCGCCGCCAGCGGCACGACGAGGCCGATGGCCATCACGACGCCGAGCAACAGGGGCAGGTTGTCATAGGCTCCGCGGTCGACGATGAAGATCTGGTTCAGGTACTTCGTCTGCAGGGCGGCGGCGACCAGCGCCAGGTTCATCAGCGACCCCATGAGTGCGAACCACGTGGCCCGGCGCTGCTCGGGCGCATAGATGGCGCAAAGGGTCAGAAGCGGGATCATGCTGAGCTGCAGGAAGGGCGATGAGGCCGCCGTGTCGATGATGGCGATGGTGCGTGCCCCGAACCCGAAGGCGGTTTCGGTCCACTCGCTGATGCCGAGGGTGAGGGCGAGGCTCGGCAGCGAGAGGACGGTCGCGATGAGGGTGAGCCAGAACAGCACCACGGGAATGGGCCGTCCGGTAATGGAATCGGAGAAGATCCAGGTGCCGACCAGCGCCAGCAGGGCACCGATCTGGTTCAGCGTTCCCTGGAAACTTTCGTCGAAGCCGAGCACGTCGATCGTGAACCACGTGTAGCCCTGGCCGACGAGCGGCGTGGCGCGGAACGCGAAGATGATGATGGCGGCGTAAAAGATCGTCCTCTGGGTCTGGCGGTCGAGGTCGCCGACGACGCGCCGGAGCATGGCGGAAACAACGACCATCGACACCACGAAGACGATCTCCTGGGCATAGGGCACGCCTGTCACCGCCATGGCCATAACAGCAGCGCCGAAGGCCAGTCCGCCGCCGAGGATGCGCCAGTCGACGGGGCGCGTCTCCGAGCTCTTGATCTCGACCAGAAGGGCGCCCGATACGGAGATGAGCGGGATCGCGAGTCCGCACAGGAACACGGCTTCGTAGGAGAAGAGGCTTGCGAGCCATCCGCCGAGGCCGGCCACGACGACGAGGCCGAGGGACAGCGCGAGGCGGCCCAGCACCTGCACCATGCCGAGGTCGCGATTGACGTCCTCAGGGTTGCGCGGGGTTCCGTCCGGGTTCTCGCGGTCGACGACCTCGGTGCTCATGGCGTCGGCCGCGACGTCCTGCAGGACGACGCCGACGACGCTCAGGAATGAGCCGAGGCGATACAAGTCGGCGGCAGGGGCGAACGCGAGCCAGCCGCCCGCCGCTCCGGCCAGCGTCAGGAGCCCCAGAGCGACCAGCGCGCCGCCGATCACGACATAGGCGCGGCGCTGGGAGCCGAACACGGGCACGGCGTCGACAAGCTCTCCGAACACCATCTTGATGGTCCAGGGCAGCGTGAGCCAGACGCTCAAGGCCGCGAGTTCGGAGGGCGTTAGCGTCAGCGAGGATTTGATCCAGAAACTTTCGGCGATGGTGATGAGGCCGAGCGCGCCGTAGGCGAAGTAGACCATCAGAAGCGGGAGATAGCGCAGGCGGAAGGCGCGGACCGGCGTGAGAAGCGCCGTTTCGAGTCTTTGCCGAAGCCGATGCCCGGCCGGCAGCGTCGCGTCCGTCATGTGTGCTGTTCCCCGATCCCCTTGGGCCGAAGATATAGCCGGCGGGGGGCGGGCGCGAGGCAAGAAAGTGAGGTGCTGCGGCCCGGAAGACAATCGCATCCACGCTTCTGTCGGTCGGCAGTTCCGTGTCACTCCGTTTGCCGAGACGAAACGCAAAATGCCGCCACATTTGCTTGGTCTTGAGGGGCGGGCTCGATCGGGGGATGGGGGTGGACGTGCGCACGGCATGGGCTGCGATTTTCTCGGTGTTTCTGATGCTCGATGCGGGCCACATGGCTGAGGCCGGCTCGCTCGAAAGGGCGCTCCTCAAGCTCAGTCCGGAGGAGCGCGCGCATCAGGCGTGCGTCGTCAGAGGTCTCGAGGCGGTGCGCCGCGGCGACAAGCGGTTGCGCGAAGCGGACCGGCTGATGCCGGACACGTTCAAGCGCGCAGAGTTCGACGGCAGCGTGGTGTCGGCCAAGGGTGCGGCCGTGCGTGCGAGAGATCACTGGTATGCGCTCTCGTTCGTGTGCACCGTGTCGGATGACCAGATGAAGGCGCTCGCCTTCACCTACAAGGTCGGCGCCGAGGTTCCCCGCGAGAATTGGGACGACTTAGGCCTCTGGCGCTAGAGCGTGATCATTTTTGATTGAATCGGGATCACGCTCTATTTCTTTGATGAGACCGATGATTCACACTTCAGGCTGATAGGGCCTGAAGTGATCATGGTCTAGCTCTCTGGATCAGAGCCCGTCGCGGGCGGCGCTGGCCAGGAGATCGCGCAGCATCTGCACGGCCCTCAGCGCCGGTCCGCGGCCGCCGCATTGGATCGAGATGCGCGCGCCCTCGAAGAGCAGGAACACCTCGTCAGCCAACGTTTCGGGGTTGCGGTAGCGGGACGCCTCGAACAGCGCCACGAGTTGGTCGCGCTTGCGGCCCTTGTAGTCCTCGATGACGGCGCGGGCCGGATGGCCCGGCTGAAGCTCCACGGCGGCATTGGCCAGCGCGCAGCCCCGCTCGAAGCGGCTGGTCAGCACCTCCTCGACGTAATCCACCCAGGCCGCAAGGCGCTTTTCGGGATCGTCGGGATAGGTCTCGGCGAGCCGCACCCACACTGCGTCGCCCTCCGCGGCCAGCTCGCGGACGTAGGCCACGACAAGCTCGTCCTTCGACTTGAAGTGGCGGTAGAGCGTCATTTTATTAGTCTGAGCCGTTTCCGCGATCAGCTCGACGCCCACGGTATGGAGGCCGTGCCGGTAGAACAGCTCGCGCGCCACGGCCAGAATCCGCTCCCGCGGAGGTGGCAGGGCCTTCTCGCCCGCGTCAGTTTTTCGCCGGGTTTGAACCAAGGTCTGGCCTGCTGCCCCTTGACTGCTAAATGGGTGCCGATTACCAACGGGGTGTTACCGGTCAGTATCGTTTCTATATGTAAGGCAACTTTCGCGTCGGATCAATCTCACCCGAAAGGTTCGTCGCCTCAATTCCCGGATTTCCGGTCTGTGCGCAATCCTCTTTTGCCGTGCCGATCCGAAAAGCTGCGGAGACGTGTTTTTTCAGTTCCTGCGCTGGAGGGTTCATGCAACCTCGTCGCTCCCATCTCGCTTTCGCGGCCGCCCTGGTGCTGGCGCTGCCGCTTGCCGCGTGCGGGGAGCAGCAGGCCGCAAAGCCCGCCGATACCGCTCCTCCCCCGCCCAAGGTCACGGTGGCCAAGCCGGTGCAGAAGCTCGTGTCGGACTACGACGAATACGTCGGCCGTTTCGTGGCTTACGACTTCGTGGAGGTCCGTGCGCGCGTGTCGGGATACCTTGAGCGGATCCATTTCACCGACGGCCAGCTCGTGAAGCAGGGAGACGCCCTCTTCACCATCGACCGGCGCCCGTTCGAAGCCTCGCTCGACCAGGCCAAGGCGGCGCTCGAGCAGGCCAAGGCCAACCTGGCTTACGCGGAAGCCGACCTCAAGCGCGGCGCCAATCTGGTGCCTGGGACGTCGATCACGCAGCAGACCCTGGACCAAAGGACGCAGGCCAAGCGCGTCGCCGAGGCATCGGTCATGGCGCAGGAGGCCGCCGTGCGGCAGGCGGAGCTCGACCTCGCGTTTACCGAGCTCAAGGCGCCCGTGTCCGGCCGCATCGGCGACCGGCGCGTGTCGGTCGGCAACCTCGTCACCGGCGGGACGACCGGCAACACGACTCTGCTCGCGACGGTGGCGACGGTCGATCCGATCCGCTTCGAGTTCACGATGGATGAGGCGTCCTATCTGCGCAACCTGGCGGCCGTGTCGGGCCAGGCCGCGGCGGGGGCCGATCGCGGAATGTCGCTGCCGGTCAAGCTCAAGCTGATCGACGAGGACGGGTTCAAGCACGAGGGCAGGATCGATTTCGTCGACAACGTCATCGACCGCTCGACGGGCACCATCCGCGGCCGGGCCGAATTCAAGAACCCGGACGGCAAGCTGACGCCCGGCATGTTCGGCCGTATCCAGATCACCACGTCCAAGCCCGAGACCGCGCTGCTCGTTCCCGATGCGGCGATCGCGACCGAGCAGGTGCGCAAGTTTGTCTACGCCGTCTCGGACGACGGTGTTGCCAGTCCCAAGTACGTCACGCTCGGCCCCGTGGTCGACGGCCTGCGCGTTATCGCGTCCGGGCTCGATGCGCACGATACCATCGTGGTCAACGGATTGATGAGGATCCGCCCCGGCATCAAGGTCGAGCCGGAGCATGCGACGGCCGCGAGCGAGTCCAAGGATACGATCGTGGGCACGAACTGACGGCCACGGCGGTTCTCCCACGCCGCGCGCGGGAGGATCCGGCGGAACCGATCGGGCGCGGCTCTTCTCCTTCGAACGGAGCCGCGCTGCAACTTTTTGACGAGACCCATGAGGGACGCTTCGGACGACAGGGTCCGAAGCGCTCACGGTCCAGGTCATGACCTAAGACGACAGGCGGATCCATGCGCATCTCGCACTTCTTCATCGATCGGCCGATCTTCGCCGCCGTCATCTCGATCGTCTTCGTGATCGTGGGCGGCGTGGCGCTCGGCCGCCTGCCGATCGCCCAGTATCCCGATATCGCGCCGCCGGTCGTCAACGTGACGGGCCAATACCCCGGCGCCAGCGCGGAGGTGGTCGCCTCGACCGTCGTGGCGCCGCTCGAGCAGCAGATCAACGGCGTCGAGCGCATGCTGTTCATCTCCTCGAACTCGACGGGAGACGGGCGCTTCTCGATCTCGGTGACGTTTGATCTCGGCACCGATCTCGACACGGCGCAGGTGCAGGTGCAGAACCGCGTGTCGGTCGCGCTGCCGAGGTTGCCGGCGGACGTGCGCAACATCGGCGTCACGGTGGCGAAAGCCTCGCCCGACCTGATGATGGTCGTGCATCTGCTCTCTCCCGATCAATCCCGCGACACGCTGTTCATCTCGAACTACGCCAGCGTCAATGTCGTCGACGTCCTGAGCCGCATCGAGGGCATCGGGTCGATCACGGTGTTCGGCAGCCGCGACTACTCGATGCGCGTGTGGCTCGATCCCGACCGGCTGCAGTCGCTGTCGCTCACCGCCAACGATGTCGTAACGGCGCTCCAGCGCCAGAACGTGCAGGTGGCCGCGGGCATTCTCAACCAGCCTCCGGTGGCACAGCCGGGAGCGTTTCAGATTTCGGTGCAGACGCAGGGCCGGCTCGCCAATGCAGACGAGTTCGGGGAGATCGTCGTCAAGCAAAGCGGCGACGCGGTGGTGCGGCTCAAGGACGTGGCGCGGGTCGAGCTCGCGGCGCTCGACTACGGCGTCAACTCCTACCTCGACAAGAACCCGGCGATCGGTCTCGGCGTCTTCCAGCTTCCGGGATCGAACGCCATCGCCACGGCCACCAAGATCAAGACGACGATGGAAGAGCTCTCGAAGAGCTTTCCGGCGGGATTGAAGTACGACATCATCTACAACCCGACGGATTTCATCCAGCAGTCCGTCGATGCGGTGATCAGTACCATCCTGGAAGCCGTCGTGCTCGTCGTGCTGGTCGTCATCCTGTTCCTGCAGACCTGGCGCGCGGCCATCATTCCGATCGTCGCCATTCCTGTGTCGCTGATTGGCACCTTCTTCCTGCTCGCGGCATTCGGATTCTCGCTCAACAACCTGTCGCTGTTCGGGCTCGTGCTCGCCATCGGCATCGTGGTCGACGACGCCATCGTCGTGGTCGAGAACGTGGAGCGCAACATGGCGCTCGGCATGAACCCGCGCGAGGCGTCGTACCGCACGATGGAGGAGGTGGGCGCGGCGCTGATCGCGATCGCGCGCGTGCTCTCGGCGGTGTTCGTGCCGTCGGCCTTCATCACCGGCATCTCCGGCCAGTTCTACCGGCAGTTCGCGCTCACGATCGCGGGCGCGACGGGCATCTCGCTCATCGTGTCGCTGACGCTCTCGCCGGCGCTCTGCGCGCTCCTGCTCAAGCCGCACGAGCACGGGGCCCCTCAGCGCGGGAACATCCTGATGGCGCCCGTGCGTGCTTTCTTCCGGCTGTTCAACTGGAGCTTCGACAAGTTGAGCGTGGGCTATGCCTGGTTCGTCGGCAAAACCGTCCGGCTCGCCGTCGTCATGCTCGTCGTTTACGTCGGCATCATCGCGTTTGGCATGAACGAGTTCCGCAAGACGCCGGTGGGGTTCATTCCCGCGGTCGACGGCGGCTATCTGATCACGGTTACGCAGTTGCCGCCTGCCGCCTCGCTCGCGCGTACGGATGCGGTCAACAGGCGCGCCGTGGAGATGGCGCTGGAGACGCCGGGCGTGGCGCATGCGGTCAACATCGTCGGCTTCTCGGGTGCGACGCGAACGAACGCGCCGAATGCGGGTGCGATTTTCGTCGTGCTGAAGCCGTTCGAGGAGCGGGCGCGCGATCCCAACCAGTCGGCGCTGGCGATCCAGAAGGCGCTGCTCGAGAAGTTCTCGACGATCCAGGACGCGATGGTGCTCGTGGTCTCGCCGCCGCCCGTGCGTGGCATCGGCAGCGCCGGCGGTTTTCGCATGATGGTCCAGGACCGCGGCGGCGCGGGCTCCGGCGCGTTGCAGCAGGCCGTGATGGCGATGATGGCGAAGGCCAACCAGACGCCCGGCCTGATGCAGGTGTTCTCGCTGTTCGAGAACGCGACGCCGCAGCTTTTTCTCGACATCGACCGGGTCAAGGCGCAGATGCTCGGCATCAACGTGGCCGACGTGTTCGCGGCGTTGCAGACCTATCTCGGCTCGTCCTACGTCAACGACTTCAACCTGCTCGGGCGCACGTTCCGGGTCACGGCCCAGGCGGACAGCGACTTCCGCAGCAATGCCAAGGATGTGCTGCAACTCCGCGTCCGCAACGCGGCGGGCGATGCGGTGCCGCTCGGCACGTTCACGACCGTGCGCGACGTGTCGGCTCCGGCGCGCGTGCCGCGCTACAACCTCTATCCTGCAGCGGAGCTCGACGGCTCGGCCGCGCCCGGCTACTCGCAGGGCCAGGCGATCGACCTGATGCAGAAGATTGCGGCGGAGACGCTGCCGCAGGGGTTCAGCTACGAATGGACGGATCTCGCCTTCCAGCAGATCCGCGCCGGAAATACGGCGGCGTTCGCATTCGCGCTCGGCGTCGTGTTCGTGTTCCTCGTGCTCGCCGCGCAATTCGAAAGCCTGACGCTGCCGCTCGCGGTGATCCTGATCGTGCCGATGAGCCTCATCGCGTCGATTACGGGCGTCATCCTGCGCGGCATGGACAACAACATCCTGACGCAGGTCGGCTTCATTGTGCTGATCGGCCTTGCGGCCAAGAACGCCATTCTGATCGTCGAGTTCGCGGCGCAGGTCGAGCAGCAGGGCAAGAGCAGGTTCGAGGCGGCCAAGGAAGCCGCGCGCCTCAGGATGCGGCCCATTCTCATGACGTCGCTGGCGTTCATCCTCGGCGTCGTGCCGCTGGTGTGGGCGGTCGGGGCCGGCGCCGAGCTTCGCCAGGCCCTCGGCACGGCGGTGTTCGCCGGCATGATCGGCGTGACCCTCTTCGGGCTCATCTTCACGCCGGTGTTCTACGTGGTCTGCCGCTGGCTCGGCGGGCTCTTCACACGGCGGCGGCCCGCACCGCAAGACGAAGCGTCGGCTCCGGCCGAGTGAGCCTCGCTCTCCTGCGCCACGCTGGCGTGCGGGCCAGGAAGCACGGTGCAAAAATGCAC
>ERZ795041.97-NODE-97-length-33567-cov-7.570572_pt1 | contig 33567 bp, 26 predicted proteins | sample MGYA00375125_ERZ795041 | MGnify/ENA primary metagenome ERZ795041 (study PRJEB30170, sample SAMN03074214) | activated sludge metagenome | biome: Common Effluent Treatment Plant; feature: Wastewater; material: Activated sludge; isolation source: activated biomass in a...
GGTCCGGATGGGGCGACACTTGCGTCTCCCCTGCGTCCCTTGTCGCTCTTTGCGAACAGCATGCCGGCCTTTGCGAACAGCATGCCAGCCATTACAAAACGCAGGCTAGCGCGGCGAAATGCGCGCTACTCCTGGACAGCAGGCCTCTCTAGACACGCAGCTTCATGGTCGGAGAGCGAACTGAGATGGCGGTCGGTCCGGCAATCGCGCGCGTTCCGCGTGCTTCCCCAACGGTCGCACGTCCAAATATGCCGCTGCAGACTCTCAACTCACACGCGAAATCAGCATTATAGTTAAAGCCACGGCCTCGAACTCAGAACCAGCGATAGTTCCCTGGTCGGGCTGGAAAAGGCGGAGCGACGAGTCCTCACCATCGCACCCTACACGGGTGCCGTTTCTCGACCGGGCGAGACCTCTGCGAAGAGCCGGACAAGCTTTCCGGCCTCCACGTCGATGTCATGGCGCTCCATCACCCGGCGCAAGCCCGCTTGCCCCATAGGCAACAACGCCTCTGGGGGGGCGGTCAGGCACGCCTCGAGAGCGTCCACCAGCGGCTCGATGCTGCCCGCCGGAACAAGCCAGCCCGTCTCCCCCGGCACGATCAGCTCCGGGATGCCCGCGATGTAGGTACTGACGACGGGGCGCTCCAGCGCCATCGCCTCCATGATCACGACCGGCAACCCCTCCTGGAAGCTCGGCAGCACGAGTGCCTGAGCTTTCTGGATTTCCCTGCGAACGTCGGCACTGCTGATCCAGCCGGTGATGGTCACGGCATGGGCGAGCCCCAGCGCGGCGATGCGCGCCTCGATCTCGCCGCGCATCTCCCCGTCTCCGGCCAGGACGAGATGGCAATTTCCAAGGCGCTGCTCGAGCCGGCTGAAGGCATCGAGCAACACGAGCTGGCCCTTCTGCTCCGAGAGCCGGCCCACGCATACGAGCCGTCTTTCCTGCGGGCGCTCACGCTCCCCTGCCGCGCGGAAGGCGGCCTCGATCCCGCAATGCACGACCTCGATCTTGCTCCAGTCGGCGTAAGCGGCCCTGCGGTAAAGCTGGGCGCGGCCATAGGAGCTGATCGCGACGACGAACCTCGCCTGCCCGATTTTCCTGTCGAGATGCAACGCGTGCGCCTTGTCGAACTCCTCGGGGCCGTGAACCGTGAAGCTGTACGACGGTCCGCCCAACAGGCGGATCAGCATCGCGACCTCGGCCGGGTTGGTGCCGAAGTGCGCGTGGACATGGGTGACGTTAGCGCTCAGCAGCCACTCCAGGATGAGGCAGGCTTCGGCAAGATAGACGAGATGGTAGGGAAATGGCCGCTCGGCGCGCCGCGACAGGCGGATCGCCTCGATCAGCGCGGCGGCGAATTTGCGCGGCGACCGGACAGCCGCGCGCACCGTTGCCCGGACGAGCGGTCCCAGACCCTTTTTCAGGGCATATTGCGTCTTCTCGCGCTCGGCGAAGTCCTGCTCGTCGGCGAGCGTTTCGTCCCATCCCCTGATCGCGATGCGCATGACGGAGATGCCCAACCGCTCGACAGCCTGGATCTCGCGCCGGATGAAGCTGTGGCTGACCTTCGGATACTGATTGATCAGATAGGCTATGCAAAGCGGTTCAGAGGCCGCATCGGACCGGGCGCGCTCGGTCCCCACCGCCGGGTCTCGGGCGGCTAGGTCGCGTGCGTCCGCCGGCTCATGGTCCATCGCCGAAATGTCCATCACCGCAAATCCCCGGCACGTCGTCTCGCGCCGCGCTCCACACTGTTACTTGCCGTTTGCCAGGGCGAGGCACGGCTCCGGGCCGGGCGGCTCCCCCACGCCCACGTAGGCGCCGCGAAGATGGAGAAGGGGATTTGCGTCCGGAGAAGCCGATCCGGCGATCACCTGCCCGAAGAACACCGTATGCGAGGACGCCGCCCGATATTCGGAAAGACGACATTCGAGACGGCACACGGCGGACGCCAGGATCGGCGCGCCGGATATTCCCGTGGACCAGTCCGCGGTCTCGAACCGCCGCTCGCCCCTGAGGCCCGCCATTCCGGAAAACACGCGCGCGATCTCCGACTGATCCGCCGCCAGAGCGTTGATGCTGAAGTATCCGCTCTCGATGATCAGGTCGTGTGCGCTGGCCGCCTGGTTGACGCAGACGAGGACCGTGGGAGGCAGGTCCGTCAACGGGCACACCGCGCTTGCCGTCAGCCCTTTGCGCCGTTCCCCAACCGCTGCGGCAACGATGGATACCTGTCCCGGAACGTTCCGCATCAGCCCGCGAAATGCCAGTCGGTCGATCGGCTCGACGCTCATCCTTCTCCACGTCCCCTTCTGTCAGGCTCCGATGCCGCCTCGTCCGCACAGCCTCCTCAGGGGAGCACGAAATACGCCAGACGGATCTATCATATATATTCTAAAGCATTTTTACGGTTAAGGGGCGCGAGGGATGTTCGTGTCCGCGGCTCGGACAAATAAACCGAAGCGATACGACGTCCCTTGCCTTGGGACCGCTCCGGCCCCAAAGCCAAGGGACAAGGGCAGATTCCAAGCACAAAGGATCCGTCGAGGTGAACTTCACGAGATGCAGCATTGCCGACGTGATCGAGATCACGCCCAAGCGGCATACCGATGGCAGGGGCCATTTCGTGGAGCTCTTTCGCGCGGATCTTTTCACGGCGCAGGCCGGTAACGTCACGTTCGTGCAGCACAACCAGTCCCTGTCGCGGCAGTCCGGAACCGTCCGAGGACTGCATTACCAGACGTCACCCGCCGCGCAGGGAAAGCTCGTGCGGTGCGCGCGCGGCGCCGTCGTCGACGTCGCGGTCGACCTTCGCCGGTCGTCGCCGACGTTCGGGCAGCACGTGGCCGTCGCGCTTTCGGCGGACAAGGACAACCAGCTCTGGATCCCCGTGGGGTTCGCGCATGGGTTCTGCACGCTTACCCCCGACACGGAGGTCTGGTACGCCGTGACGCACACCTATAGCCCCGCCCACGAGCGCGGACTTCTGTGGAACGATCCGGATCTCGGCATTGCCTGGCCGGTCGACGCAGAGGCCGTCTCCATTGCACCGCGAGATGCCGAGCAGCCGAGGCTACGGGATATTGCGGACGTTTTCGAGTAACGTCCTCGGATCGAAGCGGAGACACAGATGCGTATTCTGGTGACGGGGGGCGCGGGGTTCATCGGGTCAGCCCTGGTCCGATACCTCGTCAACGAGGTCGGCGCCGAGGTGCTGACCTTCGACAAGCTGACCTATGCCGGGAACCTCGCCAGCCTCAAGTGCGTGGAAACATCGGCCAATCATCGTTTCGTTCGCGCCGATATCTGCGATGCGCGCGCCGTCACGGCTGCGCTCGAGACCTTCCAGCCCGACCGCATCTATCACCTCGCGGCGGAAAGCCACGTGGACCGCTCGATCGACGGCGCGGCGGACTTCATCACCACCAATATCGTCGGCACCTACACGCTGCTCGACTGTGCGCGCCGGTACTGGCTGGCCCTCGAGGCGGCGCGCAAGGCCGCCTTCCGTTTCCTTCATGTTTCGACGGACGAGGTGTACGGCTCGCTCGGAGAAACGGGGCACTTCTCCGAGGAAACGCCCTACGACCCGAGCTCGCCCTATTCGGCGTCGAAGGCCGCCTCCGACCACCTCGTCATGGCGTGGCACCGTACGTACGGCTTCCCGGGGCTCGTTTCGAACTGCTCCAACAATTACGGACCCTATCATTTTCCCGAGAAGCTCATCCCGCTCACCATCCTGAACGCGCTCCACGGCCGGCCCCTGCCGGTCTACGGCACCGGATCCAACATCAGGGACTGGCTCTACGTCGACGATCATGCCCGCGCACTGCACCTGATCGCGAGCCGGGGCCGGCTCGGCGCGACGTACAACGTCGGCGGGCGGAACGAGCGGCGCAACATCGAGGTCGTGAAAACGATCTGCAGTGTCCTCGACCGCCTGCGGCCGGGGCCCGAGCCGCACGATCGCCTGATCACGTACGTCACGGACCGACCCGGTCACGACTTCCGCTACGCCATCGACGCCTCGCGTCTCGAGGGCGAGCTTGGCTGGCAGGCCAGGGAGACCTTCGAGACCGGTATCGAGAAGACGGTGACCTGGTACATCGAGAACGAGTGGTGGTGGCGCCCTCTGCGGGAAAAGGTCTACGCCGGCGAGCGCCTTGGCACCACCGTCGACGCAGCATAGCCGGACCATGCGGATCGTCGTCACGGGAAAGAAAGGACAGCTCGCCCAGTCGCTCCTGGAGCGTGCGCCGCTCTTCGAGGCAACCGTCGTTGCCGTCGGCCGCCCGGAGCTCGATCTTGCCGACGCGCGCCCGGCGGCCGACCTGCTCGCGGCGGCCGCGCCCGACGTGATCGTGTCTGCCGCAGCCTACACGGTGGTCGACAGGGCGGAAAGCGAGCCCGCCCTCGCGCATGCCGTCAACGGAGGCGGCGCGCGCATGCTGGCGGAGGCCGCAGCGGCACTCGGCGTGCCCCTCATCCACATCTCGACCGACTACGTCTTTGACGGGTCGAAGCCCGGGCTCTGGACCGAGGAGGATACGCCGGCGCCGGTCAGCATTTACGGCGCCTCGAAGCTCGCGGGCGAGCAGGCCGTTCTGGCGGCCTCCTCCGGCAACATCGTCGTGCGCATCGGATGGGTTTACAGTCCCTTCGGGGCAAACTTCGCGAAGACGATCCTCCGGCTCGCCGGCGAACGCGACGTGCTCCGCGTCGTGTCCGACCAGACCGGAGGTCCGAGCTCGGCGCTCGATATTGCGGACGGGCTCCTCACCATGGCCCGCAATGTTTGCACCGCGCCGGATCGAGCCGATTTGCGCGGAGTGTTTCACATGGCGCCGCCCGAACCGGCGACCTGGGCCGAGTTTGCGGGGGAAATCTGCGCCTGGCTCGCGGCGAAGCGGGGACGTCACGTGACGGTCGAGCCGATCACGACGGCGGACTATCCAACGGCAGCCCGGCGACCCGCGAACTCGTGTCTCGATGCCCGGCGGCTCGCCCTTCACCACGGCTTTCGCATGGCGCCGTGGCGCACATCCCTGCCGCCGGTGCTCGAGCGGCTCGCCTCCATCCCCATCTGATCGTCATGTTTCAGAGGACTTCCATGAAAGGCATCATTCTGGCAGGCGGCAGTGGCACACGGCTGCATCCGATGACCCATGTCACATCGAAGCAGCTGCTTCCGGTCTACGACAAGCCGATGATCTACTATCCGCTGACGACGCTGATGCTGGCGGGGATCCGCGACATCCTCGTGATCTCGACGCCCCACGACCTGCCGCACTTCCAGCGCCTTCTCGGCGACGGATCCCAGTGGGGGATCGCGATCAGCTATGCGGAGCAGCCCCATCCCGGCGGGCTCGCGCAAGCCTACCTCATCGGCGCCGATTTCGTGGCGGGGCATCGCTCCTGCCTGATCCTCGGCGACAACATCTATTACGGCCACGGCCTGCCGGAGCTGCTCGAAGGCGCCGCCTCGCGCGACAGCGGGGCCACCGTGTTCGCCTATCACGTCACGGATCCGGAGCGTTACGGCGTGGTCACGTTCGACGGCGCCATGAACGCGGTCTCGATCGAAGAGAAACCGGCGGCGCCGAAGTCCAACTGGGCGGTGACGGGCCTCTACTTCTACGATCAGAGCGTGGTCGACATCGCCGCCAGCCTCGAGCCTTCCCTGCGCGGCGAGCTCGAGATCACCGACGTGAACCGGGCCTACCTCGCGCGCGGCGCGCTCACCGTCCAGCTCATGGGACGCGGCTACGCCTGGCTCGATACGGGCACGCCCGACAGCCTCATCGAAGCGGCTGAGTTCGTGAGAACGCTCGAGAAGCGCCAGGGGTTCAAGATCGCGTGTCCCGAAGAGGTGGCGTGGCGCCTCCGCTTCATCGACGACCGTGCGCTGGAGAGAGCGGCCGTGAAGCACGGGAAGAGCGCGTATGGGGCTTATCTCGCCAAGCTGCTCTCCTAGAGCGTGATCATCTTCAATTGAATCGGGACCACGCGCACGCCACATCGTTTTGGCGCGCAGAGACCGGCGTCGATCCGCAGTGCGCGAACTTTTCACGTCTTAACGTGTTGCAGGGATTAACATTACGACTACTCTGTCTGTCTCACAGCACGGAGCCAATGCCATGCCCCGAACGGTGCTCGAGATCCAGGACAGTGGCGGCGAGCCCGACCCTGAGGCGCGGGAATGGATCGACGCCATCAGCTCCGTCATGGCGTTCGAAGGCAGCGAGCGGGCCGATCTCCTGCTCGACAAGGCGGTCGGCATGGCGCGGCGACAGGGCGCGCGGCTGCCGTTCGCGGCCAACACCGCCTATATCAATACGATCCCGCCGCACAAGGAGACGCCGCATCCCGGCGACCGCGCGATCGAGAACCGGATCCGCTCGGCGATCCGCTGGAATGCGCTCGCCATGGTGCTGCGCGCCAACAAGGAGAGCAGCGGGATCGGCGGGCATATCGCGAGCTTCCAGTCGGCGGCGACGCTCTACGATACGGGGTTCATGCACTTCTGGCATGGGGCAAGCGAGACCCACGGCGGCGACCTCCTCTTCATCCAGGGCCATTCCTCGCCCGGCATCTACGCGCGGGCCTTCCTGGAAGGGCGTCTCAGCGAAGACCAGCTCGCCCACTTCCGCCAGGAGACGGGCGGCAAGGGCCTGCCGTCCTATCCGCATCCCTGGCTGATGCCGGACTTCTGGCAGTTCCCGACCGTCTCCATGGGCCTTGGGCCGATCATGGCCATCTACCAGGCGCGTTTTCTCAAGTACCTCCACGACCGCGGGCTCGCAGACACCGCGAACCGCCACGTCTGGGTGTTCTGCGGCGACGGCGAGATGGACGAGCCGGAGAGCCTCGGCGCGATCTCGCTCGCCGGCCGCGAGAAGCTCGACAACCTGATCTTCGTCATCAACTGCAACCTGCAGCGGCTCGACGGGCCGGTGCGGGGCAACGGCAAGATCATCCAGGAGCTCGAGGGCGGCTTCCGCGGGGCCGGATGGAACGTCATCAAGGTGATCTGGGGCTCGAACTGGGATCCGCTGCTCGCACGCGACACCTCGGGGCGGCTGCGCCAGCTCATGGAGGAGTGCAACGACGGGCAGTACCAGGACTTCAAGTCCAAGGATGGCGCCTACATCCGCAAGAACTTTTTCGGCCGCTACCCCGAGACGGCCGCGCTCGTCGCCGACTGGACGGACGAGCGGATCTGGTCGCTGACGCGCGGCGGGCACGATCCGAGAAAGGTCTATGCCGCCTACGACGAGGCGACCCGGCACAGCGGGCAACCCACCGTGATCCTGGCCAAGACCGTCAAAGGCTACGGCATGGGGAGCGCCGGCGAAGGGCAGATGATCGCGCATCAGCAGAAGAAGATGGCGCTCGATGCCCTCACGGTCTTTCGCAACCGCTTCAAGGTCCCGCTCACGGACGAGGATCTCGACAAGCTTCCGTTCGTCAGCTTCGCCGAGGGCAGCGAGGAGATGCGCTACCTCCACGCGCGGCGGGCGGCGCTCGGCGGGTATCTCCCCAAGCGGCGCACCAAGACCACGTTCAAGCTCGATCCCCCTCCGCTCTCGCTGTTCGAGGCCCAGCTCAAGGGGTCGGACGGGCGCGCGATCTCGACCACCATGGTGTTCGTGCAGCTTCTGACCAAGCTGCTCCGCGACAAGGCGCTCGGGCGCCACGTCGTGCCGATCGTGCCCGACGAAAGCCGGACATTCGGCATGGAAGGCATGTTCCGCACCTTCGGCATCTACAGCCAGGCCGGGCAGCTTTACCGGCCGGAGGACGCCGAGCAGCTCATGTTCTACAAGGAGGATCGCAGCGGGCAGATGCTGCAGGAGGGCATCAGCGAAGCGGGCGGCATGGCCTCGTGGATGGCGGCCGCGACCTCCTATTCCTCCTCGAACGTGCCGATGCTGCCGTTCTTCATCTACTATTCGATGTTCGGCTTCCAGCGTGTCGGCGATCTCGCGTGGGCGGCGGGCGACATGCGCGCCCGCGGCTTCCTCATCGGCGGGACCAGCGGGCGCACGACGCTCAACGGCGAAGGGTTGCAGCACCAGGACGGGCACAGCCACCTCCTGTCGTCGACGATCCCGAACTGCATCTCCTACGATCCGTCTTTCGGCTACGAGCTGGCCGTCATCGTGCAGCGGGGCCTTCAGCGCATGCTCGGCGACCAGGAGGACGTGTTCTACTACATCACCGCCCTCAACGAGAACTATGTGCACCCGGCCATGCCCGAAGGCATCGAGGAGGGCATCGTGCGCGGCATGTATCTCCTGAAGAGCACGCAAACGGCGCCCGACGCGCCCAAGGTGCAGCTCATGGGGAGCGGCGCGATCCTCAACGAGGTGATCGCGGGCGCCGAGCTGCTGGCCCAGGACTTCGGCGTCGCTGCCGACATCTGGAGCGTCACGAGCTTTACGGAATTGCGCCGCGAGGCGCTCGCCGTCGAGCGCTGGAACCTGCTGCATCCGGCGGAGACGCCGCGCGTCCCCTACGTCACGCAATGCCTCGCGTCACGGGGAGATGCGCCGTCGGTGGCCTCGACCGACTACATCAAGCTCTTCGCCGACCAGATCCGCCCCTTCGTGCGCGGCCCCTACCAGGTGCTCGGGACCGACGGGTTCGGTCGCTCGGACACGCGGCAGCGCCTGCGCAAGCACTTCGAGGTGGACCGCCATGTCGTGGCCCTGGCCGCGCTCAAGGCGCTGGCCGACGACAACAAGCTCCCCTCGTCCAAGGCCGTCGAGGCGATCGCCAAGTACGGCATAGATCCCGAGAAGGCCGATCCGGCCCGCGCATAGCGAGGAAGACCATGTCCGTCATCGACGTGAAGGTTCCCGACATCGGCGACTACAAGGACGTCCCGGTCATCGAGGTGCACGTCAAGGCGGGCGACCGGATCAAGCCCGAGGATCCGATCGTGACGCTCGAAAGCGACAAGGCCGCCATGGAGGTGCCTGCGCCCGAGGGCGGCGAGATCGCCGAGGTGCTGGTCAAGATCGGGGACAGGGTGAGCCAGGGATCGGCGCTCGTGCGGCTCGCGTCGGAGACGGAGCGCAACGAGGCGACCTCTGCTGCCGGGGTGGATGCGCCCGCAGAGCCCAAGGCGGCCGAAGCCAAGATTGCCGAGCCAAAAGCCGGGGCGAGCGAACCGCCTGAGCCCAAACCGCCGGACGCGGCGGGAGAGGACGGCAGAGGCGGCGATGGGGCCCAGCGCGCGCCGCTGCCGCTCGGTGCCGACTTCGGGGGCGTTCACGCGAGCCCTTCCGTGCGGCGGCTCGCGCGCGAGCTCGATCTCGACCTCACGACGCTCAAGGGGACCGGCGAGAAGGGGCGCATCACCAAGGAGGATGTCAAGCGCGCGCTCGGCGGCGGCGCGGGCGGCGGCACCGGCATCCCGGAGATTCCCGTAGAGGATTTCGCCAGATACGGCCCCATCGAGACCAGGCCGCTCACACGCCTGCAACGGCTCGGCGGACCGCACCTACACCGCGCATGGCTCAACATCCCACATGTGACGCACAGCGACGAGGCGGACGTCACGGACCTCGAAAGCTATCGCAAGTCGCTCGACGAGGCCGCCAAGGAAAAGGGCTACCGCGTCACCCTGCTCGCCTTCATCATGAAAGCCTGTGTGGTCGCGCTCAAGGAGCACCCCGAGTTCAACGCGTCTCTCGCTCCCGACAAGGAGAGCCTGATCCTCAAGCGCTTCTATCACCTCGGGATCGCGGTCGACACCCGGGATGGGCTCGTGGTGCCGGTGATCCGCGACGTGGACCGCAAGGGCATCGTCGAGCTTTCGCAGGAGCTCGGCTCCGTGTCTCAGCGGATGCGCGAGGGAAAGATCGCGCCAGCCGACATCCAGGGCGGCACGTTCTCCATCTCGAGCCTCGGCGGGATTGGCGGCACGGGCTTTACGCCGATCGTCAACGCGCCGGAGGTCGCCATTCTGGGTGTGGTGCGGGCCGAGATCAAGCCGAGGTGGGACGGCGCCGCGTTCGTGCCGCGCCTCGTGCTGCCGCTCTGCGTCAGCTACGATCATCGCGTCATCGACGGGGCGCTCGCCGCGCGTTTCACGCGCCGGCTGGCGGTCATCCTGGAAGACGTACGCCAGCTCGTGCTTTAGGGGGACCATCGATGCCAGCGAGCGACATCATCCCCCGACACGTCCTGGCTGTCTCGGGAAGGGCGCCGCTGCGTTCCGTTCATGCGTGTCTGGATCCCGGCCTCCGCCGGGATGACGCCTCCTTTCTGGTGCGCCGTCTGTCCGACCTCTGCGTCACACCGGCGAAGGCCGGTGCCCAGACACGCAAGGAGGATCGCACTTCGCTTTCACTCACGCAGAGGCGGGTCGCGTCGTGACACAAGAAGATACCATCGCTTGCGAGGTGGCTGTGCTCGGGGCCGGTCCGGGAGGCTATTCGGCCGCGTTCCGCGCCGCCGACCTTGGCCTCAAGACGGTGCTGATCGAGCGCGATCCCACGCTCGGCGGCGTGTGTCTCAATGTCGGATGCATTCCCTCGAAAGCGCTGCTCCACGTCGCGTCGCTCATCACCGAGGCGGCCGCGCTCGGCGACCATGGCATCGACTTCGGAGCGCCGCGCATCGATCTCGACAAACTGCGCGCGTACAAGGACGCCGTCGTCGGCAAGCTCACGGCCGGGCTCTCGGCGATGGCGAAAATGCGCAAGGTCACGGTCGTCCAGGGCACGGGTGCGTTCCGCGACCCCAACCGGATCGAGATCACGCTGGCCCAAGGCGGGACGGCAACCGTGCAGTTCGAAAAGGCGATCATCGCCGCAGGATCGGAGGCCATCGCGCTGCCGTTCCTGCCGGACGATCCGCGCATTGTCTCCTCCACCGGCGCGCTCGCGCTGCCGTCGATCCCCAAACGCATGCTGGTCATCGGCGGCGGCATCATCGGCCTCGAGATGGCGACCGTGTACGCCGCGCTCGGCAGCCGGATCGATGTGGTCGAGATGCTGGACGGCCTCATGCCGGGTGCCGACCGCGACCTCGTGCGCGTCTGGCAGAAACACAACGAGGGCCGCTTCAACCGCATCCTGCTCAAGACCAAAACGGTCGGCGCCAACGCCAAGCGCGACGGCATCCATGTACGCTTCGACGGCGAAGGGGCGCCGGACGGAGCCCAGCCCTACGATCTCGTGCTGGTGGCGGTGGGCCGCAGCCCGAACGGGCACCGCATCGGCGCCCTCAACGCGGGCGTAGCCGTCGACGGCAAGGGCTTCGTTCCCGTCGACAGACAAATGCGCACCAACGTGCCCCACATCTTCGCCATCGGCGATCTCTCTCAGCCGCCGATGCTGGCGCACAAAGCCGTGCACGAAGGGCATGTCGCGGCCGAAGCCGCGGCGGGCAAGAGATCGTTCTTCGACGCGCGCGCGATCCCATCAGTTGCCTATACGGATCCCGAGATCGCCTGGGCCGGGCGCACGGAGGACGAGCTTACGGCGGAGGGCGCCGCGTTCGAGAAGGCGGTCTTTCCGTGGACGGCCTCGGGGCGCGCCCTCGCCATGGGGCGCGAGGAAGGCTTCACGAAACTGCTGTTCGACAAGGAGAGCCGGCGCGTCATCGGCGGCGGCATCGTCGGCCTCCATGCGGGCGACCTTATCAGCGAGGTCGCGCTTGCGATCGAGATGGGAGCCGACGCGGTCGACCTCGCCAAGACGATCCATCCCCACCCCACGCTCTCGGAAACGATCGGCATGGCCGCCGAGGTGCTCGAGGGAACGGCCACGGATCTTCCGCCGGCCAAGCGGCCGCGGCCCTGACGCGCTTCCCGTGCGGGACGGGCCGCAAAGAAACGCGGGAAGCGATCGCTCGCTCCCCGCGAATGGTTCGAATTCTCGGCTTCCTCACTTACCCTTCTGGGCATCCGAGTAGTACTTGAACTCGGGGGCGCTATCGAGCGACTCCTTGGAGCTGGCGATCGTCACGCGCATGGTGCCGTCCGCATCGCGGTTGAGCTGCAGATCGCTGAAGGACACCGCAACCAGCTTCTCACCCATGCCGAGGAAGCCGCCGACGCCGATCACGGCGTTCGAGATCTTTCCGTCGGGGGCGAGGATGAGATCGTTGATGTCGCCGACCTTCTCATTGGCCCTGTTGTAGACGGCCATGCCGATCAGCTTGCTCGAGCGCCACTCGTCGGCGGCCTGGTTCGACGCGAAGGTGCCGCCCGTGCTCGGCGTCAACGCGCTGCGATCGCCCGGAGCCGGAGTGACGGAAGGCGCCGGATCCGTCACCGACGGCGAAGGCATTGGCGTTGGCGTTGGCACCGGTGTGGTATCGGGCATCTTCTCCGCCGGTGCCGACGGAGAAGAAGGCGACGGGGCGGGCGGCGGCGTCTGAGCGAATGCGGCCGCCGCGCCGACGGCGAGGGCCGCCGGCATGCAGATCGCAGACAGCAACTTGGATTTCATCTGATTATCTCCTTTGAGCATATCGAGGTTCGTGCCGCACCGGCCTCGGCGATATCGCGTCGGCCGTATATCCCGTGCGTCGCGCTCAAATTCAGCGCGTCCGGCGGGCCCTGGCCTGCCTGCCGGTCAAACGTCGCATTGCCCGGAATGTTCCCCGGCCCTCAGGGTGCGCGCGTCTCTCCGTCGGACGCGGCGGTGGAAGCTGGCGCTGGCGCGGCGACGGCGGCGGGCTCGACGGAGACGGACAGGGGCTCCGCCGCAGCGACGGGGGTCCTGCTCCGCTTCTCGGCCAGGAATGTCTCGATCGCCCCGCCCCAGACGTCCCAGCCAGCATGATCGTCTGCCAAGTTGTGACCCTCGGATCCGTAGGCCGGGAACACATGCAGCTCGGCTTCGCCTCCACCCGCCTGCCAAGCGGCGGCGAGCGCGCGGGCGAGGTCGGGTCGAAAGTAGCTGTCGTTGGCCGCATAGAGCCAGAGCGTCGGCGCGCGGGCCGTCCGGCCGAAGGCGCCCGCCGCCTCGATCAGGCGCTTCTCGCCGCACACGCTGTCCGTGCGCTCGCCGAACGGACGTGCGCCGCGGCCGCCCGCGATGTTGATCACGGCGCGCACATTGCCGGAATTGCGCGAGGCGAGCGCGAGCGAGGCCCAGCCGCCGGACGAGATGCCGACGACGATCGCCTCACCCGGTATTACGAACGGTTGCGCCGACATGAAGTCCACTGCGCCCTGGATGTCGTCGGCGGCCGCGAGACCCGAACGAATGTGATCGGGGTCGGCGCAGGTTCCGATCGATTCCGCCATCGGGCCACCGGTCGCGCCGTGTCCGCGGCGCTGCGGCAGCACAACGACATAGCCGTGCTCGACGAACCAGCGCGAGAGCCAATAGTAGACCGGCATGGCGACGGCGAGACGCGTCGCATCCGAGGTGCCGTGGTTGATGACCACCAGAGGACGGCGGTCCCTGCCGCTTTCGCTGCTGGCGGAGCCAGCCGGGCGAAACACGGTCGCGCGCAAGGGAAAGCCGTGATCGGCGCTCGGAAGGATCCAAAGTTGCTCGCGCAGGCGCGGGCCTTCCGGACCGAAGGGGCCATAAGCGGCGGCTTCTTGCGAGACCCCAGCCGGCGCCGCCGTGGCGACGAGCGGCAGGACCACCGCGAAAGCCGCGGCGGCGGCGAGGACACTCCATCGCGCAAGCCGCACGCTGAACCGCGCCGACCCGGCGCTTGCGCCGCCCATCGATCCGATCATCGACACCTGCCCCCGTCCCTGCATGTCCCTTCCCCAGTCCCGCGCATCCACGACCCCGAAGCCCTGACGTCAATCCCGTTTTCGGCTGCACCTTCGTCTCCCGGCCTGGCGCAGCCGCCATATTCCCGATTGTCTTGCGGGCCACGATGGTCATTATGGCCTTGGCGGCCTCACCTGGACCGTGCGCGACAAACGTGATGGAAACGCGGCATCATAAGGATGGCCGGCGCGCGGCGGAGCCCAGGCCGGACGCATCGAGGAGACCTCATCAACGGGGACACGTCGCCGCTTGACACTGCCTCTCCATTCTCTCGAGCAGATCCCCATGGCCGCTGAACAGCGTGCTGCTCAACCTCTTGATTTCGCCATCATCGGCAATGGCCGGGTCGCGGCGCTGCTGGACCGGTCCGCGCGCATCGTCTGGTGGTGCTTTCCCCGCTTCGACGGCGATCCCGTGTTCTCGCGCCTCCTGGCCGGGGACGAGGAGAAGGGCTTCACCGACATCGTCGTCGAAGGCGCCGTGCGGTCGCACTCGGGCTACATGCGCAACACGGCGATCGTCGAGACGACGATCGAGGACGAGCAGGGCAACGGCGTGCGCATCATCGACTTCGCGCCGCGCTATCCGCGCTTCGAGCGCATGCTGCATCCGGCGCAGATCATCCGCCGCCTCGAGCCGATCGGCCTGCCGCGCCTCAAGATCCGCGTGCGTCCAACCTTCAATTACGGAGAGCCGAGGTCCGCGCAGGTGGTGGGATCGAACCACATCCGTTTCAGCGGCGGCGACATCACTCTGCGGCTCACGACCGACGCGCCGCTCTCCTACATCATGCACGAGACGCCGTTCGCGCTGTCGCGGCCGATCACGCTCGTCTTCGGCCCGGACGAGTCGCTCGAGGCGGCGGCGGACACGGTCTCGCGCGAGGCGCTCGAACGCACGCGCGACTACTGGATGAGCTGGGTCCGCGGGCTCGCCATTCCGCTCGACTGGCAGACCGATGTCATCCGTGCGGCGATCACGCTGCAGCTCTGCACTTTCGACGAGACGGGTGCCATCGTCGCAGCGCATACGACCTCCATCCCCGAGGCACCCGGCACGCAGCGCACCTGGGACTACCGCTACTGCTGGCTGCGGGACGCCTACTTCGTCATCATGGCGCTCAACCGCCTCGGCGCGACGCAGACGATGGAAGCCTATCTCGACTACATCACGACGGTGGTGATCGGCGCCAAGGGCGGGCTCAAGCCGGTCTACGGCATCGTGCACGACCAGCCGCTCGTCGAGAGCATCGCCATGCACCTGCCCGGCTTTCACGGCATGGGACCGGTGCGGGTCGGCAACCAGGCGGCCGAGCAGCAGCAGCACGATTCCTACGGCAGCGTCATTCTCGGCGTGTCGCAGATGTTCATCGACCAGCGCCTGCCGCGGATGGGGGACGAGGCGTTGTTCCGGCGCCTCGAGATGCTCGGCTATCACGCGTTGCGCGTGGTGCAGGAACCCGACGCAGGGCTCTGGGAGTACCGCGGGCGCAAGCGCATCCACACGCACTCCGCCACCATGTGCTGGGTCGCGCTCGACCGGCTGGCGCGGATCGCGCAGATCCTCGGGCTTGCCGAGGACGCTCATCAGTGGCGGCAGAACGCGGACCGGCTGCGCAGGGAGATCCTGACCAGGGCCTGGAGCGAGAAGGCGGGCGCCTTCGCCGGTGCGCTCGACCAGCACGACCTCGACGCGTGCGTGCTGCTTCTGCCCGAGCTCGGCCTCGTCTCAGCCCGGGATCCGCGCTTCGTCAGGACGCTCGACGTGGTGGGGCGCGAGCTCACCCGCAACGGTTTCATGCTGCGCTATACGAACGACGACTTCGGCGCGGCGGAGACCTCGTTCCTCGCGTGCCAGTTCTGGTACATCGATGCCCTGACGGCGGCGGAGCAGGTTTCGCAGGGGCGGGAGATGCTGAGCGACCTGCTCTCCCGGCGCAACGCGTTCGGCATCCTGTCGGAGGACATCCACCCGACCACGGGCCAGCTTTGGGGAAACCTGCCGCAGACCTATTCCATGGCCGGGATCGTCAACTCCTGCATGAACCTTTCGCGCGCCTGGGCGGAGGCTTGGCCGCACGCGCCGGCACCGGAACCGGGTGTCACTTCAAACGTTTGATCCCCGGGTGTTATTTCCGGCGCGTGGCGTGGCGGTGCCGCCGCACCGCCCGGCTTCGCGTTTCATGCGGACTGCGGAGGTCGCTTGAGACGTATCGTTGTCGTATCCAACCGCGTGATGGACCTGCGCAGGGCGGCGCAGGCCGGCGGCGTCGCCGTGGCCATCGCGGATCTGTTCCGCGCCCGCAAGGGGCTCTGGTTTGGCTGGAACGGAAAGATCGTCGATGACGCACACGCGAGCGAAGCTCCCGGGATCAAGGTCGCCCGATCCTCGGGCGGCAGCGCGCTCGCCACGCTGGCGCTGACCTCGGACGAGCATCGCGACTACTACCTCGGCTACTCGAACTCCGTCCTCTGGCCCGTCTTCCACAACCGGCTCGACCTCGCCCGCTTCGATGCCGGCTTCTACCCGCGCTACATGGGCGTCAACGAACGGTTCGCGCGGGCGCTCTCGACGCTCATCCAGCCGGACGACATCGTCTGGATCCACGATTACCACCTGATCCCGCTCGGGGCACTGCTCCGGCGCGCTGGCGTCGCGAACCCGATCGGGTTCTATCTGCACATTCCGGTCCCCCCGTCGCAGACGTTTCTCGCCATCCCCGAGCATCAGGCGCTCGCGCGGGCGCTCACCGCCTACGATCTCGTGGGACTGCAGACACAAGCGGATGTGGCGAACCTCATCCAGTTCCTCGAGGACAGCGTCTCGGGGCGCATCCTCCAGGACGGGCGCATCGCGGCCTTCGATCATCGGCTCGCAATCGAGAGCTTCCCCGTGGGCATCGACGCTGCGAGCTTCGCGAGCGCCTCCCCGCAGCGGACGTCGGTGCAGTCCGTCGACGACGCGCAGCGCATCATCGGCGTCGACCGGCTCGACTACTCGAAGGGGTTGCCCCAGAAATTCCAGGCGTTCTGCCGCTTCCTCGAGAAGTACCCCAAGTACCGGCGCAACGTCGTGCTGACCCAGATCGCGCCGCCGACGCGGGAGAGCGTCGAAGCCTATACCGACATCCGCAAGCAGCTCGAAGCGCTGTCGGGCAAGATCAACGGCATGTTCGGGGAGCTCGACTGGGTGCCCATCCACTACATCTACCGCTCGACGCCGCGCGACCGACTGCGCGACATCTACCGCTCGTCCCGCATCGGGCTTTTCACGCCGCTCCGCGACGGCATGAACCTCGTGGCGAAGGAATACATCGCCTCGCAGGATCCGGCCGACCCGGGCGTGCCGATCCTATCCCGGTTCGCGGGAGCCGCCGAGCAACTCGTCGACGCCCTCATCGTCAATCCCTACAACATCGAGGAGACGGCGGATGCGATCAATGCAGCGCTGCTGATGGACAAGGGAGAGCGGATCGCACGCTACGAGCGCCTGATGTCCGTCATCCGCACCTACGACAGCGCCGCCTGGGCGGCCTCGTTCCTAGCGACGCTCGAGGCGGCCGCCGAGGAGCGCGCCCATGCCGTCGATCCGCTCACGCCGTCGATCCGGGCCTCCATGGCGAGGCTCGCGCGCACGCCGCTTGCGCCCGTGGGCCTCAAGCTCGGACCGTCGCGACGGAGCGCCGGCCATAGACGCGCGAGCCACCACGAATGAGCGCGGGCGGCACAGCGGACGGCGGCCCTTCCCGGCCGCAGCGAGGCCCGGCCCTCAAGGTGCTGACGGTGGGCGGCGCCATGATCGACACCATCGCCATCATCGCCAGCTCCGCCATCGAGCGCGTGGTGCTCGACAATGCGGCCGCCTCGTTCCTGCTGCTCGAGGAAGGGCGCAAGACGGAGGCGCTCGAGGTTTCGACCCATTGCGGCGGCGGGGCCGTCAACGCGGCGGTCTCGTTCGCGCGCCTCGGCCTCGACTGCTCCGTGCTGATCAAACTCGGACAGGACCGGCGCGCCGAGCAGATTCTCGCCTGTCTCGACGCGGAGGGCATTTCACACCGCTGGGCGGTCCGCGATCCCAGCGAGCCGACCGGGGCCTCCGTGCTCATATCCTCCCACGAGCACAACGCGGCCGTGTTCACGTTCCGCGGGGCCAACACCCATCTCGCGCCGGCCGACTTGGCTCAAGGCGCCTTCGACGTCGATCTCGTGCATATCGCCAATCTCTCCAACGAGGCCGTGCGCTGCTTTCCCGTCATCATCGAGAAAGCCCGCGCCAGCGGCGCGCGCATCGCCGCCAATCCCGGCATCCGGCAACTCGCCGGGCACGGCGAGACGTTCCACGCCTTGCTGCCGCACATCGATATCCTGGCCCTCAATCGCCGCGAGGCGGACGAGGTCGTGTCTCTGCTCGATCCCGCCGACGGCGAAGCGGGAATCGATTTTCCCGGCAACCAAGCGCCCCCGCCGCTCGCCCGGCGCGGCCTCAAGTACCAGGGCCGGCACATGGGCGTCAGGGCCTTCTGTCGCGCCCTGGTGCGCCGCGGCGTCGGAACCGTGGTGCTCACCGACGGACGCGACGGCGCGTTCGCCGCGGTGGACGGCCGCCTCCTCTACTGCCCCGCGTGCGAAGCGCCCGTGGCCGGAACGGCCGGCGCGGGGGATGCCTTCGTCTCCACGTTTGCGGCCTATCAGGCGGAAGGCCGCGCACCCGATACGGCGCTCCAGGCGGCCTCGCTCAACGCGGCGGCGGTGCTCGGCTTCGTCGATACGCAGACGGGCCTCATGCGCCGTCCCGACGTCGACAAGCGCCTTTCCGGAAAGAATGGGATACCAAATGTGATCGCATGGCCGCTCTAAGGGTCGGACAGACAGGGAACCGGGGTTTACATGAGGCCCCCACTGCGTCACGTTCAAAGAGCAGGCGCGCGATCCCCGCGGGTTACGCTTCGCCCGATCGAGCAACCCCGAAACTTTGAGGCACGAAACGCGAGATGACTGCGGAGACAATACCGACGTTCAGGCCCCGCCTCAGCGCCTGCACCTCGGCCATTCTCGCCAATCCACGTGCGTGCGCTCTGTTTCTCGATGTGGACGGGACGCTTCTGGACCTTGCCGCCACGCCGAAGGGCGTCCGCGTTCCCGACGGGCTGATCTCCATCCTGCAGCGCCTGACGCTGGCTTTCGACGGCGCGGTGGCCGTCATCACCGGACGGCTCATCGCCGACATTGATCTTCTGCTCGCGCCGCTGCGGCTGCCGGCCTCCGGCGTTCACGGCGCAGAGATCCGCACGCATGCGGACCGCGAGATCGAGCGTGTGACGGCCGTGCTGCCGCCCGATGTCGTGCAGTCGATCAGAAAGCTCGCGCTCCGGTTTCCGGGCGTGCTGGCCGAGCCCAAGGGCGCCGGCATCGCCATCCATTACCGCCTGGCGCCGGACGCGGAGGCCGACATCCTGGCCGCGCTCGAAGCCTCGCTCGGCCGGCACGCCGGCGCTTTCGAGCTTCTCTCCGGCAAGTGCCTTTTCGAGGTCGTGCCGTCGGGGCTCTCCAAGGGCACGGCGCTCGCGGCTCTTGCGACGCTGCCGGCGTTCCGCGGCCGCATGCCGATCATGATCGGCGATGACGTCGGCGACGAGGCGGCGTTCGCGGCGGCGGAGGGGCTCAACGGGTTCGCGCTCCGCGTCGCCGGCGAATATTACGAGGAGGATCTCGCGGATTTCGCAGATCCCTCCTCGGTCGTGCGGTGGCTCGATCAGCTTGGACGGCGGCTCGCCCCGCCCGCGCGGCCCGTTTCCGGCGCGCACCCCAGACCGCGCACCTGATCGAAATAGGCCCGCGCCGATGTCTCGGGCGGGCCTTCTGCGGTCGCGTCTTGCGGCGATCCGTCAACGGCGATGGTGGTGGCGCCAATGACGGTGGCGATGATGGTGGCCGTAGCGCGGCCCAAGGTAGAGCGAGAAGCCGGGCCGATAGCCATAGTCATAATAGTCGTTTCGGTAATATCCCCCGTGGCACCAGCGGCGCCCGTACCGGCCGCGGTGGCAGTGGCGATATGGACGATAGTCGACCATCTGCAGTGTGCCGGTCGCATCGGGGCTCACGGCCTTGCCGAGCGCGCTGACCGGGGCCGCGTTGGCGCTTCCTCCAAACGCCAGCGCGGCAGCCGCCAGCGTGGCCGCGAGAAACGTCGCCTTCATTGTGCTCATCTGTGCACTCCAATCGATCGTGCGTGATCATGAGACTAACGTGGACAGCGAAACCGCGGTTCCCCGGTCGCGTGCCGGCCGGCATGCAAAAATCGACGGTGCGACACATCCGAAGCGCCGCCCCACATGCGTTGACGCTCGTCTGCGTGCGCTTTAGAAGGCTCGCATTTATCGGCTGCCGGCTTGCGCCGCCTGTGCTCAGCTCGTTCGTGCCCAGCGCCCGTTGATCCGGAAACGCAGACGAAAAGCAGGGGGAATTCGTTGAGGGGATCGTCTCTGGCTCAGGGCCTGGTGCTGGCCACGGCATTGGCTGGCGCGGACGTGCGTGCGGCCGAGGCCCCGGCGCACCCGAGCCCCGCGTTCCGGCTGCTCGAGCTCGGCGGGCAGAAGGCCCGCTGGGCCGGCCCCGACGCCGGGCGTCCTGTCACGATCCGCTACGCGTTCCTGACGGAGCCCGCGGAATTCCCGGGCGCGCACAATTGCGATGCCATGTTGCCACCCGATGCAGCCCTTCAACCGTCGGGCATCGATCTATCCGATTTCCGGAGTGAGGTGCGCGCGGCCTTCTCGACGTGGGAGGCCGCGGCCAACATCCGGTTCGTGGAGACGCCATCGGTTGCGGACGCCGGCATTCTGATCGGCGCCGATGCCAAGGCGCGTGGACGCGCGTTCACCAATGTCGCGCTCGCGGACGGGGCGGCCGGCGCGCGGGCCACGGGCGTCGGCGCGATCCGCCAATCGCTGATCTGCCTCAATCCGCACCGGCCGTGGAAGATAGGCTTCGACGGCAACCTCGACGTCTACGATCTGCGTTTCACGATCACGCACGAGATCGGGCACGCGATCGGGCTCGACCACCCAAGTCCCGAAGGCCAGCTCATGAGCTTCCGCTATGTGGAGCACGCGCGCGGTCTTCAGCCGGGCGACGTTGCGGGCGCCGTGGCACTTTACGGCGCCAGCGGTACGATTCCGACCCTCGAAGCGGGGGCGGCATCTGCCGACCGCTCGCGCACGCCCGAGGCGGCGGCGCCGAACGATGCCGCATTATTCGGCCTCGGCGAGCCGGCGCGTCCGCAAGCGGCACACTGACCGGCGGCTTGCCGCGCCTATTTTCCGAGCGGCATGTTGAGCCGCAGCTTCCCCGACCAGGTGTCGGCGGCCGCGGCACCGCCCGTCTCGACGCCGCCGGTCGCCTGCAGGCTCATGCTGTCCTTCACGCCCACGGCGACGCCGGCCTCGGCCTTCCAATGCAGATCGGGATCCGTCATCGTGAGCCCGCGCGGCCCCAGGCGGTTCATGTCGTCGAACGACAGAATGCCTCCGGCTGCGAGATGCGGCTCCACATAGGTCGAGCTGTCGAGATCGAACCGGCGCTTCAATTCGGGCAGGACGTCGAGCCGGCCCGTGCCCGCGGGCGAAGCGTCCGGCAGCACGGCGCTCAAACGCTCCGGCGTATCCTCCACGTAGCTCAGGCCGACGCTCGGCGCGACCGTCCATCCGCCGATCTGGCGGGTGCCGCGAAGCGTGCCGCGGACCAGCTTGCGGTCGGCAGACGCGGTATCCAGCACGATGCCGTTGGGAAGGTTCTCGGCGGTTCCCCAGGCGGCCCGCCCGTCGAAGACGACGCCTTGGCCGAAGCGAACGCTCATGTAGGGCCCCGCCATCCAGCCGCTGGCGGAGAGGCTGCCGTTGGCGCGGGTCTCCTCGCCGGCCTGATCGAACTGCGCCAGGTATCCGAGCATGATGTCGGGTCCCAGCATGTATCTGGTGCCGAAGTACATGACGCTGAAGTTGCCGTCGTCGTGGCGCTGCTCCAGGTCGTAGCTCGTGTAGCGACCCTCGAACCAGAAATCGAGAATGCTCGGGTCGTGCTTCTGCCCGAGGTTCATGGCGGCGGCCAGCTCGGACAGGCTTACCGACGTCGTGACCTCGCGCGGCAACGCGCCGTCCGCCGTCGCGGGCGTGAGCGTATCGATCGCCTTTGCGGCGGTGGACGGGCGGTCGATGCGAATGCGGTCGGGCTCGCGCGAGGCCAGGAATGCCTTGCGCCGCTCGATGAGCGCCCGCTCCGCATCGGCCTTGGGGCTTGCGGCGCAGGTCACGCCGAGGACGGCGCCGGCGTTCTGGTCCGCGTCCAGGCGGAGGCCGTAGGAGGCCGCGCCCGGCGCAACGAAGAGCACGGCGGCGGCCCGGCCGGAATGCACCGTGCGCGCCCCGGCCCCGTCGATGGAGACGGTGACGGCGGCCGCCCCTTGCGTCGCGATATCGAGTGTCAGGGTCTCCCCTTGCGAGAGCGGCACTTCGCGCGCGGCGTGCCCGCCCGCCGGCGCCGCGATATTCAGGCCGCCGCGATTGGCAGCCTCGCAGCCTGTGCTCGCGGCCCTCGCCCCGTGCGCGGGCGCCGCGATGCTCAGGGCGACGCCCCACAGCATCGCCTGCACGCATCGGGCGTGACCGGTTTGCGGCATCGTCCGCAGCCTCCTCGACACGTATTTTTGTTGCTGATCAACGCCGTCTATGGCGGCGAAAATGGACCAAAGCATGACCCGCCTGAGGCGCTGCGCGCAGAGCGGCAGGAGGCCCGTGCATACGAAAAAACGAAAAAAGCCGGCAGCATCGCTACCGGCTTGGCTTCACATCCGTGACGCCTGCTACTTCCTCTGCTCGTTCGGCAGAAAGGCGCTCACCTTGCGCACCAGATCGGCGACGTTCACCGCACCCATGCGCTCCATGACCCAGGCGCGATAGGTCTCGACCGTGCGCGGGCTGATCGACAGCCTGGCTGCGATCTGCTTGTTCGACATGCCCGACGCGACGAATTCCAGCACCTCGCGCTGGCGCGGCGAGAGCGCCTTCAGACGTTCGGCGATGTCGACGCGATCGCTCGATCCGCTGTTCTGACTGCGCCCCTTCTCCACCGCGTCCGCAACGCTCGTCGCAAGGCGCTCGCCGTCATAGGGCTTCTCGAAGAAGTCGAACGCGCCTTCCTTCAAGGCCTGGACGGCCATCGATACATCCGCGTGTCCGCTAATGAGGATCAGCGGCGCATCCTCTTTGCGGTGCTTGAGCTCGCGCTGCAGTTCGAGGCCCGTCATGCCCGGCATGCGCACATCCGCCACCACGCAGGCTGGCTTCGTGCCCGGTAGATCCTCGAGAAACGCTTCCGCGGATTCGTAGCATGCAACGGAAATGTCGCGGCTCTCGATCAGAAGGCGCATCGAATGCAGCACGGCAGAATCGTCGTCGATCAAAGCTACGGTCATGCCGGCGGTCCTCTTGGCCATTTCCTCGATACGTCCGTATCAGTCCTGTAGTGATGCCGTTGGGGCAACGTATGCCGGCAACGTAAAAGAAACAGCGGCCCCGGCGCCAGTGCTTTCGACGACGAGCTGGCCGCCGTGCGTCTCCGCCATCGAGCGGGCGAGCGCCAAGCCGAGCCCGAGGCCCTCCTGCTTGGTCGTGGTGAACGGCGTCAGGGCGCGCGCCAGGATCTCCGGATCGAAGCCGGGACCGTTGTCGCGAACCTTGATGGACACGCGGTTCGTCTCCGTCACCTCGGCCTCCACGAGAATCCGGCCGTCGGGCCTTCCGCTGGAGAATATGGAGTCGGCGGCATTGCGTATCAAGTTGATCAGCACCTGCTGGATTTGCAATCCGTCGCAGACGACGAGCGGAAGCCCACGCGCGATCCGCGTCTCGACCTCAACCTGGTGGGTCTGAGTTTCGAGGCGGCAATGGGCGACCGCCTCGCGGATCAGCTCCGCGCAGGATTGCGGCACCATCTCGTTGCGGCCGAGCTGAATGAAGTCGCGGAGGCGGCGCACCACCTCGGCGGCGCGGTCAACCTGGGCGACGGCATGCGCGGCGGCCGTGCGTGCGGTCTCGGCGTCGGCCGGCTGCTTCTCGACCGCCATCTTGGCGAGGCGCGCATAGTTGGCGATGGCCGTCAGCGGCTGGTTGATCTCATGAGCGAGGGCTGCCGCGAACGCTCCCATGCTGTCGAGCCGGGCGGCACGCTCGAGGGCCTCCTGGTTGCGCCGCAACTGCGCCTGGGTGCGGAGCTGCTCGTTCACGACGGCGCCGATCGTGAGGCCGGTGAGCGCGAGAACGATCATCAGGGCCTGATAGGCCGTGACCTCCCCGGCATCCACATCCGCATATTGCATGGCTGCCATCAGGCCGATCTGCGTCAGAACGAGGCCGCCCGTCACGCCCTCCAGGCCGAAGCGCACGGCCAACCACATCACCGGCAGGAAGAACAGGTAGAAATGCTTGACGCGAAAGGTATCGGAAAGCCCGAAAACGGCGGCGAGCGTCAGCGCGAGAACCAGGACCAGGGCTGCGAGCTCCAGCGACGGCACCAGCATCCGCCGCCGCGTAAACAGGATCAGCAGGAACGGCGTCACCACGGTGATGCCGATCATGTCACCGACCCACTGATGCACCATCGTCATCGCCACGTCGGCCTGCGTGATGACGCCGAAAAGCGCGAGCAGGCTCGCGTAGCTCAGGGCGACGACCGCGGTGCTCACGGCCGCAACCGCGATCAGCAGCAGCAGCGATCGCTTGGCGCTCAGCGTGCGGTCGAACTGCAGACGGGGACTGGTGAGCAGAAACGCGGCCGCGCCGTAGGCCATGCCGACGATGATCGCGCCGAGCAGGTGCGTCCAGGCCGGAAGCTCGAGGCCGAGCACGATCATATTGACGATCAGCGGCGCAACGAACAGCCACGGGATGTACGCCCGGCCGAGCAGGAGCACGAGCGCGAAGCTCAAACCGGTCGCCGGGTTCCAGGGCGTGACGCCGGCCGGCGCGATCGGGTTGATGAAGCTCACCCAATCCAGAAAGGCATAGGCCGCAACGTATCCGAGCCCGATGACGACAGGAGGGCGTGAAAACAGGAAGGCCACCGGCAGATTTCTCGCCGACGCTTCCTGGCTCCACTCATGCATGCGTCACTCCTCTCGTGCGCCTCCGGTGAACTACGCATGCGCCTTGCCCGATCCATAGCACCGCCCGTGCGCTTCCCCAATTGCCGAGACTGAAACGACCTGCTTTGCGGCGTCTTTGGTGCCCTCGACGCGCCCATGTCCCACCCGGCAATCCAGGAGCATGTGGCAAACATGCTTCCTAATGTTCCAGTTAGACTGGGAATAATTCCCTGATTTTATTGAGCTTTACTGTACTTCTACGGAGGTACCGTCCCCGAACAATGCCACCGCATGGAACCATCCCGAATTGCCGCAGGAGATCGGGATCGAGAACATGTCGAAACTTTATATCAGAACTATCCCGGTCCGAAGGGGGATCGCTCGGCAGTCAGCACTGTCTGATTGCGCGGTTTTTCGGCACCGGCATGGCGGTGGGCAAGGGGTTGCGCCCGTTTTGCGGCGCGTTGGGGGGAGGACACGAAATGACACTCAAGGTCTATTTGAAGCTCTCAGTCATGACCGGAGCGGTCGGGCTCATGGCCGGTCCCGCCTTCGGGCAGAGCGCGGCTGAGCCGGCCGACAGCGGCCTCCCCGGGGTCGAGGTCATCCAGAAAGCGTCCCCTGCCGCCAAGAAGAAGGCCTCCCCCGCGCCCCAGGCCGCCTCGCCCACGCCGCAGCCGCCTCCGGCGGCAACGGTCGCCGAAGAGGCGCCGGTGCTACAGAACTCGCCCTACGGCGCCGCGGCGAGCGGCGGCGCTGCGGCGCGCGCCGAGAGCGGGCCTTTGCCGCCCATCAATGCGAAGTCGATCATGCCGGGAGACCTGCAGAACGCGCAAGGCGCGGCCAGCCGAATCACCACGCAACAGTTGGAAGAACAGCGGCCCGCAACGACACACGAAGCGCTGGCGCGAGTTCCCGGCGTGGTCACGGTCACCGATGACGGGTTCGGCCGCCACAGCGGCATCGGCGTTCGCGGCTCACCCTTCCGGCGCTCGCGCAAGGTCCTCGTCATGGAGGACGGGGTTCCGATCAACTTCTCGACCTACCTCGACTCGTCCACCCACTACACGCCGCCGATCGAGCGCATCGAGAGCATCGAGGTGTTCCGCGGGCCGATCGTCAACTATGGTCCGCTCAACAACCACGGCGTGATCAACTTCCGCAACCTGTCGCCGTTCGGTGCCAACGAGACCGTGATCAAGGCCGGCATCGGCTACACGGAAGGCAGCGACAAGGACGTCAACAACTTCCGCCACGTGCATACGCGCCAGAACCTCGGCCACGTCGGCATCGTGGCGTCGTACTCGGGCGCCGATGCGGGCGGCGCATGGGATGTCGAGGAGCTCGGCTACAACGACTTCTACGGCGCCATCGGCTTCCGCGGCACCAACCAGGATCTCACGATCTCGGGCGGGTTCTTCAGGCAGCGCGATACCTACGACGAGGACAACTTCGAAGGTACGGCCAGCGAGTTCAATCAGTATCGGCGCAACAAGGTCCGCGCGGCCGCGGACGGCCTGTTCGCAGTTGAATGTTGCTACAATTGGAGCAACTATAATGCCGATTATTATCGGCTTCAGGTCGCCCACAACCTTTACCTCGACGAGAACACCACGATCTCGACCCGTCTCTACGGCAACGACCACGAGCGTGCGCGTTTCTATGTCGACGAGTTCACCGATAGCGACAACTTCGTGATGGCGGGTCGCGACCGTCACTATCGCAATTACGGAGCGGACTCTCGCATCGAAATCGCCAACCTGCCGCTGTTCGGCGGCCTGACGCACACCCTTCAGGCTGGCATCCGCTACGAGGAGCACTTCTTCGACAACAAGAACCGCGAAGGCGAAAACGGCCAGCGCTTGAGCTTCGGCCACCGCGGCTCTCTGGATGGCGCCATCCAGGAACTCGAGGCGCAGTCGTTCGCAGCGTTCGCGCAGTCGGCGATTAAGGTCACGCCGTCCCTGACGGTTACGCCTGGTCTGCGCTTCGAAAGCTACGAGATCGATTTCAGAGATCCGGACGAGCCCGATTTCGACGGCGGCGCGAGCTACGATCACGTTTTGCCGATGATCTCTTTCGCCTGGGAGGCCGCACCGCGCACCACCGTCTACGGCGGCTATCACCGCGGTCTCACGCCGCACATCCTTCGTGACGTCCTGGAAGATGCGGACGCCTTTGTCAGACCTGATGAAGAGATCGGCGACAACTTCGAGATCGGCGTGCGCACGACCGCCATCCGCGGCGTAACTTTGGACATGGCCTACTTCCACAACCGGATCGACAATTACCAGTTTGGTGAATCGTTCCAGTCCGCCGGCGGAGACCGCGTGTTCAGCTCACTCGAGGAAGTCACGCTCAACGGCTTCGAGATCTACTCTCGCCTCGACAGCGCAGCGTACACCGGGGGGCCGTGGAACTTCTTCGGTGAGGCCGTCTACACATACGTCGACGGCGAAATCGAGAAGGGGGTTGACGACGACGGCAATGACGTGTCCGGCAACCGCGTTCCGGAATCTATCAAGCACTTCGCGAACCTGACGGCCGGCGTCGAGTACAAGAGGCTGTGGGATGCGAGCGTGTCCTGGACGCATCGCGGCGAGTACTACACGGATGCAATCAACACCGGCTTCTCGCCGGATGCCGAAGACGGCAAGGTGGACAGCGTGTGGCTGCTTTCCGCACGCGCCAACTATCACTTCAACGATCAGCTCACACTGTGGGCTTCGGGCCAGAACCTCACGGACGAGTTCTACGTTTCCGATCGTAGCGACGGCGCAAAGCCCGGTGTCGGACGCACTCTGTGGGCTGGCTTCACGCTCAAGTTCGACTAAAGATCCGGGGTTCTAGGACCTACCTGCGCACATGCTTCGGGCCCGATGATGTTCCAATCCATCATCGGGCCCGGAGTTTTTATGCTCTCGGAAAGCCGAAATTCGCACTGCGGGAACTTTACCGGGATGCGGCGTCAAGCGCTTGGCTGAGATCGGCGAGAATGTCGTCGATGTGCTCGAGACCGATCGAAAGGCGCACGTAGCCGTCCGTGACGCCGGTGGCGGCGAGCTCATCGCCCGACAGCTGGGAGTGCGTCGTCGACGCCGGATGGATGGCGAGGCTGCGCACGTCCCCGATGTTGGCCACATGATAGAAGAGCTTCAGCGCGTCGATGAAGCGGCGCCCGGCTTCGCGGCCGCCGGCCAGCTCGAAGCCCAAGAGGCCGCCCTCTCCACCTTTGAGATAGCGTTCCGCCCGCGCGCGGTCGGCGCCCGTCTGCTGCGAGGGGTGGATCACCCGCGTGATCTCCGGGCGCGTCGTCAGCCAGCGCACAACGGCCGCCGTGTTCTCGCAATGGCGCGCCATGCGCAGCGGAACCGTCTCGATGCCCTGGAGAAGCAGGAAGGCATTGAACGGCGAGAGCGCCGCTCCGAGGTCGCGCAGCAGCGTCACGCGCGCCTTGATGATGTAGGCGATGGGACCGAGCGGCTTCACAGCCTCGTTCCAGACGGCGCCGTGGTAGCTCGGGTCGGGAGAACTCAGCGCCGGCTGGCGCACGGGATGCGCCGCCCAGTCGAAATTACCGCCGTCCACGATCACGCCGCCGATCGAGTTGCCGTGGCCGCCGAGATATTTCGTCGACGAGTAGACGATGATCGCGGCGCCGTGCTCGAGCGGGCGACAGAGCACGGGGGCGGCGGTGTTGTCGACGATCAGCGGGATGCCGAGCGGGCGGCCGATCGCGGCCACCTCGGCGATCGGGAAGACGGTGAGCTTGGGATTGGGCAGCGTCTCGGCGTAGTAGGCGCGTGTGCGCTCGTCGGTCGCGCGGCGGAAATTCTCGGGATCTGACGGATCGACGAAGCGCACCTCGAGCCCCTGGTCCTTCAGCGTGTTGGCAAAGAGGTTCCAGGTGCCGCCATAAAGGTTGGTCGAGCTCACGATGTTGTCGCCGGCGTGGGCGATGTTCTGCAAGGCGTAAGCGGACGCGGACTGGCCGGAGGCGACGGCAAGCGCCGCAACGCCGCCTTCGAGGGCCGCGACGCGTTTTTCCAGCACGTCGGTCGTGGGGTTCATGATGCGCGTGTAAATGTTGCCGAGCTCTTTCAGGGCGAACAGGCTCTCGGCGTGCGCGGTGTCGCGGAACTGGTAGGACGTTGTCTGGTAGATTGGCACGGCGACGGCGCCGGTCGCGGGATCGGCGCGCCAGCCCGCGTGAAGCGCGATCGTCTCCGGGTGCAGCGCCTTGCTCGTCTCGTCGCTCACGGTGGTCCTCCCTCAACCTCTCATGCCAGGACGGAGATCCTTAGCGCAGGTGTTTTATCCCAGCGCTTCGCTCGCGTCATGAGGGAGTTGGGTGCCGGCGCGCCCAGGAAAACCGAGCGATCTTCACTATTTGGTCAGGATCAGCCGGCCTCGCGCCGTGATGCGCAAGCGATACTCCGCCCCGTCGTGCAAGAGGATCGCCTCGCGCCCCCCGCCGAGAAGATCGGGGATGGCGTATCTCGGGATCGCACCGTCCCCCTCCTTGGGGGAGGGCTTCTTTTCGCGATCTTTTTCGTCGTCGGGCGGCATGCGCTGCATCCAGGGGAAAAACGGCGATCTGCGGCGCAGGGTCGAATATCTGCTCTCGCGTGCTCTTTATTGTTGACTATATAATTCCACATTACTATGGTGCGCAAGTCCGCAGCGTCCTGCGGGCACCGCATCCAAAGGCGGACTTTCCGCCATCCGAGTCTTGGGGCCCAGTCTCCTCCCGCACTGCCTGGGACCCCCAAGTTGGCGGCGGCGCACCTCCCCGGTTGTTCTTCCGAGACCGGACCATGCGCCGCCGCCCTTCGGCTCGCCCGCTCAGCTTGCCGGCGTCCCGAGGCGACGCCTTGGAGGTCTCCGTATGTGCACCCGAGATCATGCTCTCACGGATATCCAATCGACCAACCTCGGCGAGATGGAACGCGAGTGGCTGCATCTCCTGCGGCTGCACTGCATCAGCTTCGAGCACAACCGTGCGGACGGCCTGGACCGCGCGATCGATCACGCCGAGGCGCGTTACGGCGCGGACGACGGGCCGGCGATCGCCTCACGGATCGCCGTTCTCATCCGCGCCATGCGCGCGGAGCGTCGCGGAGGGTTCGGCTATCTGTCCCCGTTCTGCCCCAATTGCCGGCGGAACGTGACGGATGATGAGTGCCAGTTGCTGACGCTCATGCAGGCCGGCTACCGCGGCATTCCGCACGAGATCGAGGAAGCCGCGGCCGGAGTTGCCCGCCGCGCCGAGGCTCCGGTGCTGACGGCGGCTGCGGCCCGGTTCGGCAAAGCCGTCGCCGCCGCCCTGTGCCCGGGCCGCGCGCCTCCTCCGGTGCGCGCCACGCTGCATTAAGCTCGATCAAGCTCGACCATCATTTGCGCGTGTTCAGGATCTAAGGTGGCGCAATCGTGCCGATTTGGCATCGCATCAGCCGCTGGACATCCCATGACCGCTATCCGTGCCTTCCTTGCCTCTTTCCTTCTCGCTCCCCTGGCCATTGCTACCGATCCCGACGCATCGCGCGCCGGGACGATCGCGCATGAGCAGGCCGGGGCGCGCGCCGGAAACGACGCCGGGCCGCTTCTGCAGCTCGCGCAGAAAATCGATGCCGTCAAAGAGGACAACAAGCGGAAGGGGAAGGGTAAGAACAAGGGCAAGGAGGCCAAGCCGAAGGGCGGCAGCCCTCCGTCCGGCGACAAGGCTGAGGGAAAGCCACGCAAGGGTAAGGACGCGCAGAAATCCAAGCCCCAAGCGCGCAAGCAGAAAGAGCCTGAGCAGAACCAGCCGAAAGACCAGGTGCAGCCGCAAAAGCAGGACGCCGAGAGGGCGCGCCGGAAGGACCTCGACGAGAGACGCCGCGAGCTTCAGCAGACGAAGGACAACGCCCGCAAGCAGAAGCAGCTCGAGGCGCAGCAGGCCAAGGAGAACGCCCTCAAGGCCAGGAAGGACGCGGAGGCGGCAAAGCAGAAAGCGATCCAGGACAAGCGCGATGCCGATGCGGCCCGCCTCAAGGCCATCAAGGACAAGCAGGAAGCGGACGCCGCGCGCCAGAAGGCTCTTCAGGACCAGAAGGGCAAGGACGGCCGGGCCAGCCCGCGCCGCCCCGGCAAGTTCGACCGCGCCAAGGCGGACCAGGAGTTCGAGCGCGCGCGCAAGGACGCGCAGCGGAAAGGCGGAAGTGGGCGCGACGAGACGTTCAAAGCTTCCAAGGCGACCAAGTTCGAGACGTTGCGGCGGGAGCGCAAGGTGCGCGAGGCGGGCTCGCGCGACATCATCGTCGAGCCCGACAAGCGCGTCATCGTCCGCGACGACAAGCGCCTCTTCATCCGCCACGACGACGGCGAACGGTTCCGGCGCAAGGGTAAGGAGGTCCGCCGCGAGCGGCGCAAGGACGGCACATGGATGGTCATCACCGCGGGTCTCGCCGGGGCCTTGATCTACTCGATCCTGGACGACAACGACCGCGTCCTGCGCCGCAGCCGGCGCGACCGGGACGGGCATGAATACGTGTTCTTCGACGACCGGCGGTCCTATCGCGATCACTATGGCCCGGAACACTATTCCTACATCGACCTGCCGCCGCCGATCGTGCGCATCCCGCGCGACCGCTACATCGTCGAATACGACCGTGCGTCTCCGGACGACCTCTTCGAGGCTCTCAACGCGCCGCCGATCGAGGTCCTGGACCGCGGCTACACGCTCGACGAGGTGCGGCAGAACTACAGCGTTCTCGAGCGCATGCGCCGCGTGGACCTCAATGTGATCAATTTCGAGTTCGCGTCGTGGGATGTGGCGCCCGAGGAATACTCCAAGCTCGACCGCATCGCGCACGCCATGCAGCGCGTGCTCGACCGCTCGCCGGGAGAACTCTTCCTCATCGAGGGGCACACGGACGCCGTCGGCTCGGAGATAGACAACCTCTCGCTCTCCGACCGGCGGGCGGAGGCGGTCGCCATCATCCTCACGGACGAGTTCGGCATTCCGCCCGAGAACCTCACCACGCAGGGCTACGGCGAGGAGTATCTCAAGGAGCCGACGGAGGGGCCGTCCTGGATCAACCGGCGCGTCGGCGTGCGGCGCGTCACGCCACTGCTCTCCCGCGAAGGGTGGGACGATGCGGGTTGATCAGTGCAGGGCCCCCTCACCCGCGCAGCTCACGCTACGCGACCTCTCCCCAGTGGGGAGAGGTCGCCAGCGATCGTCATGGCGGAGCCATGCTCCGCATGGACGATCGCTTACGGGTGAGGGGGACGGGCGATTCAATCCAGATAGACTTTAGCCGCTCAGATGTTTGCCGCGTCGCGGATGCGGTACCACGTCTCGACGACCGGCACGGCCTGCTTGGCGACAGAGTGCACGGGAAAGCTCGGGAAGGCGAGATCGTCGAATGCCGTGCGGCCTCCGGCGTCGCCCAGCACCTGCAGCGCGATCTTGTGCCCGAAGTAGGTGGCGCGGGAGACACCGGTTCCGCAATAGCCGATGGCGTAGTGGACACCCCGGGCGGTGCGGCCGAGGTGCGGGACCTCGTCATAGGTGTAGCCGATCCGGCCGTCCCAGGCGTGCGTGACCGGCACCTCTGACAGCGCCGGGAATACGTGCAGCATGTCGCGCGCGAGATGGCGAAAGGCCTTCGGCGAGGTGTCGGCAGCCAGCCGGCCCGCGCGTCCGCCCCAGATGATGCGGCGCTCGCCGGGCGCGGTGCGGAAATAATAGAAGACCCGGTTTGTGTTCCCGTAGGCGCGGTCCTTCGGCAGCAGCCCCGAGAACACGGCCTCCCCAATCTCGCCCGTCGCAATGAGACCCGATCCGATCGGCACGATCCGCCGCCCCAGCTCGGGCACCAGCCCGTCCGTGTAGCCATTGGTGGCGATGACGACATTCCTGCACGTAATCTCGCCCAATGGCGTGCGGACGGTGAAACCCGTATCGGTATGGGATATGGCCTCTGCCGCGGCGTTGCCGATGACGTGGCCGCCCGCGTCCGCGATACGCTGCATCAGTCCGGCATGATAGAGGCCGGGATGTAGCGTCGCATCGCCGGGCAGGACGGACCCGCCGAAAAACACATCGGACCCGATCTCGGCCCGCTGCTCGGCACGCGGCACCATGAAGCTCTCGACGCCGGCAATGCGCTTCAGATCCTCCATGTCGCGCGCCATCGCCTCGTAGTGCTCCGGGCGGACGGCGGCCCGAAAGCGGCCGCAACGGCTGAAGTGACAGTCGATCTTTTCCGTCTCGACCAGCTGGCCGATGTAGGCGAGCATCTCGACGCCTTCGCGCAGCAGCGCCTCCGCCTTCCTTTGACCCCTGAGGGCAATCAGCGTCTTGACGCGGAATTTCTGATTGCCGCTCCCGATCTGACCGCCGTTGCGCGTGCTGGCGCCGAAGCCCGGAACGCCGCGCTCGAGAACGACCGCCGAACGACCCCGCCGCAACAGCGTCAGCGCGGCGGACAGCCCGGTGAAGCCCGAGCCGACGATGACGACATCGGCTTCGTTGGGAAGCGCGGCAGAGGACGGCGGGCGCGGTGCGGCCTCCCACCAATAGGGCTGGTAGGCAAGGTTGGCCCCCGGCGCCACCTGTCCGCGCGCGAGCTCGGCAACGGTCGGCGCGTGGCTTTCTTCACCCATGGATCTCAGGCCGCTC
>ERZ795041.99-NODE-99-length-33203-cov-5.252293_pt1 | contig 33203 bp, 15 predicted proteins | sample MGYA00375125_ERZ795041 | MGnify/ENA primary metagenome ERZ795041 (study PRJEB30170, sample SAMN03074214) | activated sludge metagenome | biome: Common Effluent Treatment Plant; feature: Wastewater; material: Activated sludge; isolation source: activated biomass in a...
CTTGAGTGATATAAAAAATAGTTATTAAGGTTGAATATTCAATAGGGTACAAACCTGCGAATAAGACATATTTTTCAACTGAGACTCAGTGTAAATCTGTCCTTTAATTTGAGCAGCTTTCTCAGTACCTCTTCCTGCAATACCACCGGGGATTACTATATAACGATAAACATAAGCAGGATTTAGATTTAATCCACCTAAATTACTATTGGTTATTACATTGTAAAAAATCATTCTGCCTACACTTGGGCGATAACTTACAATAAAATTTTGAGGTGAGGCTGTATAAGTAAAAGGCATTTGATAAGCAAATGTGCTGGCTGCACTTGGAGCTACATATGCTAAAACAACACCTTGCGAGATAACAGAAGCAGTAATTGAAGTTGCATCTTTATAATCAACTTTACACAACCCCTGATCCGTCATTGTAGAATCATGCCATCCTGATAAAGTAAACCAAGACGAATAAATAACATTGGCTGTACCTGCAGGGCCTTGTGGACCTTGCGGACCAGCGGGACCTTGAGGACCTTGTGGGCCTGTAGCACCGGTAGCACCATTTGCACCTGTGGGACCTTGTGCGCCGGTAGCACCGGCAGGACCTTCAGGACCTTCCTTGGTACAACTAACAGTAATAAATGTAATGGCTAAGGCAAGAATGGATAAAAGTCTGAGCTTTCTCATAGCGTTTTAAGTTTGGCTGTATAAATTAGTTTTGGGTTTAAAAGTAAAGGGAATTATTCATCCCTCCAACTAAGATTTAAAGTTAATGGAAAAATATTCATTCCAAAGCTATTTTGACCAAAAAAATTTAATCCGGCCTTTGTAAGAACCGCAATATATTTGACCCCAATAAAAAATCATTATGAAGAAAAAGATAGGTTTCCTGGCAGCAGGAGTTTTTATTGCTGCTATTTCTATGCAAGCACAATTCAAAAAAGGCGACAGAATGGTAGGTGCTTCCGTAGCCAGTGTGGTTGTCAATTCGGGTACGGCCGATATTGCGGTAGCGCAAATAGGTAGCAATACCTCAAAAATTACCGGATTTAATGTAAGTATAAACCCCAATCTGGGTTGGTTTATAACAGATAATACGGCAGTAGGCGCTACCTTGAACATCAACCCATCGAGCAATAAAACGACTTACGAACAAAACGGATCTACTTATCAAAGTGATAAAAACAATAATTTCAACATTGGCCTCGGTGGTTTTGTAAGGCATTACCTTAATCACAATGGCAATCTGGCTCCTTATGGACAATTGGGTCTTAATGCCGGTATGAGCAATTATAAAACAGATGGTTTTTTCTATGGCGGAAGCGGGCCTACGGCTTACAAAACTTCTTATGAAGGCAATACAAATGGCGGCTTCTTTTTTAATGCTAATTTTCTGGCAGGCATGACCAAGATGGTGGGTGAACGAACCGGTCTTGATTTTTACATCGGTTATAATTTCTCTTATAATAAAAACACATTTAAGAAAACTACATTAAGGGATGATGGCAATAATGGCACCATTGATTCCAGAGGAGAAAATGAAACCACGACTAAGTTTACCAATCATGGTTTTACATTGGGTGTAGGTTTTCAGATTTTTTTGAAGGGTAGAAAATAGGAATACAATATTTCTTAAAATAAAAAATGCCCTGAAGAATTTTCGGGGCATTTGTATTATTGATAAGATATAAGGAATTAATTGGTCCTTTTCTCTTTAGCTTCCATGCTTAAAGTAGCGTGAGGTACGGCTCTCAATCTGGCTTTATCAATCAACTTTCCCGTTACACGACAAATGCCATAAGTTTTGTTTTCAATACGCATTAAAGCCTTTTCTAAATGATCAATAAAAGTAATCTGACGGCTGGCCTTTTGGCTTAGTTGATCTCTTTCCATGCTTACGCTGCCGGCTTCCATAGTAATATAACGAGCTTCATCCATATCGCCGCCTTCATCTTTGCGTGTAATGAGTCCTTGCAAATAAGACAATTCTTTTTTTGCAGCATCCAATTTACGTTGAATGATTTCTCTGAATTCCGTCAAATCAGTATCGGAATATCTCATTACCGGAGTTGTATCGTGTACAACTGGAGAAGCATCAAGCACCGATTTTGTAAAATCAGGCTCATACTTTACCGCCGACTTTGTACTTATTTTTGGCATTACAACCTTGGCAGGTTTGGGTGGTTCCTTTTTTACCACCGGCTGCACTTTTTGTTTTATTGAAACCAAAGATTTGGGATCTACTCCTCCTTTTTTGGCAACAGGTTTTGGTGCTTCCACTTTTGGCGCCGGTGCAGGTGTTGGTGCAGGTTTGCTTACCGGTTTTGGAGTAGGCTTAGCTACCGCTTTTGGTGCTGGCTTAGATGCTGGCTTTGGAGCCGGCTTTTTGGCAGCCACAGATTTTTTTACAGCCGGCTTTTTCACTGCTTTTGCAGTAGGTTTCGTCGCAGGTTTTGCGACTTTCGCTACAGGCTTTTTTGCAACAGGCTTTTTCTTAGGGGCTGGTTTGCTCGCTTTTTTGGGAGCTGGTTTTTTTTTGGTAGCCATAGTTTTACCCTTTTTTTGAAACTTTTACATTTAGCAAATAATCGTTTATTTCAACTCCTACAGCACCGTTTTTAAACGTTTCATCAATTTCTGCCACATTTTCGGGCAAAAACTCAAGTTTGTCTGCAAGAATTTCGGCGCAAATATAGTCTTTAAAACGGGTTAAAGAATCTTATAACCCATCGGAAACCGATACTAAAATTGTTACACTGTCCGTAAGCTCAAAACCACTGTCTTTTCGTATTTTCTGTATCCTGTTTACAAATTCCCGGGCATTGCCCTCAGCTTCCAGTTCGGGGGTTACGGTTATATCAAGTGCTACGGTAAGCCTTTCTTTACCAGCTACGGTCCAGCCGGGAATATCCTCACTACTAATCTCAACTTCGCCAATTTGTAATATTACATCTTCTCCCTGAACCTGCACATGATATTGACCCTCTTTTTCAATTCGGTTGATGTCTTCCTGTGAAAATGCGGCAAGTGCTGTTGACACAGCTTTCATCTTTGCTCCCAGTTTTTTGCCCAGCGCAATAAAATTGGGCTTTATTTTTTTGCTGATAAATGTATTGTCCGGGTTCAGATATTCTATCTCTTTTACATTTACTTCCGCTTTTATCAGGTCTTCTACTTTTTGCAACTGAGCCTTCATATTTTTATCCAATGCAGGTATCAATACTTTTTGCAAAGGCTGACGTACTTTGATATTTACTTTTTTGCGCAGCGAAAGTATGAGTGATGATGCATCTTGTGCCAATTGCATTCTTTCTTCAAGCTGCTCATCAATTGCTGTAAGATTGGCCACAGGAAAATCTACATGATGCACCGATTCTTTTTGAAACCTGCCGGTAACAGCATCCAGATTTTGAAAAAGATAATCGCTAAAGAATGGCGATACGGGAGCTATCAGCCTTGTCAATGTTTCCAGACATTCATACAAAGTCTGATAAGCACAAATTTTATCCTGCTCATATTCGCCTTTCCAGAATCTTCTGCGGCAAAGTCGTACATACCAGTTGCTCAGGTGTTCATCTACAAATTCTTCTATTGCCCTGCCGGCCTGTGTAGGCTCGTAGTCGTCCATATATTCATTTACCTGCTTCACCACGGTGTTTAATGAAGAAAGAATCCAACGGTCAATCTCCGGTCTTTCGCTTAGCGGAATATACGCTTCCTTGAACGCAAAGCCATCTACGTTGGCATAAAGCGCAAAAAACTGATACGTGTTATAAAGCGTACCAAAGAACTTTCTTTGCACTTCTTTTATTCCTTCGCTGTCAAATTTCAGATTGTCCCAGGGCGATGCATTGGTGATGAGGTACCAGCGGGTAGCATCAGCGCCGTAGGTTTCTATTGTTTTAAAAGGATCTACCACATTGCCCAACCGCTTACTCATTTTATTACCGTTCTTATCCAGCACCAATCCATTACTCACTACCGTTTTATAGGCTACCGAATCAAACACCAAAGCGGCGATGGCATGTAAAGTATAAAACCAGCCTCTTGTTTGATCCACGCCTTCGGCTATAAAATCGGCCGGGAAAGATTGTTTAAAGGTTTCCTTATTCTCAAACGGGAAATGCCATTGTGCATAAGGCATAGCGCCGCTGTCAAACCATACATCTATCAAATCGGGCACCCTAGTAAGTATCACATCTCCCTCAATTAATATAAAGTCATCTACATATGGTTTGTGAAGGTCTAAATCTTTGATATCTTTTATAGGGATAAAGTACTCTGACAATAAATTAAATCTCAAATCAACAGAAACTAAAGAATATGAATGATCAATTGGAGAAGCAAAAACATTATAATATGTTTCAAAGTTGGTTTTTTTTCTATTTATATCTTTATGATTAGAGTAATAATGATTAATTTTCCCAACAAGGCTTTCTTTTCTATTTCGATAATCTTCTGAAAATTTATTTTTGTTAAATAAATATCCGTTTTCATTTAACTCATATACACTCCCTACACATTTTTCAATCTGATGAATTCCATTTTTCCAGATGGGTAGCGGTGTGCCCCAAAACCGGGAACGGCTGAGGTTCCAGTCCACCATATTTTCCAGCCAGTTGCCAAACCTGCCCTCGCCGGTTGATTTCGGTTTCCAGTTGATGGTTTTATTTAATTCAACCATTCGGTCTTTGATGGCTGTGGTTTTGATAAACCAGGCATCTAACGGATAGTATAAAACCGGCTTATCGGTACGCCAGCAGTGCGGATAACTGTGTTCGTATTTCTCCACCTTAAACGCCCTGTTTTCTTTTTTCAGTTTTACGCTTATGTCCACATTTACGTCAACATAACCGGGGTCGTCTTTATAATTTTTTACATAGCGGTTGCTGAATTCGCCCAGTCCATTTACAAATTTTCCTTCACGATCCACCATCGTCAATATGCCGATATTGTATTTTTTGCCCACCTTATAGTCATCGGCACCAAAAGCAGGTGCGGTGTGTACAATGCCGGTTCCGTCTTCGGTGGTAACGAAACTATCAACCAATACCCTAAAGGGATCGCCACCAGCTTGAGCTGCGCCGTTCGCTTCATAAGGGAGCAATTGTTCATAACGGCATTCTTCTATCTGTGATCCTTTGAAAGTTGCTAATATTTTCCATGGAAGGATTTTTACTTTATCATTATAACCTTCAAAATCGCCATCTCTTCCTTCTTCTTTAAAATATTTTCCAAGCAATGCTTTTGCCAGAATAACATTAATAGGTATGTGCAGGTAAGGATTAAACGTTTTTACTAATACATAATCAATGTTTGCTCCAACTGTCAATCCCAGATTGGAAGGAAGAGTCCATGGCGTAGTCGTCCATGCTAAAAAGAAGATTTCATTGCCATTCGTTTGTTGAAACAGGAAGTCGCTTTGTTCATTTTTCACTGCCTTAAACATGGCCACACAGCTTGTATCCTTTACATCTTTATAAGTGCCGGGCTGGTTTAGTTCGTGCGAACTCAATCCTGTGCCTGCCGCAGGAGAATAGGGCTGAATGCTTACACTTTCATACAGCAATCCTTTTTTATACAACTCCTTCAGCAGCCACCACAGGGTTTCTATGTATTCGTTTTTGAAGGTGATGTAGGGATCGTTCAGGTCCACCCAATAGCCCATTTTTCGTGTGATGTCGTCCCATTTATCTTTAAAACGAAGTACCGCTTCGCGGCATTTTTTATTGTAATCTTCTACCGATATTTTTTTGCCGATATCTTCTTTGGTAATGCCGAGTTCTTTTTCTACACCCAGTTCAATGGGCAGGCCATGCGTATCCCATCCTCCTTTTCGTTTTACCTGAAAGCCTTTCATGGTTTTGTATCGGCATACCAGGTCTTTGAGTGTGCGGGAAATGACGTGGTGAATACCGGGCATACCATTGGCGCTGGGCGGCCCTTCATAAAACACAAAAGGTGTGGCACCTTCACGTAGCGAAATACTTTTTTCAAAAGCCTGTTTCTCCGTCCATTTGGCCAATATTTCTGCCTCAAAAGCCGGCAGATTCAATCCCGAAAATTCTTTGTATGCTGCACTCATAATTTAATAGAAAAATGAGTGCAAAGGTAAGGAATAAAAGCAGGGTTTTAGTGATGTGGAAGTACCGCGTATCGGCTGAGCAAAAAAAGACCGGCCATTTTATCAGCCGGTCTTGTCAAGAATTCTTTGAGATTATTGAACAATAATTTTTTGTGTTTCTTTGAAACTCTTACCTATAAATTCTATGAGATAAGAGCCGCCTGTAGCAAGTTTGATTTGAGAATTGTTGAAAAATCTACCGGAAAGAACTTGTTTTCCGCTCATATCCAGAACTCTGTAATTAACTATTTCATTCTGGTTGGCACGCATATTTATCATTTCATCTCTATTAGCCGGAATTGGGAATACCTGAACCAATGAAGCCTTAGTACAATTATTCAACTGTACCTTGTTTACATTACTATAAAGTTTTCGGCCATCCACATCTACTGCTACAATACGATAATACATTCTTTTTTGCGCCTGGCTTACATCTAAAGAATAATCATGAGCACCGGCACCTTTTGATAAGGTTGTAGCTATTGTATTATAGTTGTTACCATCAAAGCTTTGTTGTACTTCAAACTGTCTTACATTTTCTTCTTGTGCTGTACTCCATGTTACTCTAGCACCACAATCTTTTCCATTTGCATTAAATGACGTAAAAAACAGAGGCGTAACGGCGGTTACTGTAAAAGACGATTGGCTGTAATTATTTGTTGGATCTGGATCATCTCCTTGAAGCACAGCAGGTGTACCTGTGCAAGGATTAATTATTGGTAAATAATTTATTTGGCCTGTAAAATTATTGGGGCCTCCAAGTGCAACACCCTTAATGGTAAGATAAACATAAGTTAAATCACCATCGCCAAAATTACCACCGGTATTAAATAGCACAACATTATTTCCGGGGCCTGTTGTTGAAGAAGATATTGTCCACCGCGGATCGCTTCCTGGTGCAATTCCCATAATTTCTACATTAAGTCCAACTACAATTGATACTTCGAGAGTGCCTGCGCAAATTTGATCTTCGCCATTATTACCAATATAAACATGCATCATAGTGGTGCTCCCTAATTGAACCAACCCGGATGATCCAGGTGTTGGGAAAACCGCAATATATGGGTCGGCATTTTGGCCAAGAGTACTAATATAGATGCAGAATAATGAAATCAGATTTAATGCTATTTTTTTCATACTATTTTTTTAAAATTATTGTGCTAATAAATTTCCCGATTTAGAATTATTGGAACTATTGGAATCGCCACCAGAACCACTTGTAATTCTTACTGTCAAACTTGTATTCGAATTCACTGCAACACCAGTATTTCTGGTTATAGTAAATCCAATCTTACTTGTACCAAAAGCAGGAATTACACCTCCAGTCTTCAAAGTCACATAAATATATGTTGGGTCTTGTGTAAAATCCCAATCACTATTGTTATTGGCAGTAGGCCCGGGTACATTAGATGTACCGCTTACATTACTCCAAGTAATAGTATAATTTGATGATTTAGTGATTCTAAATACAACCTGACCTGTTGACGAAGCATTTCCAACCTCTTGAATTGTAACCATAAAATCTTTTGACGATCCGGCAGACGGAGGATTTGTAAATCCAAAGCCTCCCACACCCATAGTAATTAATGGTGTAAAGTCAGGCAGATACGCAGTAGCCTGTGAACTCAATGTCCAAGGTGAGAAGCCCGGTACACCAAAGGCATCCGTTGTATAAACATCACCCACCAGGATTGAATTCAGACTTGCCGAAATCTTGTTCCAGGTTCCGCCTACATATCTATAACCATATATCGATGCAGGATTCTGTCCATTGATGTTGGTTCCAATGTTCAGATAACGATACTGTACCGAAGCCCTGGAAGCGCTACCATTAGAAGGAATTATGTTCCAAACCGTACGTATAGACTGCCCACCCGGGAATACAGGAGTGATAGCACCGGCATTAGTAGTTGTTCTGGTGATTACCAGATTACCTACATCGGCAGCTGCACCACTCTGTGCTCCAAGGTTTGCACCCAACATATCAACCGCTCCATTATTAACTGCCCTGCTCAGCATCTTCGCTCTTCCTAAAATATAGCTTGTTGCTTTTTCGGGCCATGCACCGGTCATGATGTCTGTGGCATTGTTTCCAAACAGAATTGTATCGGCAACGGCTGCTGTACTCAAAATACCATTACTAAACTTCATAGAGCCATCAATCAACATAGTATGTTGTCCGCCGCTGATTTTAGCAGGCACAGTCCATCCACTCGCCGCAGCCATTTCTACGATTGAGTATTGCGGAGAAGCAATGGCTCTGGCCGCAGTGTTTCCGTTCATATTTATGGTAGTACCACCTGCTATTACCAGATTTTCTCTTGTATTAGCTGCTGTGATATTGCTAAACTGAATGGTATTATTGGCACCACTTGCAGGAGCTACGATATTGCTAAGGCCGGCATATACCTGCGCCTGATTGCCATTAATTAATACCGGTGTTATGCTACCGCCATTTATATCAGTACCGCCGGAGAGGTAAACGGTAGCCATATTCGTAGTGCTTGCTGTAGGCGCATCTGATACTACACCAATTGCAGTACCGCTGGTAACTACAGTAGCCTTGTTCAGTACTAAGGTTGTGCTACCGTTTGGTACTACAGTATTTACCATTGCCGATCTGGCACGGATGCCTATCTGGCCATTGCCAACTGTAACAACAGGATTGCCGGTTACATTTACCATAGTATTTGAACCTACTCCAAAATATGGATCTACATTATCCAGATTGATACCTACTAAAGAATTGCCAACTGTACCACCGGATACGGTTACCGTACTGGAAGTAGGCAGATTCCACAGATTGATACCACGACCAAACTCACCGCCGCTGTTACCAACAGTGTTATTAGAAACATTTACCGTAGAGCCGGCTTGTACAGACCATACATTGATACCCCATGTATAATCAGAAGCGCCTGTAACGCCTGTACGGGCATTCACGGTATTGTTCTGAATATTTAATACACCTGCCGGAGCATAGAAGAGATTGGCATGAATACCTATGGCATCCTGACCGGTAGTTACATTATTATTACTCCATGTCATTGTACCATTGCTATAGAAATTCTGCAGATGCAATCCAATATTATTATCAGTAACATCCACTGTATTGTTTGTAATATCTGCATAAGCATTAGTAAATAGAATGACTGCTTGACCACCATTTACCGGATCAAGTCCATAATTGCGTATGATATTACTTTCAATCAAGTTTCCGGTAAGAGATGTGCCGGTGCTGTAAAGGTTAACGCCTCTCTGAGACAGGTTTTGTAAAATGTTATTTTTAACCTTCAGGTTGTTTACATCTACTATTGCATCAGCAACACTTCTATTAATGATACCTCTTCTGGCATCAATATCCAAACCAGATCCATCTGTAACGGTACTTGTACCTGTCAAAGCAGGGTTATTACCATCCAGCGTAAAGCCGTCAATTGTTACATTATTTGCGAGCACTTTTACAAGATCATTGGTGACACTTGCAGGATCGCTTACCGGTGCAGTTATAATAGACTCTACATCCGGATCTGCTTTCAAACTTACAAAGGCTCCAAATCTTGGTGCAACAGGAGACCCTGCCCAACGGCCCTTGATATTTACTTCTTTGTTTACAACCACATTCTCAGGATAATTACCCGGATCTACCCAAATGGTATTGCCTGTAGCAGCTGCAGATGCAATTGCTTTGTTGATTGTAAGGAACGGTGCAGCAGGTACACCCGGATTAGCATCGCTACCCACTGTTGTAGTATAGAAGTTTCCATTGTTAGAACCATCGTTTACATACAAGTCGGCATCATAACTACAAGGTCCTAATGGCTGGAAGCCCATTGTTACAAGATCTGCATCTGTTCCTGAATGTAGCCAGGGTGCATAATTGGTAGCCTTGCCCACAGCAGTTACCAATGGATTACCACCGGTAACACCCCACCAGTTACAAGTAAGATTGCGAACAGCTGTACCAGTACCTGTAGTATCTACAGCCAAAGTATTTCCGGTAATGGAATTATCATTAGCAACAATATTGCTGGTAAGCCCTGATTGTGTTTCCAGGTACAGTCCCGTAACATTATTTTGAATAAAGTTATTGAGATATAATCCGCTCACATTTGTATCGCCCCAACCAAAACCCTGTGTAGTTTGATAGATTCCTACACTGTTAGCTTTACTCTGGCCATCAATTACGTTGCGACTAAACACCGGAGCCACGGCTGCATTTTGTCTGGCATTGGCAATACCTACTTCCACATTGGTTATGGTATTTTCATATACCTGTGTGGCAACATAAGGTGAGTAAACCATGATACCATAACCACCGGCCGGACTGTTGGAAACCGTATTCTTGTGAATTAAATCGGCTGTGGTTTGATTATTATCAGTATGAATACCTGCACCTGTTACATTAGAAACGGTATTTCCAAAATACTGAGATCCTGTTGACCAGTTAGAAACGATTCCATCGTTTGAATTGGTTACGGTGTTATTAGAGAAAACACCGGCACCACCAAAGTTGAACATAGCAATAGAACCAGCAGGATCGCCGCTTACGTTTGTAACGGTATTGTTATCAAAAGTGAAAGTACCGCCCGAAGATGCATAAATACCTCTGAGGAATACATTCTTCACCGTTACATTCTGAACCGTAAGGTTATTGAATGTACCTGCATTATGATTGGTGATTATTCCATTTCTGGCATCTATATCAGCACCGCCCACGGTTATACCACTGGTCAATGCAGGATTATCTCCATCTACAGTCAGGTCTTTAATTGTTACGTCATTTGCCTGCACCAGAAATACATTGCTGGAACCCGGGCAAAGTGAAGTACCGGCACAAATGTTTGGTGCGGATATTTCCGGTTTCACAAATGTATTGGCCTGACCAGCTCCTATAATAGAAACAGGAGTGTGAACCAAAACATTCTCATTGAAAGTGTGTCCGCTTACATTTAAGGTATTGCCAGCTGATGCAAAGTCAACACCATATTGAATACATCCAAAAACAATATTGGTTTGTGCCGGATTATCAACTCGCTTGTCATAAGCATTTGCTACTACAGGAACATTAACAGGGTCTGTAGGATCCAGATATACATGCACTTTATTGTTGGCATAAATATCGCCTGCATAGGTTACGGTTTTGCTGTTAGTATATCCAGATCCTCCGTCTCCAGTTATAACACCGGTTTCATTGCCGGATAAATTATTGGCCAGCGCACCCGCCCCACCAATGACAGTTGCATTACCGGTTGCTGTATTTGTATTATCTACTCCGGCTCCGGCAAGTAAGATACCTGCTGAAAGCCAGGTGTGCGGATTAGGACTGTTCCAGATATTACCGGTTACTGTATTTCCGGTAATGGTAGCATAAGCACCATAACCTAATTGAATACCATTCTGTCCGTTTATATTCGGAATATTCTGGCCGGTTACAGTATTGCCTGTAATCACTGCATGTGTGTTCAGTTCGTTTACAACCAATCCTGCTTTTTGATAATCGTCGATTATGTTGTTATTAATCGTAACTGTGTGTGGCACATTTGCATCATAAGCATGATTTACATATACGCCTAAGCCACTTTGGTTGCCACTATATGTTGCATCTCTGATACCCGTAACACGGCTATTGGTAAGAGCACCACCGGCTTCAAAGTAATAAACACCCATAAAATCACTAATCGTTCTTCCTCCATCTCCATCTATCAATAGTTTATCCAGATTTATAGTATTACCTGCTCCCTGAGCATAAATAATAGGTTGATAGCTACCATTAGCATTAGTAATTGATGCAGGTGTTGCAGGTGCTTTAATTCTTGTAGTCGTAGTACCGCTTCTGCCCGCACCCACGATAGTTATGGATTTATTAATGTCCAATTGAGTTTGATACACACCACCATCCACATAAATAGTGTTTCCGGGGCCGGCCATCATCAACGCCTTTTGAATCGTAAGGAAAGGCGCTGAAGCAGTTCCGGCATTGGCATCGTTACCAACGGCGGTTGTATATAAGTCATCTCCCGTGTTGTTGTCATTTACGTAGAAATTACCGGGGCCATTACATACTCCAGATAAAGGCTGGAAGCCATTGGTACCCGGTTGATCGTCGGTACCATCAGTCAAGTATGGCAGGTAATTTACATTGGTTGATACTTTGGCAAATACCACATTGCCATCTGAACTGCCATACCAGTTACAGTTTGCATTTAATGCAGTAGCTGCAAGGTTGTTCAACGCAAGACCTGTATTACCTGAAAGATCGTTTGAGGTAACATTACCCATTGTTCCGGCATCAGACTCAACCTTAATACCGCTGCCGTTGTTCTTAATAAAGTTTTCTGTTATGGAATTTATTTTACCTCCAGTCAATACTCTTACACCATCTCCGGTATTGCTGCTGATATTGTTGCGGAATAGTTGCGTAATGGTTCCTGCATTTACTTCTACACCTGTAGTGCCACCGGTAATGCTGCTTGCATTATCATGCACATTGGCGCTGGCATCGCTGCCCAATACAAGAATACCGATTGCACTACCCGTAATATTGGTATTACCTTTTATCTCTGCACTAACCGTTGCATTATTGGTATTAGCAGGATTATCATGTACTCTGATACCGGCTTCTGTTGCATTGGTAATGGTAACGCCATCAATAGTTGCTAAAGTATTATTGGCATTTGAATTATTATATCCTTCATAGTTATTGACGTTGATACCCAGTTTCACTCCGGTAATGGTACCACCGCTTATGGCAGGTGCTACCTGATCGTTCCATACGGATATTCCGGTGGTTGGTCTTGACAGATCTGTAATACCAGAACCATTTATGTTATTGCCACTTATTGTAGATGCCGTTGCCTGCATAGATGCAATTAACATACCATCCCAAACACCTGTCTCATTTGTGTTATTAACGCCTGTAATGGTATTATTGCTTACGGTAAATGGTGATGCTGCACTATAGAACAGGTTGTGGAATATACCACGACGGCGTGTTGATATGGTATTGTTGGAAATCACCTGATAAGTATTTGCGCCGGGGTTTGCAGTATAGAAATTACCGGTTTGAATACCTGTTCTTACGTTAGTAATACAGTTATCTGTAACTGCTGCATACTGATTATTGTAAAGCAATACGCCACCACCCCATAAATCGATACCCGAACTTGCATCGTAGGTTCCCATATTCTGAATCAGGTTATGCCTGATTTCATGTCCTGAAGAAGCAACTCCGGCAGGATAATCATAAAGTGTAACACCAAAATAAGAAAGGTTTTGTATGATATTGTATGTTGCTTTCAGGTTATTGATATTTGTTTCATATACAGTAATGGCTTCCGCTGCATCAATATCGGCGCTATTAGTACCCGGGTGTCCACTTGTCAATGCTGTATTATCTCCATCAATCGTAAATCCGCTGATGGTAACATTAGAAGCAGCTACATGGAAAATTTCACCGGAAGCTATTGCTGAAGTAGCCGGAACAACAATTGCTTCAGGATTTCTGCTACCGCTGCATGGGTCTATGTTTGCGTTAGGACCTAGAATGGTCAGCTCTTTAGTTACCACCACATTTTCTGCATAAGTACCTGCTGCAACCTGAATGGTGTGGCCGTTTTGTGTAAGCGGGTTATTTATGGCTGATTGTATGGTAAGATAAGTTTGACCTGTATTGACATTTAATACAGGGCCTACACCTGTACATGAACCGGGGACCGGCTGGAAGCCTGTGGTGCCGGGTTGATCATCGGTTCCATTAACAAGCCAATTAATAAAGTCCAAATTAGCTGATGCGGTCCCCAAAATATTAGGATGGCTAGGAGGAGGAGTTGCGGTACCTCCAAATGCAACTGGAATTTGAGATGAATATCCAGGTTCAGTACTGTTGGCATTTGAAACTACAGGTGCAGAAGGTTGTCCATACCAGTTACAATCAAAATTTTTCAAATTATACCCCGGAGCCGGTAAGCTGCCTCCGCTTTGGCGATCCTGTACATCTCCATACCAGTTACCACTTATATTATTGTTATTAAACGTACTACTTTGTGCTTGTTGTGGTGGTGTATTGCTACCTCCACTGGCATCAAGGAATAGCACTCCAATAGTCCAGTTGTTTCTAATAAAGTTTTGTTGCAGGTTGGTATTATCTGTTTGGTTGCGGAAAATTAACCCGGTTCTGTTGTCATCAATAATATTGTTATGAATATTATTTCCATTACTGTTATTGACATCAATTCCCGTGCGGTTTCCGGTTATATTATTGTTTCTGATTTCAGCAAAATTGCTTCCCTGCACTGCAATACCAGCTGTTTTTACGGTTGTATTCCATTGGGCTACATTATTACCAGCTCTTGTAATCGTGAACCCGTCAATTACAACATTTTGCGCTGCTACATATACGGTAGCTGAACTACCTGTAAGCTGGCCTACAATGGTAGTAGTTGCATTTCCTGCTCCTTGTAGTGTGATTTCTTTATTAATCAACACATCCTCATTGTATGTACCGGCACTTGCAGAAATTATATGTCCGTTGAGTGTAAGCGGATCATTGATTGCTGCCTGAATACTACAATAAGATTTTCCTGTATTGGTATTTGTTACTATTCCATCTCCAAAGCTATTACCTACATCTCTTGTATCGGTAGTATTTCCGGAAAATGTATTTCCGCTTACTGTTACGCCGCAGGTAATAGGTGAGTTTCCGCGACCAAAATACTGATCGGCCAGATTGCTTTGATCCCCATCTCCGGGATATGGTAAATGACCGGCCTGACGCTGAATACCTACATCGTTTCCATTCAACGTATTTCCGCTCACTGTATGATTAAGTCCTTCTACTACTATACCAAAACCATCACTTGTGCTTGGTTGCTGATATCCTGATACATTGTTATTAAGTACTTGTACACCCGTGGGCACATCTACATTTCCGGCAAGTACACCTCTGCGGAATACGGCAATACCGGCTAGGTCTCTTTGCTCAGTTACAATAGGAACAGTACGACTAACAGTATTGTTACTTATTACAATACTACCAGATCCGGAAGGTGCACCCGAGCCATCAGGATTCTTTATTTCAATACCAAAACGGCCATTGTCGGTTACTGTGTTATTCGATATCACATTTGCTCCAGTGCCCATCAGACCAACTGCCCCAATTCCATTGTCTCCGTTATTATGAACATTATTATTGTTCATGGTTACGCCTGTTGCTGTGCCATCCTGCAATTCTATACCACAACAGTTGTTACCAAAGACATGGTTATCGGAAATATTAATATTTGATTTCAATCCGTTCCAGATTACTATACCTCTGGCGCCAACAGTATGGCCGGTAGCAGTGCAATGCGTAATCGTTACATTATTTACGGGTCCATTTGCATAGAATCCGCTTCCGCCCACATTATTCCAAATGGCAACTTCATCTACCAGCAAGTTATCATTGCCACCAACTCCATAAATACCTGCATTTGCGTTACCACTGAGACCGGTATAGTTTTTCACTCTTAGTTTCTTAATAGTAACATTGGTAACTCCTGAATTGATCGTAATACCATTTCCATTACCTGATAAACCTGCACCATTCAAAATGGTATTAGTTGAGTCAACACCTTGCAGAGTCAGTGATTTGTCAATTACGACTCTTTCATTAAACTCCCAAGCAGCACACTCAATCACATCGCTTGGATTGGCAGCATTTACTCCATCCTGAATAGTGAAATAATAAGTGTTTTGAGTAAGATTGTGTACCGGCATAAAATAGGCCATCAACCCAAGACAGCTGTTGTCAGGTTTGTGAGTCAACTTTGACTCTAATGTTGTTCTTTGAGCAAAATTCATTGATGCAGGCAGTTGCAAACCGGCACCTACATCCATTTTATTATTTTGGATATCTAAATTCTGATTCCAGCAGGCCATTGTAGTGCCGGCTCCACCGCCACTTCCAATTAATGAAGTATAAGCCGGGAAAGTAGAACTACCCGATGGGCCTGTTTGTCCGTCAAATACAACAAATGAACTGAGTGCAGCTGCAAAATTATTCTCATTACCGGCTGTTCCCAATGTGAAGGTGCCAAATGCTGCGTTATCATTATCATGATTGGCAAAAGTGAAAGCATTACCGGTTCCGTTGAAATTATTATTGGTAAATGTACCGGCAACAGGAACCTGAACTATTGTGTTTGAATTGGTACTAATTGATTTTGTGTTTACGACAATTGCATGTGCATTTGCCACGCTGGTATTAAAGGTGTTGGCATTTAAAGTGATATTATTCATATTCTCCAGCGATACTGCCCAATCATAGGCATTGAAAGTATTATTAGAGATATTATGGGTAATGCCGTTATAATTATTTCTTACTCTTAAAATGGCTGAGCCGGGTGCCGAAGAAATTGCGAAAGTGCCATTAAATGTATTATTCGTAACTGTGATTGTTCCGGCACCTGCATTTTGATCAGAGAGTTCAACACCACCTCCATTAAAATTATTATTAGAAATAGTAACCGGACCATTGCTTCCAAATCTTACTAATAAATCATGATTTATCGTTTGCAAAGTATTGCCGGTAAAACTACCACCGCCTTCATCTACAGCAACACCAGCCCGGAAGAAACTGGTAGGAGCTGATCCGTTTACTGTATTATTTGTAAATGTGATGCTGTTTACGCCACCTGTTGCAACTCTATAATTAGTAGGACCGCTATAATTTATACTAAAGGCATTTCTATCTCCATAAGTTCCGGATGCAGGTGTCCCGTATGCATCAACCAGATTATTATTTATAATGATGTTGTCTATATCTGTACCACTTACAATCACTGCACTCTTAAGTTTTGATAAATCAACATTAAAGTGGAAATTATCAATTTTTACATTATCTACTGAAACATCAAACAGTGTTGGTTTACCTGAAACAGTGCCTGTAAAATCAACAACAGGACTTGTAGCGCCAATACCCAATAGTTCCACTTTTTTGTTTACTAATACTTGTTCATTATAAGTACCGGATTCAACAGTAATCTGATCTCCATCTACAGCTCCATTTACACCCGCCTGTATTGTAGTATAATAAATATTCTGCGTAACGTTGTGTACCGGAGGTACTATACAAGTACCACTTGGCTGAAAGCCTGTAGCCGGATTACCATCAACACCACTATTCAAAATGGAAGCCAGATAAACGGGACCATTATTCATGGTAGCTGCTACCGGGGCAGATGTAGTACCATACCAGTTACATACCGACTGTGCATCGCCGGTGCCTTCATTCTTAATAGCAAAACCACCGGTAACCGCATTTGTAAAGCTGTTGTTTTCAATATAGCCCGGTGAGCCTGCATTGGGGCTGGTAAGTGACTTACGCACTACCACCGAATTTTTATTTTTATCAAAGGTGTTATTTTTTATTTCAACCGGTGTAGCGTCAGCTTCATAATCCGGAGGTGTGTATAATGTGTAAGCACCACCCATCCAGGCAATACCTTCATTAAAGCCACTTACTTCATTGTTCTTGTACTCAACTTTCTTGGCAGCACCGGAGCGTGAGGTAACCCAGAAAGCAGTTTGCCTGTTTAAATCGGCAGTATTAGATGCGTTTGCATTTAAGAACTTGTTGCCGCTGAGTTCAATTGCAGCGTTTTTGTTATGTCCATTTTCCCAGAAGCCTCTGATTACAGACGGCGCTACCGCATCAGGATCTCCTGTAACTGTTACCGTATTATTTTTAATTTTCAGACCATCATAAACAGTGCCACCGCTTGTTGTGGATTGTATAGCTACAGAAACAGAATAATTTGTACCATCACTGATTCCAACCCCATCAATATTGATATTATTGCCGCTTATCTCCATATTGCTGCCAAAACCAAGATAGATACCTATGTTTTGGAAATTTGAAGTTTCGCCGCCAAATGTTTGATTCCTGTCTTCCGGGATATCAATCTGGTTGTTTAATATTTTCAGATTATTATAAGCAGTAGTATTGCCTCCATTAAGATCGCATCCGATAGTCATATCAAAATCCTTAAATACCAAATTTGATATGGTCCAGTTTTGGAAACTGCTGGTAGCATTATTATTATTAAAATAAAGAGGAGATTCTAAAGCCACAACAGCCAGATCGCCGGGGCCACGAACGGTAGCACTGCCCAAGCTGGCGGCTGTAATGGTTACATTATTGGTAGAGTCGGGAGCTGTGATTGAGTAATCGTCGCCGCTTCCGGTAATAATTCCCATTCCATCTCCTGCAATTTGATTGTTTCCTTTTGCCCATTCGGCCATTGCGGTTGCATTTGCAAAATCAAAAGTGCCGCTAAGTGTCAGTGTTTGATTGCTTACCAAACAACCTATTCCATTGGACAATACTCTGTAATGATTTTCTGCAACCGAAGTATTTGAGCCTGGAGACAATGTCAAAGAAGTGGGTAACTGAAATCCCAGATTGGGGCTGGCATCAGTTCCATAATTAAGCCAGTTGGCAAAGCTTACTTTACCAGCCGGTGCATTTATCACACCACCCGAAGCACCTGTATTTCCTGTAATTGTTGGGCCGGTAATATTATCATACCAGTTACATAATGCTTTAAGTTTTGTAGTACTTGCACTATAATCAGATGAAACCAAGATAGCCGCATCAGAAATACCGGTAAAAGAGTTGTAACCTATAGACAACATATTATCTGCAGGAAAACTTTGGCCGGCACTGCTAGATGATGTGCGGATACCTGTTTCACTATTTTTGAAATTATTATTTCTGATATTAATAGGTGCGAAGGGTGTCAAAGTATTGAAAATAGCAATACCGGCACCAAATGTAGAGCCCCCTGTATAAGCCTTTCTTTTAGTCTGATCAAAATCGTTATTCTCAATTGTTACATTGCTTGCATTGGAGGCTAACAGAATACCAATATCTACTTGTGTAAATTCATTGTTGTTTACCGCTGCACTTGTAAGGCCAGTAGTAAGATTGAGCCATACGGGTAAGCTGGTAGTACCTCCCGTAAGGTCGTCAATAGCATCAACGGAAGTAAATTTATTATTGGTAGCTGTAAGTGTAGAAGCACCTACAAAAATATGTGAAGAAGCGCCTGTAGTATTGGTACCGTTTATAGCTTTGAAGTAGTTACGATTGAGTGTCAGGCTATTGGAATTGAAATAGATATTGTTATCATTATCGGTAAAGTCCAATTCAACAATATTGTTTTGCAATACGAGTGATTGACCAGCAGCACTGATAGCGGCCACATTAGTTCCGTCTATCAAAAATCCATCAAATGTTGCAGATACTGAACCTGAAAGATTAATCATCCGATTGGGTCCTGCTCCGGGTGCCACTAAAATAGTTTCTGTACTACGTGTTCCTGTGCCTACAGTACCTACATTATTACCTTGGAAGGTAAGGGTTTTATTAATGGTGAGCAATTCTGTATAAGTACCGGGATCAACTGCAATTACATCATTATTATTAGCTGCATTTATGGCGGCTTGTATGGTATTGTAATGTGTGTTTTGTGTAAGGTTATGTACAGGCAATAGAATAACTGTGCCTCCAATAGCCAAGTCGTTTAAGGGTGAAGAAGGTCGGCCTAAAGCAAATGTTCCCCCTGTATTGGTAGCGCCCCAGGCATAAAGCCTGAAAGTAACGGTAGTTGCTGTTGTAAAATTTTGTAAGGCACCAATAGAAGAAAGATCAATTTGTGTTTGTGGGTCACCACCTCCGGTAGTCAAATTATACGTAAATGACGACCCAATATTGATACCCGCAGTTGCAAATCCATCCAGACTGTATTGCCATTGAAAGTTGTTGGGACCGGTTGTAGATCTTCTGAAATTTACATCCAAAGTGCTCAGCAAAGCTTGATAAAGAGGTTTGGGTTGAATAGTAAATTGAAAATATTGACCATTTGTAACCGCATCAGCAAAAGTGCCAAATACAGTAAAATTATTAGCTGCAAAAGTATTGCTAACAGTGGTTGCATTGATACCGGCACCTCTGCTTATACTTGTACTTAATAGATTTGCATCTAAAGTAGTGGCTGCAACTGTTGTTTCATTACCGGCTTTGCCATTAAAATCCCATGCAACAACTTGTGAGTAAGCTTGTTGAGATACAGAAGTAACCAGCAATAACAAACCTAATTTGAAGCTGAACTTTCTAAATGATTTAATTACAGAGTTTGAAACTTTCAATGTCCCTGTTTGGCATGCGCTAAGAATTCCCATTAGTAGTTAGTTTTCTTTTTAAAACAAATTGATATTATCAAAATGATAAAATCAATGGTTCTTAAATATGGATACTGAAACTTAAAAAGAAAAAGAGATTCTTAGAGTTTGGATTATAATTTTCCTTTTTTATAGAAAAAAGGGTAAAACTTTTGTGTTAAAAATTTTAACACAGAAAACGAATATAATATACATTTTCAAAAAGTCAAATGATTTTTTTGAAAATTGACATTTGTCAATTTTCAATTTACGAAAGTCAGTATTTTTTAAAAAAAATGCATGCTTTTAATAAAACATAGTGTGTAGAAAAAAATAAATTATTATTGAATCACATAAAACAACACTACCGCCACCACCGGCAATAGCAATCCGGCCAGAAAAAACCAAATGCCTCTGCGCTTAAATCCGTATTTACCTTTTAAAATATACAAACCCGTAATACTAATGATGATAAGCATCAATGCAAAAACATCAGACACCCATTTCCATCCTTTCAGGCTGTTGCGGTGTATTACATTTGATTCGTAAAAGAGCGGCCGCTTTGATAATTTTTCATAATGACCGATACGGTCATCAAAATTGATATGCAAGGTGGCATTGTCATAATAAATCTTCACCTGATTATGGGTTGGAAAATCGTAAAGTTTAAAATGTTTTTCATCAACCATCTTGCCAAATGTGGCTACCACATCATTATTGATTTCAGTACGCTGATATATTTTGGGCAACTGAATTGTTTTCTTCTGAATGATAAAATCAGGATTCCAGTCGTCCACATGGTTGAGTGCAAGACCCGATATACAATAGATAATGATTAAGGAAGAAAAGAAATAACCCAAATCACGATGCCAGGCCACACTCCACCGGTGCAGCTTCACTTTAAACTTAGTAGCCATTAATTCCCCTTTGCGGTTTCTGCAATAATGCGATTGGTAAATTCTTTGGAAGTATGTATTACCCATTCTTCCACGCCTTTATCAGGCAAAATGGCATCGGGCTTGTAGCGTACTCTTTCTTTTGCATTAGATATTTTTTTGATACCATCGCCAATGATTTGCACCTGAAACATTTCATCAAACGCCACTAATACCGGAATGACCACGGCTGTTTTCTTTTTTTGCAATACCTGATTGATGGCAATGGTGGTTGAATCGGGACTGTAATGTGCAATATGTCCGCACCAGCCATAACTGTAATCGGCAACACCCGTATTGGCTTTTACATAATCTGCTGCATCGGTCATCAGCTTTGTCCATTCGGTGTTATACTCTTTATCGCCGTAAGCAATAAGCGACAGGCCTTCATTTTGTGGGTCTTTGGAAAGTTCTTTATACCTTTTTAAAATATTTTTCTTCAGCAAATCTGTAAAATCGAGCAGTGGCGCTACATGTACTTTGGCCGTAGGCTTGTAGCGTTCCATTTTTTCAATCTTAAACAGTTCTATGGATTTTGGATCATCTTTCTGTCCAATCAAAGTAGGAATATCATCAAACGAGTGTGAGCTTACCGTAAGAAAAACCGGAACCAATACGACATCAGAATAATTTTCTTTGTCAAATTCTTTGAGTCTTGTGGCTATAGATGGCTCGGTGTATTCCATAAAAGCTGTTTTCACATCCTTTACCACGCCATCGGCCATTATTGAATCTCTTACTCTTTTTTCAAGATCAAGCAAGCCATTTCTCCAGGCTTCGGAACGGGAACCATGATTGACCAATAAAACACCTACCTTTTTATTACTACTGTTTGCTTTCGCTGTTTTTTCAGATCGACCACAAGAGGCTAAAATGCTTGTAACCAAAACACCCAATACCAAAAGATTCAAAATTTTTTTGCCGGAGAACATCGTGTAGATTTTTGTTTTTATTAATCCGGCAAAGAAACCTTGAGATATTGTAAATTACTTTCAATATCCGTAAACGGTTTTACGAAAAAAGAAAAAGCTGCCGGTAAGAGCAGCTTTCGTAATTCAGTTATTGAATTCTTTCAAACTTAAACTCCGGTTCTCCTCTGGTACCACCATCGCCACCAATGCCCATAGCCAGACATTTTAGTTTATAATAATTGTTGTTGTAGTCCTTAATGATATAAAACCTGTCAAGCCGGGCTCCTGTTGCCGGTTGTGTACTCCTCCATTTACTGCCAATGCCCCAGCGGTCGGTTGCCAGACTAATCGTATGCACACTATCCATATTATAAGCCGTGTATGCTGCATTTGCAGTAGCGGCATTTGCATATTTTATTTCTTTTACCTGTATGCCTGATAGATAGTTGGTAGCTATCATATCAGAAAAACTGTAAGGAACCATTCCGGTACCAAAATTGGCCATGTATAATGAATAGGACCATACAATATCCCATCTTGCTTTTTCAGGCTCTACATTCACCAATCCTTTATCAAAAGAGACAAAACGAAAATGATAGGCCGCATCTTTATTTATTTGTAATGTTTTGAAAGTAGTGGCTGTTATGCCAGCATATTGCAAAGTATAACCCCCGCCGGCATTGCGCAGCACACGTATTTTAATCCAGGGACGTGCAGCTACACCACCACCGGTACCGCGGTTGATGATAATTACTTTGTTGTCGGCAGCATTTGCAGATACTTCGGGAATAACGGTGCCCGCCAGTGAACCATTGATGTCGTCAAAATAAGCCATATCGGAAGGCAGCGGGTTCAACTGATTTACAGACAGGGTTAAACCAACTGTATCAGCTGCATCAACAAGCGTTAAATCATTTTTGGAAAGGAGTTTTGCACCCGCACCGGTTGTATTGTTTAAGATTACTCTAAAATCGCTGCCGCAATAAAAACCCAAATCCCAGCTTGCCCTTGCTACCGGAGTAGCAGTGCCTGAACTTAAATCAAGATAAACGGAATTGCCCGCTGCACTACCCGGCTCGCTACCTATAAGACCGTTCAACTGTATCTGTGCCCCATTGGTGGGCGGCACATTGAAAATGGGATCATGATCTTTTTTGCAGGCAACAAGCAGGCTTGCCGTAAAAGCAGTAAATATGAATAAAGCTTTGCGCATAAAATTTATTTTTAAGTTCTATTTGTATTTTTTACTCCATTGAAAATGTAAACCCAGAAAAAAAGAACGGCCATAGCTTATGGGTACAGCACCGTTGACAGCATGCATGCCGCCGCCCGTAGCTGTATTGCTGATACGGGTTACATCAAAAATATTCTTCACCCCGCCACAAAGTGTTATCATCGGATGCACTTGTGATGTAATGGTAAAATCGGCTAAATGATAAGAAGCTACATTGGCAACATATACAATACCATTGCCCGATGCATCTTCACCAAAAACAAACGAAGGACGCTTGCCTGTAAACTTGTAAAACAAACCCAGTTTTGTTTTTAGCTTCGTGATATTGTAACTGATGTTTGAATTTATTTCGGGTGTCCATAGAAAATCACGATTATCGGTTTTAGTGTAAACAGGATCATTAAACACACTTGCATAATAACCGATATAAGAAAAGCCTAAATTGGCTGAAAGATTTTTCCAGCCCAATGTATTATTCAATGTAGCCCCGGTTGTTTTTGACTGATTGATGTTAAAATAAGTATAGAGGTTGGCGTTGGTAGTGCTGAGCGCCAGGTCAATCTGGTTGCTGAATACATTGTAAAATCCGGTAAGGGTGCTGCTGTATTTTAATCCTGTACTTTTTACAGGTGTCCATCCCAAAGAAGCAGAAAAGCTATTGGAATGTTCGGCTTTCAGATTTTTATTTCTTTCTATATCGTGGTTTACATCATGAAAACTGAAATACAGTTCTCGCAAAGCAGGCGACCGAAAACCATAAGCATAAGCCAGACGCAGATCCAGTGATTTACTCAAAATAAATTTTGCATTGAATGAAGGAACAACCGGCGGTGCATCATACACCGAGTTGTGAATAAAACGCAAACCCGGACGCAGATTAATTTTACTATTAGGTTTTATTTCAGCAGATACAAACGCTGCAAAATCGGTAATGACGGGCTTACCTTCTATTCTTTCACCACTGGCCGATTCACGATTGATATCTATACCCGACTGCAAAGAAAATGCAGGCGCAACTGTATATTGCAATGTGGTTCTGTAAACAAAACTGTTGAACTTTGAAATATCCTGCTCTCCCAGCCCGGTAGTCAACTCATCAGTTCCTTTTTCAAAATCGTGGCGAGTGGTTTTGGTGCGGCGTTCATAATCGGTATATGCCATCAGTCCGTTGAGCTGCATTTTGGAATTCATTTTCCATCCGCCTTGTAATTGATGAGTAAACCTGTCGGTAGCATAACGCTGATCCACTGCTTTATAAGTATTTATATTAATAGCGCCGCGGCTGATGATGTTTTCCTGCAATGCATCCAAACGATAATAAATATTGAAGCGACTGTTTTCATAACCCATTCTTGTGTGTCCAAGCCATTGTTCTTTTGGCTTCCACTGTTTGTTTCGGCCATAAGCATCTCCGCCAAAGCCATCCTGATCATTATGTGTGCCACCAACTGAAAAGTTCCAACTGTTTTTATTCCACCCAATATTTACATTTTGCAGATGTGCGCCTTTATAGCTGAAGGGATAATATTCACTGCCTGCTGTTTCTTCCTGCAGTTTTGCAGAAACAGTAAGATTGTTTTTTTCATTCTTTTTAGTAATGATGTTGATAACACCCGCCAGCGCATCAGAGCCATAAGAAACCGACATGGGGCCTTCTACAATTTCAATTCTTTCAATCGTATTTACGTCCACCTGGTTCAGGCTTTCACGGGTATCGCCACGGTCAACCATGGGAATGCCATCCAATAAAATCTTAACATTTCGGCCACTCATGCCCATCAACTGAACATCAGTAGTGCCAATTGTATTATCGTTGCTAAAACGAAATCCCAGTTGATTGGCCAATACCTGTTTTATTTCCGTAGCACCACTCTGTCTGATACGTTCGCTATTAATAACCCGAACCTGATAAACAGAATTTTTTACCGATTGAGGTTTGTATTGTCCGGTGATGACCACTTCACCCAAAGTTTTTAAAGTATCTAACTGTGCGAAAACTGACTGGCTAACAATCGCTAATAGAAAGGAGATGTAAATTTTTCTCATAAGTGTCATTATGTGGTTGCAAAGTTTGTTGCATGGTATTTATTCTTTTATCATGCTATTGTCAGAAACAATGACTTGTGCTACGTTTTACAGAAAAATGACATCTGAAAAACTGTTATCACAAAACTGTATGACAAAAATCATTGACAAGAAATAAAATTCTTTGCAGGGCGCAAAAGTGAGGAGCACAGATCTAATTTATTAACTGTATCGGGAAACTTGCTTTTCGCAATCAGGAAACTGACAGAAATATGACAGATTCATTTGACAACAAAAATTTTTCATTTTATAAAAGCAAAAAAAATCCCGCCAATAAAGCGGGACCTAAAAAATTTATTTGATATCTAATTTACTCAACCACCAATATTCCTTTGGCTGTAACTCTCACTTCTTTTTTGGGTTCTTTGATTGCATCAATTTCTGCCTGAGATTTTTTGGCATCTTCGGCATAGTGTTTCAATTCATCAACAGAAGTCGTTTTTAATTTTACTTCGCCATCTATTACCACTGTTTTTCCTTTGGCAGCCAGCGGCAAAAAGAATCCGTAGTCTTTCATTTTTACCATTGCTGTTTCGCCATTTGGAAGTTCCAGTGTGAGCCAGCAACCTTTTTTGGGACACACATCTATGATTTTAGCTTTTACTTTTACATCTGCTTTTTCGGCACTGCCGGCATTCAGTTTGGCAGCAACATCCTGTAACGGCACAAAATCTGTTGCCGATATTTTTTCACCATACCAGTCACCCACCTTTGCCTCTCCGGCCGGCGGCTGTGCCTGTGTAGTTAATCCTAAACCGGCTACAAAAAATGTAAGTAATAGCTTTTTCATATCTGTTTATTTTTTAAGTTTTATAAGTTAAGAGGGTAAAGATAAAATTTTATTCCAAATAGTTGCTTATTGCGGTAAAACAGGTTTTTCAAAATGGGGAGCCGGCGCTGAAATGGCAATTAAAAATGAGATCAAATCCTTTTTTTCATTTTTGTTCAAATGTAAAGGTCGAATCAGGTGGCTTATCTGGCTATTCATGGCGGGTTCATTCAGCCTTTCTATCACAGCTTCAATATGTTTTAAAGAGCCATCGTGCAGCCATGGGCCGGTGTGCATCACATCTCTCAAAGAAGGAGTTTTAAATTTTCCACTATCGGCATCGGCATGGGTTACTTTATACAATCCTACATCTGCGCCTGCGGTGCCAATATTATGAAACTGATTATCGGTCATCAATGCCCCATGATGACAGTTCATGCATCTGGCCTTTGTACGAAATAAATGTAATCCACGTAGTTCACTGTTTGATAGTGCCTTTTTATTTCCTTCCAGAAAGCGGTCAAACTTGCTTTTATTGCTCACAATTGTATTTTCAAATACTGCAATGGCTTCCGTCATTCTATCGGGATTGATTTCGTTTTTGCCGAATGCTTTTTCAAAAAATTCCCGGTAGCCTTTTATTTTTCTGATCGTTCTTATTACATCCGGCATTTCGCTGTTCATTTCCGATTCACTTTCTATAGGCCCGAAAGCTTGATCTTGCAAATCACGGGCACGGCCATCCCAAAACAGTTTGTGATACACCCAGCTGTTTAATATGGTAGGTGCATTCCGCTGCGTGGTGGCACCTTCATGTCCTATTGATTTTTCTTTTTTATCAGTCCAGTGCAGTGCGGGGTCGTGGCAGGTGGCGCAGCTTATTTTTCCGGAGCTGCTCAGCCGGGGATCAAAGAATAATGCCTTACCCAATGCAATAATATTTTGTAATGAGTCTTTTTGATTTTCAATCGGACTTGGGGGTATCAAACCCAGTTCTGTCCATTTTACATTATCATCTACAAATGGTGCAGGCCATTGTGATGGATGTTGCGAATAGATTTTTCGCAAACGATTTGCCTGAGAGGCCGACTCCCTTGTAATAAATGAAACCAAGAGCAGCGGAACAAAAATCAGCGATGAAATGACAAGCAGTTTCTTCATTTAGCTTTCAATCATGAGTAAAAAAGAATAAAAATAGGAGGATTGTATTAAAGAAGGACTAATGAAAATCAAATAACTAAAATTAATGTACTGAAATAACTGATACTTTTTTAATTCCTTTCAAAGTAAGTTCAATTTTTCTTTCTCTTGCTTTATTTTCATATTCGCTAAAGATTTCCAGAATATCATAATCAATAAAATTGCAATGGCTGCCGTCAATGGTGAGTTTGGAATGTGGCGGCACTTCATCCAGTGCTTTTTTCAGGTTTGCTTTATTTAAAAAAGTAACATCAGAATTCAGTTTTATATTAAATACTTCCACATCGTTTTCTACGGTCTTTATGATTTTGTATTCGGCTCTGAAATTGTTTTGAATAATATAATAAATGGCAATCAACAGCCCTATACTAACCCCAATCAATAAATCGGTAGCAATAATGACGATAATGGTAATCATAAACGGAAGAAACTGTTTTAATCCCAGTTTCCACATGTGTCTATAAAGATGGGGTTTGGTAAGATTGTAACCAGTCATAATTAATATAGCAGCCAGACAGGCATAAGGAATTTTATTGAGTAAAAAAGGAACTAATAAAATTGCCAGTAATAAAAAAAGGCCATGAGTAAATGCGGCCAATTTGGTGCGGGCACCTGCATCTACATTGGCAGATCCTCTTACTACGACTGCGGTAATAGGAATTGCACCCATAAAACCACAGGTTATGTTTCCAATTCCTTGTGCAATCAGTTCTCTGTTTACAGGTGTGATTCGATTGCGCCAATCCAGTTTATCAATTGCTTCTATACAAAGTAAGGTTTCTAACGTTGCCAATAGTCCAATGATAAGTCCATCTTTCCAAATGGAAGTAGATGAAAAAATTTTTGAAATATCGGGAAATGAAATATCGGCAAATATATTTGAAGGGATGTTAACCAGTTGTGTCGGCTTCAGCGAAAGTCCATCTGCAAGATTCATAAAAATTAAATTAGCAACAACAGCTAATACAACTACCAAAAGTGGAGTGGGAATCACTTTTAATTTTTTGGCAACCGGCAATTGCAGGAAAATTAAGAGCAAAAGTGAAATGGCAGAAATAATTATCGTACCTCTGGAAATATGCTGATTGAAATTTTGAAGATTTCCAAAAATCTGATCCCCTGTAAATAAACTTTGAAGACCACTGGTCCAAAAGTCGGGTTGATCGTAGCCCAATGCTACAGGTATTTGTTTTGAAATTAAAATTATACCTATAGCTGCCAGCATACCTTTGATAACGGCCGAAGGAAAATAATTGGCAATCACTCCCAGTTTTAGCAACCCCAACAGCAGTTGAAACAAACCTGCAACGATTACAGCAAGTAAAAAAACTTTATACTCTCCATGCGCCAAAATAGATGCACTAACTACGGTGGTAAGTCCCGCGGCAGGACCAGATACTGCCAAGTGTGACCCACTGATAAGTGACACAACAATGCCTCCAATAATTCCCGACAACAAACCGGAATACAGGGGCGCACCCGAAGCTAAAGCAATACCCAGACACAATGGTAAAGCGACAAAAAAAACAGAGAGACCGGCAGTCAAATCATTTCGAAACCACAATATACTATAATACCTGATTGTCCTTTTCATAGGAAGAAGTTGATGAGAAATGAAATTCGAATATTAATACAGATATAAACATTGGAAATATTTGTCTTAATATGGTCAAGCTTAAAATAAGTACTTACAAAAATAAATTAAACAATAATAATTGTAAATATCATTTTCAAAACCTCATCCTTTGTATTCTTACTGCATTCATTATAGCCAACAATGCCACACCTACATCTGCAAATACGGCTTCCCACATCGTAGCCAGGCCGCCGGCACCTAAAATCAACACAATCAATTTTACGCCAAATGCCAGCACAATGTTTTGCCAAACGATGCGTTTGGTCTGCTTCCCAATTTTAATTGCCATTGGAATTTTGATGGGCTTGTCATCCTTAATTACAATGTCTGCTGTTTCAATAGTAGCATCACTACCCAGTCCGCCAAAAGCAATACCCGCATCACTAAGAGCCACTACCGGTGCATCATTCACCCCATCGCCTGCAAATGCCACTGATTCGTTTCTATTTTTTATCTCGTTTACTTTATTCACTTTGTCTTCGGGCAGTAAATCGCCATAAGCATTTTGAATACCCAACTGCGCAGCTACATAGTCCACCACTTTACGCTTATCGCCACTCAACATAGTAAGCGAAATATGCATACCTTTCAATTGATCAACCGCTTCTTTTGCATCTGCTTTTATACTATCGGCAATGGTAAGATAGCCTGCATATTTTTTATCGTAAGCAATGGCAATAGTAGTGTAAGCGATATCGGATGTATCCACATCGTAATCAATTCCGAATTTATCAAGCAACTTAAAATTGCCAACCAATATTTCCTTATTGTCAATGAAAGCCTTTAGTCCATGACCTGAAATTTCCTCAACCCTTTCTGGTTTTATTGTATGATCGACAGGCCCCACATATTGATGTATGGCGGTTGCCACCGGATGTGTACTTTGACTTTCCAGCACATTTACCATTTGCAGGATTGCTTCTTTGTTTACATCCGGCTTCATGACAACTTCCTGTACTTTAAAAACCCCTTCCGTCATGGTTCCTGTTTTATCTACAACCACGTTTTTAATGCCGGCCATTACATCCAAAAAATTACTTCCTTTAAATAATATGCCATTTCCACTTGCCGCACCTATGCCGCCAAAATATCCCAACGGAATAGAAATAACCAATGCACAAGGACAGGAGATAACCAAAAAAATTAATGCCCGATACAGCCATTCGTTAAACTGATAATTATTTACAAAAAAATAAGGCAGCAGGCAAATGGCAACAGCCAGTAATACTACAATGGGTGTATAAATTTTTGCAAACCTGCGAATAAATAATTCTGTGGGTGCTTTTTGAGCCGTTGCGTTTTGTACCAGTTCTAATATTTTACTGAGTTTACTGTCGGTATAAGCCGTAGTTACTTTTACCAATGAAAGCGTGTTCAGGTTAATCATACCTGCCAGTACGGCTTCACCTTTTGCTTTGGTGTCCGGTTTGCTTTCGCCGGTAAGTGCAGCGGTATTAAATGTAGCGGTATCAGAAATCAATTCGCCATCCAATCCCAGTTTTTCGCCGGGCTTCAACTGTATAATGGAGCCAATGCTTACGTCTTTTGCATGAACCTGTTTTTGCTGATTATGTTCCAACACCGTTACTTCATCGGGCCGCTGATCCAGCAGTGATTTAATATTTGCCTTGGCCCTTTTAACAGCCAGTGTCTGAAACACTTCACCTACGGCATAAAAAAGCATTACCGCAACACCTTCAGGATATTCACCTATCGCAAAGGCACCTACCGTTGCTAAAACCATTAGGGTAAATTCTGAAAAGATTTCCTTTTTGGCGATAGAATCCAGCATTTCCCTCATCACCGGTATGCCAACGGGCAAATAGGCCGCAATGTACCAGCCCAGCCGGATGTATTCTTTAAAAAATACGGGGCGAGGTAACCTGTTGTTATCAAAAGCCAGTCCGAGCATTAACAAAACAAAACTGATGATGGCTGGTAAAAATTGTTGAACAGCTCTGCCAGACGACTCATGATCATGGTCATGGCCATCATGATTGTGCCCATCGTCGTGTGAGTGTCCTTTTTGCAAAAGTTCTTTGGCTCCTGCCTGTGTGTAAATTTTTTCTTCCTGTGTACAGCATAGTTGCCTACCGGCTGCATCGTATTGATGTTTATGATTAGGATCTTCATGAACCATATTCGTTTAAAATTTTTTATAAAAAAAGTGCAATCAGGTTAACTGTTGCACTTTCCATATTATTAATGATTGATTGAATTTACATACCTGCGGCCAATGCCATCAAAGCAGAAAGCATGACTACGCATTTCCAGCAATTGAGTCTGTTCATTTTTATATAATTTAATGCAGTAAAAATACATAGTGTTTCGTTTCAATTATGTTAATGTGCATGTTCTCCTTCGCCGGCATTCGTCAATTTTGCCATTACAAAAAAAGCCCCTTTCACCACTACCCTCGCATCTTTTGAAATTTCTTTCAACAATGTAATTTGCGAATAACCAACTTCGGTCGTGCCTTTTGCAACCGGTATCATTTTAAATGTAATACGTTTATCTTCATCATGCGTTGTCGATGCTTCTTTCTGATCATGATTTTCTTTATCATCATGCAACACCGAATCTTTTCCTTCCTTGTAATCGTGTGCTTCCGCTTCTTTATCTGTTACTATAAAAATATAATCCTGCCCCTGAATGGTTACAATCGCTTCTGTAGGAACAGCTGGCACGGTTGCTTTTTCCAGGCTAATAATGGCTGTTACATTCATACCATCAATCAGCCCGGTTTTATCGCCCATCACTTTTGCGTGTACAGATACTGCTTTGCTTTCTCCTTCAAATGAAGAGCCCAGCGAAAATATCTGAGCATCGTATTCTTTGCCGGGATTATTGGTTAGCGTAAAATGTATGAGTTGATTATTCTTTAATACCGGTAAATCTTTTTCATAAACAGACAGATCCAGATGCAATTGACTGTTGTCCACCACTTCGGCTACCGGTGTAGTTACATCTACATAGTTGCCCATTTTTACTTTTACATCACTTACTACACCACTGATGGGGCTGGTAACTGCCAGTACCGAAATTAATTTGCCACTTGAAAGTCTGGCAGGGTTGATGCCCATTAATTGTATTTGTTGTGCCAGGGTTGATTTTAGGTTGCGCAAGGTTCTCAATTCCGTTTCTGCAGCCTGCAAATTTTTTAAGGCTCCAGCGTTTCCTGCGTTCAATTCTCTTTGACGCTTTACTTCCAGTTCGGCCAATGTAATTTTTGTATTTACATTCAAGTACTCACTTTGTGCCTGAATGAAATCAGGATTGCCAATCGTTGCTATTGTTTGCCCTTTTGATACTTTGCTTCCCGGCTGTACCAATAATGATTTTACAACTCCACTATAAATTGAATTTATACTTGCTTTGTTTTGATTGGGTACCCGCAACACACCGGTAGCTTTTAATGAAGATGTCAATTCTTTGTCTTCAATCACGCCCAGTTCTACGCCTATTGCTTTCATCTGTGCTTGCGTGAGTGAAGTAGTTCCGGGTTCATTGTTTTCGTCTTCATGCTTTTCTTCCTTTGCTTGCGGCTCTTCATTAGTACTGCTTTTACCACCACAGGCAGAAATAAAACCAAGACTGAAAAATAATATTGCTGGAAATAATATTCGTTTCATCGTTCTGATTTTTTTATTGGTTTGAGTAATAATAATATTGAATGACTGATTGATTGTAGCCATTGAGATTATCGAGATAGTTTTTTTGAATCTCAATCGCCTGAGACAGGAATTGTGAGAGCTCAGCAAAACTAATTTCGCCGGCACGATAAGCCAATGTAGCTGCTTTGATAATGGATTCCGCCTGCTTTAATCCAGCACTTTCATAGAAAGATAACATGCTTTGATTTTTTTCTACTTCTTGTTGCAGTTGCAATTTCTGTGTTTGTAATATTTGCGAATCATACGCATATTGCTTTTGTTGCAATACCACTTCGGCCTGTGCATATTTTATTTTCTGCTGATATGCTTTTGCACCAAATAATGGAAACGCCGCTGTTATGGAAAATCCTGATAAAGGATCTTTGGCACCCCACAACCTTTGAGTAAAGAACCTTCCTGAAAACTCCGGTTTGTATTCATTCCTCTCCACCTGAAT
>ERZ795041.102-NODE-102-length-32884-cov-5.802705_pt1 | contig 32884 bp, 26 predicted proteins | sample MGYA00375125_ERZ795041 | MGnify/ENA primary metagenome ERZ795041 (study PRJEB30170, sample SAMN03074214) | activated sludge metagenome | biome: Common Effluent Treatment Plant; feature: Wastewater; material: Activated sludge; isolation source: activated biomass in...
AGCCGCGCAAGGAGCGAGCGAGGCTAAGAGCTTCGACACCGAGAGCTTCGCGCATGCCTGCCGGCTCTGGACCGTCGTGCTCGAGATCTCGGTCCTGATGGCGCAGTTCCCCTCGCGCCAGATCGCCGAGCTCTCCTACCGCTACCGCACGCTCGGCCTCGGCTTCGCCAACATCGGCGGTCTGCTGATGGCATCGGGCATCCCCTACGACTCCGCCGAGGGCCGCGCCATCTGCGGCGCCATCTCCGCGCAGATGACGGGCATCTCGTATGCGACGTCGGCGGAGATGGCGAGCGAGCTCGGGCCGTTCCCCGGCTACGATCCGAACCGCGCCGACATGCTGCGCGTGATGCGCAACCATCGCCGCGCGGCCTACGGCGAGACCCGCGGCTACGAGCGCCTCTCCATCGCGCCCGTTCCGCTCGACATCGCGAGCTGCCCGGACCGGGACCTCGTCACCGCGGCCCAGGCGGCCTGGGATCTCGCCATCGACCTCGGCGAGAGGCATGGCTACCGCAACGCGCAGTCGACCGTCATCGCGCCCACCGGCACCATTGGCCTCGTCATGGACTGCGACACGACGGGCATCGAGCCGGACTTCGCGCTCGTGAAATTCAAGAAGCTCGCGGGCGGCGGCTACTTCAAGATCATCAACCGCTCGGTGCCGGAGGCGCTGCGCGTCCTCGGCTACCGCGAGAGCGAGATCGCCGAGATCGAAGCCTACGCCGTAGGCCACGGCTCGCTCGCTCAGGCTCCGGCCATCAACCACGCCACCCTGATCGCGCGCGGCTTCACGCCCGAGATGATCCAGAAGGTCGAGGCCGGCCTCGGCACCGCTTTCGACATCAAGTTCGTGTTCAACCGCTGGACGCTGGGCGATGCGTTCCTGACCGGCACGCTTGGCATCCCGGCCGCAAAGCTCGACGAGCCGGGCTTCGACCTGCTCGCGCACCTGGGCTTCTCGAAGAGGGACATCGAGGCCGCCAACGAGCACGTCTGCGGCGCCATGACCCTTGAAGGCGCCCCGCACATGAAGCCTGAGCACCTGCCCGTGTTCGACTGCGCCTCGCCCTGCGGCCGCAAGGGCAAGCGCTACCTCTCGGTCGAGAGCCACATCCACATGATGGCGGCGTCGCAGCCGTTCATCTCGGGAGCCATCTCGAAGACCATCAACATGCCGAACGAGGCGACCGTCGACGACTGCAAGCAGAGCTACAGGCTCTCCTGGCGCCTCGCCCTCAAGGCCAACGCGCTCTACCGCGACGGCTCCAAGCTCTCGCAGCCCCTGAACGCGCAGGTGCTCGGCGACGACGTCGACGAGCAGGACGAGGCGGCCGAGCAGATGACGGCGGACAAGCCGCAGGTCCAGCGCATCCTGGCCGCAGCCGAGAAGCTCGCCCGCCGCGTCACCGAGCTCGAGGCTCAGCTCAAGAACGCCTCGGAGCGCTCAGCCGCCCGCCAGCGCGCCAAGATGCCGGGCCGGCGCAAGGGCTACACGCAGAAGGCGTCCGTCGGCGGCCACAAGGTGTACCTGCGCACGGGCGAGTACGACGACGGCGCGCTCGGCGAGATCTTCATCGACATGCACAAGGAAGGCGCCGCCTTCCGCTCGCTGATGAACAACTTCGCCATCGCCATCTCGCTCGGCCTGCAGTACGGCGTGCCGCTCGAGGAGTACGTGGAAGCCTTCACCTTCACGCGCTTCGAGCCCGCGGGCCTCGTGCAGGGCAACGAGACCATCAAGAACGCCACCTCGATCCTTGACTACATCTTCCGCGAGCTCGCCGTCTCCTATCTCGGCCGCAACGACCTCGCGCACGTCGATCCGCGCGAGATCGTCGGCGAGACCGGGCTCGGCTCCTCCGACGAGGAGACCGACGAGCAGCTCGCCCTCGACCTTCCCGAGAGCGTGACGAAGGTGGTGTCGAAGGGCTTCATGCGCGGAAATCTGCGCATCCACGCCGGCGGACGCAGCCATCAGATCGAAGCCGATTCGGCGCTGAGCCTCTCGTCCCTGCGCTCCGATCTTGCGGCCTATCCCATGACCGAGGGCGCGACCGCCCTTTACAGCGACGGCGCCACCGCCCTCAAGGCCGACACCGAGGTCATGTACCAGCGCACGACGGTCTCGGAGACGCAGGTGGTGGAAACGCAATTGGTGAAATCGCGCTCGGCGAGCGATCGCATCGCGGAGGCGCGGCTCAGGGGCTACGAGGGCGTCTCGTGCCCCGAGTGCCAGAACTTCACCATGGTGCGCAACGGCACCTGCCTCAAATGCGACACCTGCGGCTCGACGAGCGGCTGCAGCTGACAGAGCGGAGGGCGGAGCCGCAAGGTCCCGCCCTTTTCCGCCGCGTCGACGAAATGTGCTCCTGCGTAACGGTTCGTGCCCTGTGCCCCGACCTCGCGCTGACAGACTGGAGCCTCCCATGCCCGCCTCCCCGCCGACGCCCGCGAGCCCCTTCGAGCTCCTGGAGCTTCCCGACGGACGCTGCTGCGTGGCCCGTACCGCCGCGACGGAGGCGACACTAGTCGCTGGCTCCTTCGCGAGGCTCGATCCCAAAGCGGGCGATCTTCTCCCGGACGGCCCCGGCGCCTGCCCCGTAGGCGTCCACGCCTCGCGCGACGACGCCGAGATCGCCATCCTGCGCGCCTCCCCTGCGCCGGATCCCTCCGCCCCGCTGGCGGCCTTCGCGTCTTGGCTGCGTCCGCGCTAAAGTTGCATCTGCGCCCAAATAGTCCGCATTCACCGTTGATTCACACTTGTGGATTCGGTGCCGCCGCCGCAGACTCGCGGCACCGAAAGCGCAATAACGGCAACGTTGCGTTTTTGCCTACCGCGTCCCGATCCCAGGCGCTCGCGCGTCGATCCTGCAGCGTCGCCCTTCGAAAGCGAGGTGGCATGCCTCAATTCATTCCGAGACTTTCGCGCATCAGCGCGGGTAAGCAGAAGGGCCCGAAGGACGCCACGCCAACCGGCCCGCGCACACGCGAGGCGCCAGTCAACGTGGAGCGTCTCGCCCGGCTCGTGCCGCAGGTCCGGAAGCGCTTGGCCATCGATCGTGCGTTCACGGACGCGGCCTTGCTGGCGAGCCTCACGGCCATCGCGAGCCATCCCTCCCACGGGGAGCGATGGCACGCGGCGGAAGCCTCGACGCTCGGTCAGTACCTTGCGACCACGGGCCAGGATATGCACCGCACGCTGGTGACGCTCCTGTCTCTGCTGCCACGGCCTTGACTGGAATCAGTTCAGTATCGCCGCCAGTCTGTCATGTTGCGTTCCCCGTGTTGCGTTCAGTGTCCGTCACGGGCCTCCCGCGTCGAGAGGAGAGGCCTTCGCTTGCGTTTCACGAAGCACACCGGAGCAATCCATGTCATCTGCCGGCCTCGCGGCCCCAGCCGTCGTCTATCTCCTGGCTGACCATCTCGATTCCGCCCTCGCCGCGGGCGAGGACCTCTTGAAGAGCACGCTGCGCTGGAACGCGGGCGATCCGCGCGCGCTCGAGGGCCTGGCCGCGCAGCGCCACCAGGAGCGGGCCGCCATCGACGCGGCGCGCACGCTCGAGATGGTGCTGCTCGCACGCGTGCTGAAGTCGCGCGCAACCGCACAGGAGCTGGCGAAGCTGGACAGCCAGTTCAAGCTGATCACCCGCCTCTACACGAGCGGAACGGAGATCGTGGCCGACGCCGCGCGCGGACTGACCGACGAGACGACCTACGCGTTCGACGCCGGCGACGGCGTCACATCGTATCTGCGCACGCGCGGCCTCATTGCCGAGGACGCCCCCGCGCCGCTCGAAGCCGCGCGGCTGACCGTCACCGAGCAGTTCCTGGTCGCCGGCAAGATGCAGCTTGGCCCCCTGCTCGACCTGATCGCCATGTTCCTCGATACGCTCGAGACCCATTACGAGCTCTACGACCAGCCCCAGCGCGGCGGCAATGCGGTGCTCGCCTCGCGCACGCCAACCAGTGGCGTGACAGTCTAGGTCATGACCTAGAGCGTGTTCAGATCTTATGGACTGAAAGGTCATTCCCCTCCCCCTTGTGGGGAGGGGTCAGGGGTGGGGGGAGCCCCACGACTGATGGTCTGCAATCCCCCCCTCCTAGCCTCCCCCACAAGGGGGGAGGGACAAGGACGATCAAGCGCGCCGACCGCGCCCGTATGATCTGAACAAGCTCCAGCACGCAAAAGCGCGGCCCTTCGGGGGAAGGACCGCGCTCAAGCTGCCATGCCAACGCTCCGGAGCGGCGGTCAGCCGCTCTCGTGTCAGCCGTTGCCGTCGTCGTCGGCCGCGTACCGCCCGGCGCTCGTATAGGCCGGCCGGCGCAGTTGCCGCTCCTGCGTAGCGAACCGCTCCTGCCCCGCATAGACGTGCCGTGAGAACACCGACATATCGTTGGTCCCGTCCCGCGTGAGCGGCCGCGCGCGCTCCGGCTGCCGCCGCAGAGCCGCCACGGCAACCGGCGCCTCCGCCTCACGCTTCGGCTTCTGACGGGCCGCCGCGACGCGGTACGACCGGGAGTTCTGCTTGGCGCTCCGCTCGGCAGAGCTACGCTTGCGGACCGGCGCAGCGTCATCGTCACGCAACGCAACCGGCGTCGCGCCGAGGGCCGCCTCGTCCGCTTCCACCATGGCGACGACGCGGAGAGGCGTCACGGGCCGAGCCGGCGCCTGTACGCCGCGGGACGGAGCAAGCTCAAGCGGCATGGGATCCGCGGCGGCGAGAACGGTCGGCGGTGCGAGTGCCGCGCCGCTCTGCGTTCCCATCGCGCCCGCGAGTTGCACAGGCGCGCCGGCCTGCGCAATGGATTGCGGGAATGGCGAGGCGAGGCCCGCCACCCGGTAAGCGCGATCCGCACCGGCCTCGGCCTCGTCGAGGCTCGCGTACGTCCCGATGTAGCCAGGCACCGGATCGTACTTGCGGTTCCTCTTGTAGGTGGCCTCCTCGCGGCTCGGCGCACCGATCACGCGCACCTTGAGTGTCGCCACGCCCTGGCCGGCAAACCCCAGGATTTCAGCCGCCCGGCGCGACACGTCGAGCGTGCGGTTGCCCCAAAAGGGCCCCGCGTTGTTGATGCGCAGCACGATCGAGACGCGCGTCGCCGGCGACCAGACGAGCAACGTCGTCCCATCCGGGTAGACGGGGCTCGCGGCGTTGTCCGGAGCCTCGGAGTTGAACGCCTCGCCTGAGGAGGTAAGGCCGCACGGATTATGGCGGTCGCGCTTGCAGGAATCGTAGTGGGAAGCCCGCACGGTCTCCTCCGTGCCGACCAGCGCCGCCGTCTCGGCAATGGTCTTCACGCGGTGGCATTTGCCGTAGAAGCAATAGGTCTTGCCGGGGCTCTTGGCCTCTGCCGCCCCTCCTCCCAGTCCCGTTGCCAGCAACGCCGCGCCGAGGGCCGGCGCGAGAGACTTGAAGCCCGCCCGTGCGATCTTATGAACGCCCAAACCTTCAGCACTGCTCGAAGGGGTTCTCATCGATCAGCTCCATTTCTGTTTTGACTTTGAGACGGCCCGCGGCTCCCCCTTGGGCCGTTAATGGTTAGCGGGCGCAACAGAGCACCTGCAACAATGGCAGGGGAGCGGCAACGTCGCCGCATGCGGACAACACCGCCATCTCGATTAAGTTGCGTTCCTAGATAAGCTCCCGCTCCGAGAGCAGGCGAACGAGCACCGCCCGGGCCTCCTCGAGCCTCTCCGGATCCGCGCTGCGGAGCACAAGCTCGGTCCTATAAACCCCGTCGGCAAAAGAGGGATAGCTGCCCATGGCGACATACGGATAAGCCGCCTGATGGCGCGCGAAGAGATCCGCGAGGTCCCCTTCGGCCCTGTGGACGACAATCGAGACAGCGTTCACTTTCGGCCCGGTCCTGAGCCGCTGTGTCGCAGCGGCGAGCATCGATTTCATGATGTCGGGCACCCCCGCCATCACGATCACGTTGCCAATTCGGAAGCCCGGGGCCGCCGATACGTCGTTGGCGACCAGCTCGGCGCCCTCCGGCATGCGCGCCATGCGCAGTCGGGCCGGCGTGAGCGCGATGCCGCGCGCCGCATACTGGGGCGCCATCACCGCCACGGCCCTGGGATCGATGTCGACCGGAACGCCGAACGCGGCACCGATGCTGTCGGCGGTGATGTCGTCGTGCGTCGGACCGATGCCGCCGGTCGTGAACACATAGGTGTAGCGGACACGCAGCGCGTTCACCGCCGCGACGATGTCGTCCCGCACGTCGCCGACCACGCGCACCTCGCGCAACGCGATGCCGATACCCGTCAGGTGCTCGGCGATGGCGCCGATGTTGCGGTCATGCGTCCGCCCCGAGAGGATCTCGTCGCCGATGACGAGCACCGCCGCCGTGACGATGTCGCCCTCGGACACGTGCGTTTCCTCGATCATGTGAGCACCCACCCTGTTGCGGGCTCCGCAACGGGAGCGGCCGCCTCGCAAATAGCATTGCGGAGGGCGCCAGCGCACTCTGGATAAACGCGCTCCTTGTCGGAAAAACAGGTTCCCACTTTTCCGGAAGCACTTTAATGCTCGCCCGCCATGAAATTCCCCACCCCCCTCGTGCGCGGGCGCCTGATCAAGCGCTACAAGCGCTTCCTCGCCGACGTCAGCCTGGACACCAGCGAGCTGGTGACGGCCACGTGTCCGAACACGGGCTCCATGATGGGTCTTGCCGTGCCGGGGGCGGTGGTCTGGCTCTCCGTCAGCGCGAGCCCGACCCGCAAATACCCCCACACGTGGGAGCTGGTCGAAGCCGACGCGGGCAGCGGCCCGACGCTCGTCGGCATCAACACGAGCCACCCCAACCGGCTCGTGTCGGACGCCGTCGCATGCGGCACAATTCCCGAGGTCTCGGGCTACGCGACGTTGCGGCGCGAGGTGAAATACGGCCTTTCGAGCCGCATCGACATCCTGCTCGAGGACCCGGGCAAAGGGCTTTGCTATGTCGAGATCAAGAACGTGCACCTCTCGCGCCGGGCGGGCCTCGCCGAGTTCCCGGACTCGGTGACCGAGCGCGGTGCCAAGCACCTCGCCGAGCTCAGCGCCATGGTCGCGGCCGGACACCGCGCCGTCATGCTGTACCTGATCCAGCGCGCCGACGCCGAGGCGTTCTCGCTCGCGGCCGACATCGACCCCCGCTACGCGGCGGCGTTCGAGGCGGCCCGCGCCGCCGGCGTCGAGGCCATCGCCTACGCCTGCGACCTGTCGCCGACGGAGATTACGATCGCGCGTCCCGTGCCCGTCTTGACCTGAAGCGTCACGACCTCAGTCACGGGCGCGCGCCGCAAGGCCGGGAAGCAGGCGTCCGCACGGGGCGCACGCCTTGCCTCCTCGGCCTCACGCGTTAGCGTCACTCAGCCGCCTCGCCATGGCTGACGAGCACTTGGTCGGCGAGCCGGCCGGTCAGCTCCGCGAGGTGATCGAACGTCGCCGTGTACGTTCCGACGCCGGACGTCGCCGAGCGCAACTCCACGATGAGATCCTCGATCTCCGCTTCCGGGATATGCGCCGACACCACGTCCCACCCGGGCCACCCCTCGCGCGCGTCGAAGCCGAGGATCTGCCCGCGCCGCTGCGGGATCATGCCGTTGACGCGCGCCGTCGCCTCGGATGGAACCGAGATCTCGACCGCCATCACGGGTTCGAGCAGCACGGGCTGGCACTTCGGCAGCCCTTCGCTCATCGCCAGCCGGCCCGCCTGCCGGAACGCCATGTCGGAGCTGTCGACGGTGTGGAACGAGCCGTCCGTCAGCGTGACCGCGATATCGACCACCGGAAACCCGAGTGGGCCATGCTTCATGTAGTCGACCACGCCGATCTCCACCGACGGGATGAACTGCTTCGGCACCACGCCGCCCGTGATCGTATCGCTGAACGCGAAGCCCGCCCCCCGCGGCCGCGGAGAGATCGACAGCACCACGTCGCCAAACTGACCGTGGCCGCCGGACTGCTTCTTATGCCGGCCGCGGATCTCGGTCGATTTGCGGATCGTTTCCTTGTAGGGCACCTGCCGCTTCTGCCGCTCGACCACGACGCCGTATTTGCGCTGCAGCCGCTCGAAGGCGACCCTGAGATGCATCTCGCCCTGGCCCTTGATCAGGACCTGGTGCGTGTCCTTGTTGTGCTCGATGACGAGCGAGGGGTCCTCCTCGATCAGCTTCGACATCGCCGAGGAGAGCTTCACTTCGTCCTTGCGGTCCTTGAGCCCGATCCCCGACGCGAGGACCGGCGTGGGCGGCCTGGGGCCCGCGATCTGCACCACCGACTTTTCGGTCGTGATCGTATCGCCGGTCCGCACCGAATCGAGGCGTCCCAGCGCCACCGTATCGCCCGCGCGCGCGCCAGCGCGCTTGTGCGTCTCCTCGCCTTTGAGCGAGAAGAGCCCGGCCACGCGCTCCTCGACCGCCTCCCCGCCGGACACGGTGGCGCCGTCCGCGAGGTCGCCCGTCAGCACGCGCGCGATCGAAAGCTTGCCGCCATGGCCGGTGTAGAGCGTCTTGAACACGTAGGCCGAGCTTTTCGCGTTCTCGATCTTGAGCCGCCGGGCGGTGGCGTCGACACACGGCACCTCGTGCCGGAGCGCCTTCAACAGCCTGAGGATGCCGTTGCCGTTCTGCGCCGAGCCGAGCAGCACCGGACAGATGAGCCCGTCCTCGAACTCCCGCGAGAGATCGGCGAACACCGTCCCGTTTTCGGGCGCGAGGTCGGAGAGGAGCTGCTCCATCAGGGCGTCGTCGTAATCGGCGAGCTGTTCCAGCATGTGGAACCGCGCCTGCTTCTCGCGCTCGAGATCGGACGCCTTGATCTCGACCATCTCGGACGGCGCGTTCTTGCGGAATAGGAAGCCCCGCTCGAGCGCGAGGTCGATGAAGCCCGTGGCTTGGCCGTTCTCCCAGATCGGGATCTGCCTCAGCACGAGCGGCTTCGTCGACGCCGGCTGCAAGGCCGGCACGATCTCGCGGATCGGCGTCTCGCAGGCGTCGATCTTGTTGAGGAAGAGAAGGTGGGGAATGCCGCGATCCTCGAGCTGCTTCAGGATCACCTGCAGCGCCGGCACGCGTTTCGCGTCGGGTTCCGACACGACGACGGCCGCATCACACACCGTCAGGGCCTCCGCGCCCTCATGCTGGAACTCGATGGAGCCGGGGCAGTCGATGAAGGTGAAGGCGTCGTCCAGGAACTCCACGTCCGCGACGTTGAGCTGCACGCTCATGCCATGGGCGCGGGCTTCAGGGGACGCATCGCCCACGCTCGATCGATCGGCGACGGAGCCGGCCCGCACGATCCCGCCCGCACGGGCGAGAATTGCCTCCAGGAGTGATGTCTTGCCGGAGAGAAACGGGCCGATCAGTGCGATGCAGCGGGTGCTGCGGCCCGAAGCGTGCCCGGAGCCGGCATCGGGTGTGCCTCTCGGGCGGTCGGATTGCCCCATGGTGTCCTCCTTCCCGCGTCCCGGATTGTGGTTCCGGGTTGAGCGTTGACGAGGCGCAGTCGGGTGCGCGTCGCGCACCCCCGCGCCTCCTCAAGGAGCGCGACGAGATGATCGTCGCCCCGCAGCATGAAAGACGCAAGAGCCTTCCGTCTTAATCGGCTCCTAATCTTTGTCGCTCAAACATCGGGAGCGAGATCCTGCGGGGCGGAACACGGACGTGCACCAACCCGCTGCGATGCAACAAATATTCGCAGATGCGGAAGTAACGTTCGTGAAGAATGTTTCCAAAAATTACTTGAAGAACGACCGGACCGGCCGCATCATTAAAGTGTCAGCATGACGGGTTAAACATGGTCATGGGACACGATTCGACGACACGTATCGGCGACCCCGACAATAAGAAGAAACGATCCCTGGAGAGGCTGAGGCTAGGCGAAACGACCGGACCGGATTGGCGGAACGAAATTACCGGATCGAGCGCTTAAGCTCAGAGAAGGACGTTGCGTTATGCATAGAGACAAGCTCAACAAGTTCCTCGTCAAGGCGGCGGACGCGGCAGGCTATGCCATGGCCTCGCGTGAGGAGGATCTGACCGAGTGGACGCTGCTTCAGCCAGAAGTCGCGCTCCGCAACGGTCATGCCACCGCTGCCACGACGGCCCGGAGAATGTCACTGCCCTTTGCTCGTTTCGAGCAATGGATCTCTCATATGCTCTCGCTCTCGGACATCCGCGTCACCCCCCGACCGCTGCTTCCGAGCCGCTGAGAGTTCCCTCTGACAACACCATGACGGGCTGCTCGCGCGGCCCGTTTTGTTTTGGGCCGAGACCCCGCCGATTGACTCGACCCCGGTCGGATGCAAGCCTTGTCCCTCGATCAATCCATCGGAGGAAAAGCTTGATGCGTCGCATAACGTCCGTCGTCGCCACCCTTGCACTTGGCGCCACTGCGGTGTTCGCGCAGAACGTCCCTGTCATCAAGGAGCGCCAGGATCACTTCAAGAAGATGGGCGACGCCGCAAAGCCCGTCGGTGCGATGTTCAAGGGCGAGGCAGATTTCGATCTCACCAAAGTCCAGGCCGCTCTGAAAGTGATGCAGGAGAAGGCCCCCATTCTGCCGACGCTGTTCCCGGACGATACGAAAACGGGCGGAGACACCGAGGCTCTTCCCGTCATCTGGCAGGAGAAGGCCGACTTCGAGGCCCGCTTCAAGAAGCTCGGCGAGGCGGCCAAAGCCGCCGAGGCCTCCATCACCGACGAGGAGACCTTCCCCGACACCTGGAAAGAGGTGATGGGCAATTGCAGCGGCTGCCATAAGAAATTCCGGAAGCCGAAGTCCTGAGGCGCGCCTCATGGCGGAGCGATCGCACGGCCAAGCGAGCGTCCAGGTCTGGGATCTGCCGACGCGGCTCTTCCACTGGGCGCTCGCGGCGCTCGTGCTGTCCGCATGGGTGAGCTACGAGTTCGCGGAGAACCTCCGCGACTCGACGCTCGTCTGGCACCGCGCCAACGGCCTCGCCGTCCTCATCCTGATCGTCTGGCGTCTGCTGTGGGGGATCTGGGGTCCGCCGACGGCGCGCTTTGCAAGCTTCGTTCGCTCGCCGGCGACGGCCCTCGCCTATGCCCGCGCGCTCGTCGGGGGCCGGGCCGCGCGCTATCTCGGGCATAATCCCCTCGGCGCCCTCATGGTGCTGGCGCTGCTGGCGACGGTTGCGGTCCAGGCCGGGTTCGGCCTTTTCGCAACCGACGACAACGATCTCGTGGGCGGTCCGCTCTATCGCCTGGTCGAGGAAGCGCAGAACGTGCGCGCCGCCCGCCTGCACGGCTTCGTGTTCAATTTCGTCCTGCTGCCGCTCGTGGCCCTGCACGTCGCGGCCAATGTGCTCTACGCGTTCGGGAAGAAGGAGCCCCTGATCCAGGCCATGGTGACCGGCCGCAAACCAGCCGCCCCCTATGCGGACGCCGCTGACGCCGCATCCCCCTCACGCACCCGCACCGGCAGCCTTGTCCGCGCGCTGGCCTGCCTCGCCGCGGCGGCCGCCATCGTGCTCGGCGGCATCCTCGCCCTGGGCGGCCGCCTCACCCTCGCCTGAGCGAGCGCGCACGCGGCACCCGGAACGACGGTTGCGAAGGGGCGGCTGCCCTTACTTCAGGTTCCCGCAGAAGCGCTGGATGCGCGTGCAGGCTTCCGTCAGAGCTTCCGTCGAGGTGGCATAGGAGATGCGGAACGCCGGCGAGCCCTCGAAGGCCGCGCCGTGTACCACCGCCACGCCCTCGTCCTCGAGCAGCGCCGTCACGAAATCCTCATCCGTATTGATCGTGACGCCCTTGAGTGTCGTCTTGCCGATCGCCCCCGCGCAGCTCGGATAGACATAGAACGCGCCTTCCGGCTTCGGACACATGAGCCCCTTGGCCTGGTTCAGCATACCGACCACCAGATCGCGGCGCTGCACGAACACGTCATTATTGCGCTGGATGAAGTCCTGCGGCCCGTTGAGCGCCTCCACGCCCGCCCACTGCGTGATTGAGTTCGGGTTGGAGGTCGACTGCGACTGCAGCTTGCCCATCGCCTTGATCAGCGGCTCCGGCCCCGCCGCGTAGCCGAGCCGCCAGCCCGTCATGCAGTAGGCCTTGGAGAGCCCGTTCATGGTCAGCGTGCGGTCGTAGAGGCCCGGCTCCACTTGCGCCGGCGTGTAGAACGTCAGCCCGTCGTAGATCAGGTGCTCGTACATATCGTCCGTCAGCACCCAGACATGCCTGTTCTTGTGCTGCATCAGAACGTCGGTCAGCGCCTTGAGATCGGCGTGCGAATAGGCCGCCCCCGTCGGGTTGGAGGGCGAGTTGAGGATCAGCCACTTGGTGGCAGGCGTGATCGCCCGGTCGAGCACGTCGGGCTTGAGGCGGAAGCCGTCCTCGATCCGCGTCGCGGCGAACACCGGCTTGCCGGCGCCGAGCAGCACGATGTCGGCGTACGACACCCAGCACGGCGCCGGGATGACGACCTCGTCGCCGGGATTGAGCGTCGCGAGCAGCGCATTGTAGAGCACCTGCTTGCCGCCCGTGCCGACCGAGACCTGCGAGGGCTTGTAGGTGAGCCCATTGTCGCGCTTGAACTTGGCGACGATGGCCGCCTTGAGCTCAGGGATGCCGTCCACGTCGGTGTATTTGGTCTTGCCGTCCTTGAGAGCCTTGATCGCCGCCAGCTTGATGTTCTCGGGCGTATCGAAGTCCGGTTCCCCTGCCGAGAGCGAGATGACGTCCCGGCCCTCGGCCTTGAGCTGGCGCGCCTTCATGGACACGGCGATGGTGGCGGACGGTTGGATACGGTTCAGGCTGTCGGCAAAAAAGCCCATGAGCGACATCTTTCTCGTTGGACGGAAGGAAGCCAGCGGGTTGCGTTCGAAGCCGCGGGCGGCGCGGACGCTACGCCGGGAGCCTCGGAAGTTCAATATCCGCAGCGCACATCCGATCCGATTGGCAGCCGTGTCGCATCGGGCACGCCGGCGACACTAACTTTTCAGATCCGCGGAATAGCTTCCATTCGCCACAATCCGGGCAAACCCCCGCCACAGCGGGGAGTTGTGATCCCATTCGGATCACGTCGCGCTCGAATCATCGGAAAGGTAAAGAGGGCCCCCTCGCATGCCGCGTAAGGACGTATCTCCCCAGTTCCGCAAGCATCTGCCGGATCTTTTGGCCGGCCTCGCCGTTTTCGCGCTTCTGCTTGCCTTGACGGGCTGGCATATCGGCATCGCCGCCGCCTCGGACACGCGGTCGCTCGGCGCGGTCATGGACCGCAACGCCTCGGCGCTGCTTCTCGCAGGTGCGTTCGCCGCCATGGCCGTCTTCAACGTGGCCTTCGTGCGCCACCTGCGGCGCGCCTACGCTCCCCGGAGAGCCGGTCTGCGACACCGCAGACAATCCGATAAAAACCCCGGCGCATGAAGAGTTTACCCATCGCCGGATAAAATTCGCCCGGGGCGGGCTCGCCCGTGAACCGGGTCTGCGCTATAAGTGTTACAGAATATCGTAAGGTGCGTCCGGCCGCCGGACGCATGACGGATCAGAGAGCCAGAGTTGCCAAAGGGCTGCATCATGACGCTCCGCTTCGCTCTTCCCATGACGACCATCCGCACCGGTGCCGGTTTGGCCCTGCTCGGGGTGCTCGGCGTCGGGATTGCCACCACCAACACGGATGCGGTGGTCGCGGGGCACTTTGCGGCGGCCCTCGAGGCGGCCCCCCGTCAGGCGGCGGTGGACGTCGCCGCCGGCACGGACAAGGTCCTGGTCTCGGGCAGCGAGGCTTACTGGCTCGAGCGGCGTCGCCACGAGGGCGCTGGCGCAGCCATCGAGCCGGCGGCCTGGACGGCACCCGCCTTCATGGGCAACGTCGCAGTCGGCTCCCGGATCACGGTCGCAACCGGCAAGGAGGCGAGTGTCTTCGAGGTGGTTGCCATCACCGAGTCCGCAGTCGAGGGCTCCGGCAACCGCGCGGAGCGGCGAGTCGTCATCACCTGCCGCGATCTGAGCACCCAGGACGGCCGTCTCCAGACCTTCGCCACCACCGTCGGCGGGCCGGAAGCGTCGAGGTCCGCCCGCGCCCTCTAGGTCGTGACCCAGGCTGTGCCAATCCCATGCGCCCCGTATTCGAAGCCGCGGCGCCCCTCCCCCGTTGCGCGAGAGAAGCGAGCCCCTATGATGCGGTCCGCACGCCGGCATCGCACACGTGGAAGGGAGTTCGCGGTATGAGGCTCAATCCCCCGACGATCGTGATCTTCCTCATTTCCTTTGTCCTGGCGACGCTGGCTCTGATCACCAAGCTCGGCTTCATTCCGGTGCCGCGCTACCTGCCGCACCAGGAATTCTGGCTCTCGATCACGGCCTACTTCACGCTGATGGTGGGCAACCTGGTGCGCGGCCTCTGACCGGCCGGCCCGTCACCACGCGATCGGCTTGCGGTCGCGGAAGAATCCGCCGGTAGGCCCCGTATCCGGAAGCGTCGCCAGCCACACGGCCGTATCCGCGCCTTCCTCGGGGCTCCGATCCGCATCGGGCCCGCCCATCTCGGTCCGCACCCACCCGGGACACATCGCGTTGACCTTGATGTCTCCGCCACCGAGCTCGGAGGCCGCGATCCGCGTCAGCGCGTTGAGGGCCGTCTTCGACATGCGGTAGGCCGGATAGCCGCTCCCCATGTCGCTGAGCTGTCCCGCGCCGGACGAGATGTTGACGATGCGCCCGTAGGCCTGCTCCCGCATGAGCGGCGCCGCCGCCTGAATGAGGCGGACCGGCCCCAGCAGGTTGGTCTCCATCGTCCGGCGCAGCGTATCGGACGTGAGATCGAACAGGCTCGCCTTGAAGCCGCCCGGCGCGTCGATGAGGATCGCCGCGTTGTTCACCAGGATGTCGAGACGGCCGTAGATCCGCTTGACCTCGGCCACCGCCCGGGCCGCACTCCCCTCCTCGTTGACGTCGAGCGCCACCACCGGGATGTCGATCCCTTCCGGCTTGAGCGTCTCCGCCGCGGCAAGCCCCTCGCGCGTGTCCCGGGCGCCGATCACGGCCAGGATGCCGAGACGTGCAAGCTGGCGCACGATCTCGAAGCCGATGCCCCGGTTCGCCCCCGACACGAGTGCGGTTCGTGTGACAGCCATGCCGAATGCTCCTTGGAAGACTGAGGTGTTAGCCTAGCGCCTAACGCGCAGCGCCGCACCCCGGCATGATGGCGGAACGAGAGATCCGCCGTCGCGGAACGGGAAGACGCCGGCCCGCAGCCGAAAAGTTGTATGACCCAGGAGCAACGGCGCTCCGCTCGCAGGCTGCCTTCAAGGCGCATCGGCCGGAGCCGGCGTGCGGGCGGCCGCATCCGTGCCGCGCCCTTCGGTCAGGCGTTGAAACACGACGTACAGCATGGGGATGAGGAAGATCCCCAGCGCCGCAGCCGCGATCATGCCAGCCAACACCGGCACGCCGACCGCGATCATGCTGTCTGCGCCCGGCCCGTTGGCGATGACCAGTGGCACGAGACCCATGATGAAGGCGAAGCTCGTCATCATCACCGGCCGGAAGCGGAGTCGCGCACCGTCCACGGCTGATTCGAGAAGGCTGTCTCCGGCCGCCCGCCGCTCGATGGAGAACGCGACGATGAGAATGGCGTTCTTGGCCGCGAGCGCCACCAGCACCACGAGACCGATCTGCGCATAGAGCGTGAAGCTCATGCCGAGCGCCCAGAGCGCCGCGATAGCTCCCAGAATGGAGACGACCACCGACAGCAGCACCGGGATCGGGATCATCCAGCTCTCGTACAAGGCGACGAGAAAGAGGTAGGCGAACACCACCGCAAGCCCGAGCACGATCGTCGTCTGCCCGGCGGATTCGATCTGCTCGCGCGCCTGCCCCGTCCATTCGTAGGCATAGCCCTCGGGCAGCGTCTCAACCGACACGTTCTCCATGCCGGCAATCGCCTCCCCCGGGCCGCGACCGGGAGCCGGTCCGCCATTGATCGAGATCGCGCGGTAGTTGTTGTAGCGCGTCAGCGTCCGCGGCCCGACGTCGAGCCGCACGTTCGCGATGGCCGACATCGGCGTCATCTCGCCCGCGGAGTTGCGGACGTAGATGGAGGAGATGTCGTCGACATTGCCCCGGAACTGCTTCTCCGCCTGCATCCGCACGGTCCAGGTGCGGCCGTAGAGGTTGAAGTCGTTGACGTAGTAGCCGCCAAGCGTCGCCTGGAGCGCCGCAAACACGTCCGCGAGCGAGATGTTGAGCGCCCGCGTCTTGTCGCGATCGATGTCGAGACGGATCTGCGGCGTCTCCGCTTCGAAAGTCGAGAACACGGCCGCCAGCTCGGGGCGCTGGTTCGCCGCGACGACGAGGCCGCGCATGACGGCCGCCATGTCGGACGGGCTCTGGCCCTGCAAAGCTTCGAGCACGTACTCGAACCCGCCGACCTGGCCGAGACCGGAGATCGACGGCGGGTTGACGACGATGATGCGCCCTTCCGCAATGGTCGACAGCTCGCCGATCAGCCGCCCGGCAACGCTCGTCGAATGCATCTCCCGCGTGGTGCGCAGGGCATAGTCCTTGAGGCGGATGAACATGACACCCGCGTTCGAGGCCGCTCCACCGCCCAGGAAGTCGATGCCGAGCACGCTCGTCACGCCGTCGACCGCCGGGTCCGCGCGCACGATGGCCTCCGCCTTGGCGGCCGTCTCCGACGTCCGGTTCAGAGATGCGCCGGCCGGCAGCGTGATCACGCCAATGACGAAGCCCTTGTCCTCGTCCGGCAGGAAACCCGACGGCGTGCGGTTGAAAATGACGTAGGCCGCGCCCGCGATCGCGATCAGCGCGACGATGCTCGCCATCGACACGGACACCAGCCGCCTCACCACCGCCGCATAACCATCCGCGACGGCGTCGATAGCCCGGGTGACGTGCTTCATCACGCCCGTCGGGTGCCCCGGCTTGAGCAGGATCGAGCAAAGCGCCGGCGAGAGCGTGAGCGCGTTGATCGCCGAGATGACCATCGCCGCCGAGATCGTGACGGCGAACTGCCGGAACAGCACGCCCGACGAGCCGGAGAGGAAGGCGACCGGCACGAAGACCGAGAGCAGCACCAGCGTGATGGCGATCACCGGCCCGGCGATTTCCGACATGGCCTTGCGCGTGGCATCGGCCGGCGACAGATGCGGCTCGGCGTGCATCACGCGCTCGACGTTCTCGACCACGATGATGGCGTCGTCCACGACGATGCCGATGGCGAGCACGAGCGCCAGGAGCGAGATGGTGTTGGCCGAGTAGCCCGCGGCCACCAGCACGGCAAACGTGCCGATGATCGCCACCGGGACCGCGATCAGGGGGATGAACGTCGGACGCAGCCGCCCCAGGAACACGAACACGACGATGGCGACCAGGGCGAACGCCTCGACCAGGGTGTGGATCACCTTGTCGATCATCGACGAGACGAAATCGGCCGTGTTGTAGACGTAGGCGAACTCGACGCCGGGCGGGAAGCGGTCCCGGAGCTCCGCGAGGCGCTTGGACACCGCCGTCGCGACGTTGACCGCGTTCGCCCCCGGCGACAGGTAGACGCCGATCGGCGCCGCGGGCTTGCCTTCGTAGCGCGCCTCCGTATCGAACGACGCCGCCTCGAGCTCGATGCGCGCCACGTCACGGACGCGCACGAACGAGCCGTCGCCGCCCGACCGCACGATAATGTCGCCGAACTCCTCCACGGTGGAGAGGCGCCCCTTGGTCGTCACCGTGAGCTGCAGCCGCTGGTCGGCCGAAAGCGGCGCCGCGCCGATGCGTCCGGCGGCCGCCTGGAGGTTCTGCGACTGGATGGCGGCGATGACGTCCTGCGCCGAAAGGTCGAGGTTGGCGAGCTTCTGCGGGTCGATCCAGATCCGCATCGCATAATCGCGCGCGCCGAAGATCGACGCGTCTCCCACGCCCGGAACGCGCTTCAGCTCGTCGAGAATGTTGAGCGTGACGAAATTGGACAGGAAGAGCTGGTCCTTGTCGCCGTTGGGCGAGTAGAAGAGGAACACCTGCAGAAGGTCGGTCGAGACTTTCGCGATCGTGAGGCCCGTGCGCCGCACCTCCTCGGGAAGCTTCGCGGTCGCGAGGTTGGCGCGGTTCTGGACATTGACGGTGTCGATGTCGGGGTTCGTGCCGAGCAGGAACGAGACCGTGAGCGAATACGATCCGTCATTGGCCGAGGTCGACTTCATGTAGCGCATGCCGTCGACGCCGTTGATGGCGTTCTCGAGCGGCTGGGCGATGCTTTCCTCGACGGTGTTGGCGTCGGCGCCCGGGTAGGAGGCGCTGACGCGGACCGTCGGCGGCGCGATCTCGGGATATTGCGCGACGGGGATGACCTGCGTGGCGATCAGGCCCGCCAGGGTGATGACGACCGAGACCACCATCGCAAGGCGCGGCCGGCGGATGAAGATATCGTAGATCATGCGCCGCCTCGCTCTACTTCGCCGCACTCATGTCGTCTTTGATCTCGCTCGCCTCCACGGCGATGCCGGGCCGCACCTTCTGCTGCCCGCTCGTGATGACGCGGTCTCCCTCGGCAAGGCCGCTTTTGACGACGATCAGCGGGCCGCGCTGCTCTCCGACCTCGATGCGCCGCGTCTCGACCTTGCTCTCGGGCGTGACCAGCAGCACATAGGCGCCCTGCTGGTCGAGGAGGAGCGCGGACTGGGACATCATGAGCTTGAGCACCGGCTTCTTGGCCATGACGCTGACGCCGACGATCGCCTGGTCCACCAGCAGCCGTTCCGGATTGGGCATCTCGGCGCGCACCGTAATCGTATCGGTGCCGGCGTTGCCCTCGACCTCGACGAATTTGATCGAGCCGTCGTGCTCGTAGACGCTGCCGTCGGGCAGCTTCAGGCGGACGAGCACACTGTCGGCCGTGACACCCTCGCGGCGCACCTCGAGCAGGACGCGCTGCGGCACCGGAAAGGCGACGTACATCGGGTCCTGGCGCACGAGGGTGACCAGGGGATTGCTGCTCGGCCCCACATACTCGCCGACCGAATACGTCGCCCGCCCCGTGCGCCCGTCCATGGGGGCGTGGATGTCCGTGTAGCCGAGATTGAGCTCGGCCTGTGTCACGGCGGCCTGCTGGGCCTGGACCGCGGCGCGCGCCTGCGCGAGCTTGGAGATGGCATCGTCCAGCGCCGACTGCGGCGACGTCCCGCGCTCGGCGAGCGGCTTGGTCCGGTCGTAGGTGGCTTGCGCCAGCTCCTCGGCGGCCACGGCGCTGGCGAGGTTCGCCTTGGCGAGGTCGAGCGCCGCCTGGTAGGGCTCCTTCTCGAGCGTGAAGAGGACCTGGCCCTTCGTCACTTCGCCGCCCTCCTCGAAACCGCGGCTCGCCAGAAAGCCGTCGATGCGGGCCCGCACCGTCACCTTGTCGATGGCCTGAACGCGTCCGATATAGGCGTCCTGGTCGACAGCGTCTCGAAGGCGCACGCTTTCAACCACCACGCTCGGAGCCGGAGCGGCGGCTGGCGCCTGAGCGAGGGCCGGGCCCGAAAAGACCAGGGACGCGAGCACGGCCACGCCCAGCAGATGACGTCCCGCCGCCGACGGCAATCGCTCATCTCGCGTCACGATCATCGTATCCTCTCATCCGCTACCAAGGGGCTCTTGCGACATCTATCACACATCCGGCGGCGCGAGGCCCCGCCCGCGATCCCACTGTGAACGACTTTGAAGCGAAACGTTTCCCCCGTGTAAAGGGGCCGGCACATCCCGGGATCGCGAGACGGAGATCGAAGGCGCCGCATCCATCCATCGTCCGTCGAGACCGGGATGAGGCTTTGGCGCGGGCGCGCGCTCGTGTATGATGAGGGCTTGGCCCACCGGAGCTCGGACCATGCCGGCCATTTCCTGGCTTCTGCAGCCGATCATGACGACGGCGGCCTTCATCGCCGCATGGTTCGTTGCCGAGGATTCGGCGAATTTCGGCGTCGTGCAGATGGCCGTCGCCGTCCTGCTCCTCACCAGCATCGTCGCGCTCGCCACGTTCTGGCGCTCCATCGCATCCTGGATTGCCGCGCTCACGCTATATGGCTCACGCAACGCCCCCAATCGCGCGCGCCTTGTGCTTGTCTGTCTTGTATCTGCCGGGGCTCGCCTTCGGCCGCCTCCCCGATGGCGGCCGCCGCGGCAAATCCATGCTGCCGAAAGATCGCCAGGACCTCGGGAACCGTCTCTGGCGCGCAGGCGACGAGCAGGCCGCCGCTGGTCTGCGGGTCGCAGAGGAGCGCCTGATCGACCTCCGTCATGGGGCGTGCGTATGCGACCTCTTTGCCGTAGCTGGCCCAGTTGCGCCCCGAGGCTCCGGTGATGAACCCTTCTTCGGCCAACCGGCGGGCCGGATCCAGCAGCGGCACCTCTGACCAGCCGATCCGGAGCCGGCAGCCCGAGCCTCGCGCCATCTCGAGCGCATGCCCCGCGAGACCGAAGCCCGTGACATCGGTCATCGCATGGACTCCGTCCAGTCGCGCCAGATCAGGGCCCGGCGTGTTGAGACGGGTTGTCGTCTCGATCAGGCGGGCGTAGCTCGCCGCATCGAGGGCACCTTTCTTCAGCGCCGCCGAGAAGATCCCGACGCCGAGCGGCTTGCCCAGAACGAGGGCATCTCCCGGCCGCGCGCCGGCGTTGCGCTTGAGATGGGCCGGATCAACCAGGCCGATGGCGACGAGGCCGTAGATCGGCTCGACCGAGTCGATGGTATGGCCTCCGGCAATCGGAATGCCCGCGGCCCGACAGGCGTCGGCCCCTCCGTCGAGGATCCGGGCGATGGTCGCCGTCGAAAGCGTGTTGATCGGCATGCCGACCAGCGCCAGCGCGAAAACCGGCGTGCCGCCCATCGCGTAGACGTCGCTGATCGCATTGGTGGCCGCGATGCGGCCGAAATCGCCGGGGTCGTCCACGATCGGCATGAAGAAATCGGTGGTGGCGACGATGGCCTGATGGTCGTTGACGCGAAAAACAGCCGCGTCGTCGGATGTCTCGATCCCGACCAGCAGCTCCGGCGGCACCGGCAGAGCGATCCCGCCGCGCAAAATTCCCTCGAGCACGCCCGGAGCGATCTTGCAGCCGCAGCCGCCTCCGTGGGCCAGAGAGGTGAGGCGCGGCTCGGCGGAGGCCGGAATATCGGTCATTGCGTGCGATCTCCTCAATTTTGGAGGCAGGTCGGATCGGCTCAGCCTGGAGCGCTGCACCTTTGCTGCCAACGAATGTCCTACCGCGATCGAGACGAGAAAGCACGGGCCCCGGTCGAGCGAACGCGATCGGCCAACGGCCACCCGCGCCTTGACTTGCCGGCCGGGCGGGACGATCTTTAGAGTTGGATCTATTCGCATGACTCGGAAGAAGAAAATTCGGAAGATTACGATGCGGAAGAAGGAGGTCGCATGAACATAGACCTTTCCCGCCGCAGCTTTCTGAAATTGACGGGAGCCGCGACGGCAGCAACGACGCTCGGAGCCATGGGCTACGGCGCAGCCGAGGCCGCGACAGCCGCCCATGTGCGCGCGTTCAAGCTGGCCACCACCACTGAAACCCGCAACATCTGTACCTATTGCTCGGTCGCCTGCGGGATCATCATGTATTCCAAGGGCGACTACAGCGCCGGTGAGAAGGCCGAGCTCATCCACATCGAGGGCGACGCCGACCATCCGACGAACCGCGGCACGCTCTGCCCGAAAGGAGCAGCGCTCAAGGATTTCGTGAAGTCCGAGACCCGCTGCACCAAGCCGCGCTACCGCGCGCCCGGATCGGACCGCTGGGAGGACATCACCTGGGACGCCGCCCTCGACAAGATCGCCCGCGCCATCAAGGATGACCGCGACGCGAACCTCATCGAGAAGAACGCCGCCGGCGTCACGGTGAACCGCTGGACCACGGCCGGATTCCTTGCCGCTTCGGGCGGCACCAACGAGACCGGATGGCTGACCTACAAGGTCGTCCGCTCGATGGGGCTGCTCCCGTTCGACAACCAGGCGCGCGTCTGACACGGCCCCACGGTAGCCAGTCTGGCTCCGACGTTTGGCCGTGGCGCAATGACCAACGCCTGGACTGACATTAAAAACACCGACCTGGTCATCGTCATGGGCGGCAATGCCGCCGAGGCGCATCCGTGCGGCTTCAAATGGGTGACGGAGGCGAAGCACCATCGCGGCGCCAAGCTGATCGTCGTCGATCCGCGCTTCAACCGCACGGCCTCGGTGTCCGACGTCTACGCGCCGATCCGTCCGGGCTCGGACATCACCTGGCTGATGGGCGTGATCCGCTACTGCATCGAGAACGACAAGGTGCAGTGGGACTATGTGAAGAACTACACCAACGCGACCTATCTCGTGCGCGAGGATTTCGGTTGGTCCGAAGGGCTCTTCACCGGCTATGACGAGGCCAAGCGCGACTACGACCGCACATCCTGGGAATACCAGATGGGCGAGGACGGCATGGTCAAGACCGATCCGACCCTCAGGGATCCGCGTTGCGTCTGGAACCTGCTGAAGCAGCACGTCGAGCCTTACACGCCCGAATTCGTGGAGAACGTCTGCGGCACGCCGAAGGATCGCTATCTCCAGATCTGCGCGATGATCGCCGAAACGTCGGCCCGCGACAAAGTGATGACCGCGCTTTACGCGCTCGGGTGGACCCAGCATTCCAAGGGCGGCCAGAACATCCGCGGCATGGCGATGCTGCAGCTCATTCTCGGCAATATCGGCTTGCCGGGCGGCGGCGTGAATGCGCTGAGGGGACATGCAAACATTCAGGGCCTGACCGACATCGGCCTGCTGTCGCACATGCTGCCGGGCTACATGGAGCTGCCGACCGAGCACGAGACCGACTACGCGACCTACATGTCGACGCGCGGGAACCGACCGCTCATTCCGGATCAGACGAGCTATTGGCAGAACACCAGCAAGTTCATGGTCAGCTTCATGAAGGCCATGTGGGGGGAAGCGGCCACCGCCGAGAACGACTGGGGCTATGACTGGCTGCCCAAGCTCGACGTCCCCTACTACGACATCCTGCGCATCTTCGACATGATGACGCGCGGCGAGGTCAATCTGTATTTCTGCCAGGGCTTCAACCCGCTTCTGTCCTTCCCCAACCGGGCCAAGCTGACGGAAGGCTTGTCGAAGCTGAAGCTTCTCGTCACCATCGACCCGTTGCAGACGGAGACCGCGCATTTCTGGGAGAACCACGGCATTTACAACGACGTGGACCCCTCCCGGATCATGACCGAGGTGATCGAGCTGCCCGCGACCTGCTTCGCCGAGGACGAGGGCGCGACGGTGAACTCGGGCCGCTGGCTGCAATGGCATTGGACGGGCGCAACCCCGCCGGGCGAGGCCAAGCACGACACCTGGATCATGGCCAGCATCTTCCTTCGCGTGCGGGAGCTTTACCGCAAGGAAGGCGGAGTCTGCCCCGAGCCGATCCTGAATCTGAGCTGGGACTACCACGATCCCGTCGATCCCGAGCCAGAGGAGCTGGCCAAGGAGATGAACGGTCGGGCGCTCCGGACGCTCCATGATCCGAACGACCCCACGAAGGTCATTCTCGAAGCGGGCAAGCTGCTGCCCAGCTTCAGCCTGCTGCGCGACGATGGTTCCACCATGTCCGGCTGTTGGATCTACACGGGATCCTGGACGGAGGCGGGCAACATGATGGCCCGGCGCGACAACAGCGATCCGGGCGGCATCGGCACCTACCTGAACTGGACCTTCGCCTGGCCGGCGAACCGCCGCATCCTCTACAATCGCGCGTCCTGCGACCTCAACGGCAAGCCGTGGGATCCCACGCGCAAGGTCATCGAATGGACCGGCGACCGCTGGGACGGCTTCGACGTGCCCGACATCGCGCCCACGGCCAAGCCGGAAACCATCATGCCCTTCATCATGACGGCCGAGGGCACGGCGCGGCTGTTCTCGCGCGGACAGATGCGCGACGGCCCGTTCCCGACCCATATGGAGCCGTTCGAAAGCCCGGTCGAGAACCCGTTCAACCGCAAGATGCGCGGCAACCCGGTGGCGCGCATCTTCCCGAACGACGTGGCGCAACTCGGCACCAGCGACGAGTATCCCTATGTCGGGACCTCCTATCGGCTGACGGAGCATTTCCATTACTGGACCAAGCACAACCGGGTGAACGCGGTTCTGCAGCCGGAGTTCTTCGTGGAGATCAGCGAGCAGCTGGCGGCGGAACGCGGCATCACCAAGGGTGGCATGGTCCGGATCTGGAACAAGCGCGGTCAGATCTGGGCCAAGGCGGTCGTGACCAAGCGGATCCGTCCGCTGATCTGCGACGGCAAGCCGGTACACATCGTGGGCATTCCGCTCCACTGGGGCTTCATGGGCGCGGCCCTCAAGGGCTTCGGCCCCAACAGCCTCACCCCCTTCGTGGGCGAAGCCAACATCGACACGCCGGAATCCAAGGCGTTCCTTGTCAACATCGAGCCGGCCGAGGCAATGGCATGACAACGGAAAGGGCACCCCAACCCGTGACGGCCGCCGCGAACCCTCCGGTTCAGCCGCTGCCCTCGAACCTCTTGCCGAGCGACGTCGTCAAGATCTCGGCCACGTCCCACGTGCCGGAGCCCGAGCGTCGACTGACCAAGGTTGCCAAGCTGATCGACGTCTCGAAATGCATCGGCTGCAAAGCCTGCCAGTCAGCCTGCATCGAATGGAACGATACCCATCCGGACATCGAGGAGAATGTGGGCGTCTACGAGAACCCGCACGACCTGACGCCGGAGATGTTCACGCTCATGCGGTTCACGGAATACGAGAACCCGATGACCCAGGAGCTCGAGTGGCTGATCCGCAAGGATGGCTGCATGCACTGCGAGGATCCAGGGTGTCTCAAGGCGTGCCCGGCCCCCGGCGCGATCGTTCAATACTCCAACGGCATCGTAGACTTCATCTCGGACAACTGCATCGGCTGCGGCTATTGCGTGGCGGGCTGCCCGTTTGACATCCCCCGCATCTCGAAAACCGCGCATGTCGCCAGGAAATGCACGCTCTGCTCGGATCGCATTGCGGTCGGACAGGGGCCGGCGTGCGCCAAGGCCTGCCCGACGCAGGCAATCGTCTTCGGCACCAAGGAGGACATGATCGCCCATGCCGAGGAGCGGATCACGGATCTGAAGTCGCGGGGCTACGAGAATGCCGGCCTCTACGACGCGCCGGGTGTCGGCGGCACGCACGTGATGTATGTTCTCCATCACGCCGACAAGCCGTCGATCTATTCCGGTCTGCCTGAAGCGCCGCGGATCTCCCCGGTGGTTGAGGGCTGGAAAGGTCCGCTCAAGACAGCCGCTCTTGCCGTTGCCGGTCTCGCGGCGGCCGGCGCGGTGCTGCACGGCATCTTCGCCAAACCCAACCAGGTCAGCGCACACGAGGAGGAAGAGGCGGAGGAGCTTGTAGAGGACGCGGCCGACCATCATGGCGGCGAAGCTCATGAGAGCGGCAGAGGATAATGGCTGACGAGCGCGTCTACTCCGCACCGGGCGATGTGATCGAGGCGACGCAGCCCGTGGTTCTCGTCAACCGCTATCGCGGCTTCACCCGTATCAATCACTGGATCACGGCGGGTTGCATGATCGTGCTCCTGCTTTCGGGCTTTTCCCTCTTCCATCCCTCACTCTTCTGGCTGACCAGCCTCTTCGGCGGCGGCCAGACGACGCGCTGGCTGCATCCGCTCGTGGGGCTCCTGCTGTTTGCGAGCTTTTTCCTCTTGTTCGTGCAGATGTGGAAGCTGAACCTCCCCCGGCGCGAGGACATGGAATGGAGCCTCCGGATCGGCGACGTGCTCAAAGGCCATGAGGAGAGGCTTCCGGAGCTCGGCAAATACAATGCCGGGCAGAAGATGGTTTTCTGGAGCATGTCGGGGCTGATCGTGGTTCTGATCATCAGCGGCATCATGATCTGGGAACAGTATTTCGCGAGCCTGGTCTCTATCCCGGTGCGGCGCGTCGCGCTTGCGGTCCATGCGCTGGCCGCCTTGGCCGCCATTCTGGTCTTCATCGCCCACGTCTACGCGGCGATCTGGACCCGTGGCACGATCCGCGCCATGACGCGCGGGACGGTGACCGGCGGCTGGGCCTATCGCCACCATCGCAAATGGCTGCGCGAGCTGGCTCGACGTCGGAGCACCGGTCCGGCAGAATGATCGCGCGCGCGGGCACGCGACCGACAGCAAGGGCAGTCTCCGCGCCGCCCCCAGCGACGCATCGTCTCGAAATCGGCATCTGGAGGGAGCGCACCGGAGACCCCGTGCACGGAGTGCACTGGAGACACCATGACAGACGACCTGCAGCCTGATCCGTCCCTCATCGGTGGCGTGCCCTCACCGCCGCTCGCCTTCCTGCCCGACCCGGTGAAGCTCTTTCAAACCCGCGCCCGGCGCTTCGCCTTTCTGGCCGAGACGAACGAGCTTGCGCCCTATCTGAGCTTTCTGGCCGAGCTCTCGCGGCTTCAGGCGCGCCTTGCCGTGATGCTTCCGCCGGTCACGCCCATGGCGCCTCAGCGGATCGCCGAGGCCGCGAAGGCCGGGATGCCGCCGATCGACCGCACGGCGCTCGCGAGCGACCCCGGTCTCGCCGCCACGCTCGACGCGCTGATCGAAGGCGCGGCTGCGCTCGAGATGCCGGAACCCGGGCGCCTTGCGCTCGAGGCCGTGCGCAGCGCCGACCAAGGCGACCAGCACTGGCTCCTGACGAACATCCTGAGCGATCACATCCCCGAGGACAGTGCCGCACCACACCTCTTCGTCGCGGCCGCCGCCCAGGTTCATCTCGCACGCCTTGCCGCAACGCTCGATGCCGGAATGCTGGTGCCGGTGCATGTCGGCATCTGCCCGGCCTGCGGCGGTCGTCCCGTCACCTCCTCGGTCATGGGCATGCAGGGGATCGAGAACGTCCGCTATGCCGCTTGCGCCTCATGCGCCACGCAATGGAACGAGGTGCGGGTGAAATGCCTCTGCTGCGGCTCGACCAAAGGCATCAGCTATCGCTCGGTGGAGACGATCGAGGCCACGGTCAAGGCCGAGGTCTGCAGGGAGTGCAAGTCCTGGCTCAAGATCTTCTACCAGGTCAAGAACCCGAGCCTCGATCCGGTGGCCGATGACGTCGGCAGTCTCGGCCTCGATATCCTGATGAAGGACACGGAGTTCCGCCGCGGCGGCTTCAACCCCTGTCTCGTGGGCTATTGACGAAGCTCAGACCGCCCTCGGCGGACCAGCCGTTCAACCTGCGGCGGTGCCGAATATGGCCTTGAGGCTGGTCGTCATCATCTCGACCGCGATGGCGGCCAGAAACATGCCCATCAGGCGCTTGGTCACCGCCGTCGCCCGTGCCGACAGATAGTGTCCGAGCAGCGGCGCCGCGAGCAAAGCCACCGCGAGCACGGCCAGGAAGGCGCCGAGCCCGAGCATCAGCTCCATCTCTTTTCCGTCCGTCGCCGCAGTGTGTCCGAACACGATCAGGCTTGCGATGGTGCCGGGCCCCACCAGCAGCGGGATGGTCAGGGGATAGATCGCGATGCCGGCCGCGTCAGCGTCCTGACCGGCCTCATGACCGGACGGATAGTGCTGCGTGCTCGACTGGCCGTTCAGCATCGACAGCGCGATGAGAAGCACCATCAATCCGCCGGCGAGCCGGAAGTCATCGATCGTCAGTCCGAAGACGCTGAGAACCGCGCCTCCCGCCACCGCCGAGACGACGCAGCCGATCGCAACGCCGATGATGGCCACCACCGCCACGCTCCGCCTTTCCTGATCCGTGCGCCCCTCGGTCAGCGACAGGAAGATCGGGATGTTCGCAATCGGGTTCATGATGGCGAACAGAGCAGCGAACACCTTAATCGCAAATTGCGTGTCGACATCCATGTCTTTGGCCTCGTCAGGGCTGCACCGGACTGGCGCGGAATGCACCGCGGCCGGCATGATAGTGCGCGCTTGGGGATCGCAGATCACAAAAAGCCGGCGCTGCGAACGAGGCAGCGCCGGCCCGCGGGCCGAGGGACCGCATCATCAGGTGACGATCTCGCGCGCCGTGAGCGCGTACTTGAAAGCGTCCGCGTCGAGGCAGTCGAGCCGCACGTTCTTGACCTCTGCCTGGGGGTACATGAGGAACGGAAGCGCGGGCGCACGGGAGCCCGGAAGGGCAACATCGTGGGCCGCGTTGTAGGCGAGCCAGTTGCCCTCCCACGATCCGAACAGGGCTTTGCGGGCCTCGGTCACCTTCTCGTCGCCGAGCGGCAGGTTACCGGGCGGCTCCTCGAGCATCACCTTGCGCACGTCCGCCGGATCGACGGGGACCCAGCCGAAATCGGTGAGAAAGACCTCGGCGCGGCAATGCTGGGCCTTGGTGACGACCTCGTTCTTGGCGCCGAGGCTCGCAAAGCCGAATGCCGACGGCGCTACGCGCAGGCCATAAAGGTCCCGCGCCGGCAGCCCCGCTGCGCGGGCGAGCCCCACGAACAGCGCGTTGAGATCCGCGCATTTGCCGCCGAGGTTTCCGGACTGGAGCATGGTTGCGATATCTCCGAGGCCGCATCCCCGCACGGCGGCGTCGCGGTGGGTCGCCTCGACGATCCAATCATAGATGCTCCGCGCCTTGTCGAGATCGCTCCCAGCATTCGCGGTGATCCGGTCCGACGTCTCCTTCACGATGCCGTCGGTCGGGATGAGCTCGGTCGGCGCGAGGTTGAGAGCGCGCTCGGCGTCGGAGAGGGTATGCGGCCCGGTAGGCGCGGAAAGATCGACGGCGCGGCTTTGCGTGGCGAAGGCGCTCCTCACCTCGACCGCCGGCGCGCGCTCCCCCTCCTGCCAGACGACATGGAGCATCTCGGCGCCGTATTTCGGGTCCCTGGCGATCTCGGCGGTGATCGCATTGGTCTCCCATGTGCTGCCGCCCGGCTTGAACCAGGCCAGATCGGCGTAGGCCGGCAGCGGGATCCAGGCCTGCATCGGGCCGGCCGGCTTCGCGATCTCGACGCGCGTGATCAGCTCGAAGGTGCGCCAGGTCCCGGGTTTTGGCGCGAAGGCCGCCCATGCCGGCAGGCTTGAAAAGGCAACCGTGGAGAACGCCGCGCCCGTTCTCAAGACATCACGTCTGGTCACACTCATGGAAAAAGCTCCTTTTGTGCAGGTGGCGCGCCGCGATCTTCACACAGCCGATTTCTGCCCGATAACGCATCTTGCGTCGCAATTCGACGGACACCAATTGATGTCTTGTTCCGAATGACCGGCACCCATCGGTAACCGTTCGCAAATTTGACTGTTTCCAATGGGTGCCATAGCGTGATGTCGTTGTCGTGAACAGTGTCTCGACCCTCGGCCTCGGCGCTACGGCGGCGGGGCACGGACGGCCGCGCGGCAGGGGTCATGTGCTCCCGCCGGTGGTCTTGAGCCGCCATGGACGTTGCATGAACCAGAACTGCCCGGGACAAATGAAGCGGCTCCCGTCCGTCGACCGCGTACTGCAGACCGATCTCGGCAAGGTGGCGTGCGAACGCTTCGGACATGCCGCGACCGTCGAGGCGATCCGGCGCGTGCTGGCCCGTATCCGGGACGCCGGCGACGATGCCCACGAGCCCTGCGATGCCGCGGCGATCGCCCGGGAGGCGAGCGCGCACCTCGAAAGCGAGGGCCGGCCGAGCGTGCGCCGGGTGTTCAATCTCACCGGCACGGTGCTGCACACGAATCTCGGCCGTGCCGTTCTTCCTGAGAGTGCCATCGCCGCTGCCGTCGATGCCATGCGCTTCCCCGTCGCGCTCGAGTTCGACGTCGAGGGCGGTGCGCGCGGTGAGCGCGACGATCATGTGCGCGGCCTCATCCGCGAGCTGACCGGCGCCGAGGACGCCGCGATCGTCAACAACAACGCCGGCGCGGTGCTTCTCGTGCTCAATACCTTCGGTGCCGGCAAGGAGGCGATCGTCTCGCGCGGCGAGCTGATCGAGATCGGCGGCGCATTCCGCCTGCCCGACATCATGACGCGCGCGGGTGCGCGCCTCGTCGAGGTCGGCACCACCAACCGCACGCATCTCAGCGACTACGAGGGCGCCATCACCGCCGACACCGGCCTGATCCTCAAGGCGCACACGTCGAACTTCGTCATTCAGGGTTTCACCAAGTCGGTTCCAACCGCCGAGCTCGCCGCCCTCGCCACGGCGCGCGGGCTGCCGCTGATCCACGATCTCGGATCCGGCGCCCTCGTCGATCTCGCGCGCTTCGGCCTCGCCCCGGAGCCGACGGTGCGCGAGGCCCTGGCCGAAGGCGCCGGCCTCGTCACCTTCTCGGGCGACAAGCTGCTCGGCGGCCCCCAGGCGGGCGTGATCGCCGGCGCACGTGCGCTGGTCGAGCGCGTGGCAAAGAATCCCCTGAAGCGCGCGCTGCGCATGGACAAGATCCGCCTCGCCGCGCTCGAGGCCGTGCTGAAGCTCTATCGCGATCCCGACCGCCTCGCCACGCACCTGCCGACGGCGCGCTTTTTTGCCCGCACGAAAGCCGAGATCGCCGCCGTCGGCGCGCGCCTTCGCGACGCCGTGGCCGCGGCGGTCGGCGAAGACTATGCCGTGAGCCTCGCCGAGTGCGCGAGCCAGATCGGCTCGGGCGCGCTGCCGCTCGAGACGCTTGCGAGCTCCGGCCTCGCGATCAGGCCTCGCGAGCGCAAGGACGCCGGCCGTCGCCTCGCCCTGCTGGCCACCGCGTTGCGCCGTCTCCCGATCCCGGTCGTCGGCCGCATCGCCGACGGCGCCCTCATTCTCGACATGCGCTGCATGGAGGATGAGCCCGGCTTCGTGGCGCAACTGCCGGCGCTTCGTAGCGCGGCGCCGCCGGATTTTGGAGACGAGGCCCCATGATCGTCGGCACCGCTGGCCATATCGATCATGGGAAGACCACGCTGATCAAGGCGCTCACCGGCGTCGACACCGATCGCCTGAAGGAGGAGAAGGAGCGGGGCATCTCGATCGACCTCGGCTTCGCCTACTGGCCGCGTCCCTCGGGCGATATCGTGGGCTTCGTCGACGTGCCCGGCCACGAGCGCCTCGTCCACACGATGCTGGCGGGCGCGACAGGCATCGACGTCGTGCTGCTGGTCGTGGCTGCCGACGACGGCGTGATGCCGCAGACACGCGAGCATCTGGCAATCATCGACCTCCTCGGCCTCGACCGCGGCGTGGTCGCCCTCACCAAGTGCGACCTGGTCGACCAGGACAGGGCTCGGGCAGTCACGGCCGACGTCACGACGCTTCTCCGCGGTACGGGCCTCGACGGATCGGAGATCGTTCCCGTTTCGGGCGTGACCGGAGAGGGCCTCGTTGCGCTCGCCGAAAGGCTCGATGAGGCACGCACCGAGGTGCCGGCGCGCGCCGCCGGCGGCCGTTTTCGCCTGGCCGTCGATCGCTGCTTCACGCTGAGCGGGCTCGGCACATCGGTCACCGGTACGGTTCTCTCCGGAAGCGTGCGCGTCGGCGACGAGGTGATCGTCAGCCCCACCGGGCTCGAGGCCCGCGTGAGGTCGATCCATACCCAGAACCGCCCGGCGAACCGCGGCGCCGCAGGTGAGCGCTGCGCGCTCGTCCTGAGCGGGCCGCACATCGCGAAGACGAGCGTGCACCGCGGCGACGTCGTCGTCGATCCGACGCTGCACGAGCCGACGCGCCGCATCGACGCGACGCTACGCATCCTTCCCACCGAGCCGCGGCCGATCGGGCAATGGTTCCCGGTCAAGGTTCATCACGGTGCCGCCGAGGTTCCGGGCCGTGTCGTCGTTCTCCGGGATCAGCCGATCGAGCCCGGCGGACGCGATTTCGTGCAGCTCGTCCTCGAGCGTCCCCTTGCGGCCGCGGCCGGGGACCCGTTTGTCATCCGCGATACGTCGTCGAGCCGGACGGTCGGCGGCGGGCGCTTCCTCGACCTGCACGGGCCGGAGCGGCGGCGGCGCACGCCCGAGCGGCGCGCGCTCCTCGAGGCGCTGGACGAACGCGATCCCGCACGCGCCGTGGAGCAGCGCCTTGCAACCCGGGGCGCCTGGTGCGATCTCACCGCCTTTTGCCGCGACCGCGCGCTCTCTGCCGACGATGCTGAGATCATCGCATCGCGTCTCGGGCTGGCCACGCTGGCCTGCGACGGCCGTATCGTCGCCATGCGTCCTGACGGCTGGAACGATATGCGCCTCAGGATCGGACGTTCGCTCGATGCGTGCCATGCGGAGCGCCCCGATCTTCCAGGCGTTGCGTTCGAAACCTTGCGACGGCTGATCGAGCCGAAATTCCCGCCCGCCCTGTTCATGGCCGCCCTGCGCCGGCTGACGGAGGCCGGCGAAGTGGCTCATGATCACGCCTGGGTTCACCGGCCGGGGCACCGCGTGACCTTCTCGGCCGAGGACGAAGCGCGTTGGGCGGCCATTGCCCGGCACCTGGCGCCGCAACCGTACCGGCCGCCGCGCGTGCGCGATATTGCGCGGGCGTTGGATCTCGATGAGACCCTCGTCCGCCGGGTGATGCGCATGGCGGCGCGCCGGGGGGATGTCGAGGAGATTGCCCCGGATCATTTCTTCGCGTTTGCCAGCGTGCAGGACATGGCGGCGATCGCAATCGACGTGGCCGAGAACGCGCCTGACGGTCGGTTCACCGCCGCAGACTTCCGCGACCGTCTCGACAATGGCCGGAAGGTCGCGATCCAGATTCTCGAGTTTTTCGACCGGCACGGGTTCACGGTCCGCCGAGGCGACTTGCGCAGAATCAATCCAGCCCGCATTGACTTCTTTGCGCCGTCGCCGGCGCAGAAGCATGGAGGAGTCCCGTCCCCGGTGGGGCGACCGGTCTTCAAAACCGGGTGGGGCCGTCAGACGGTCTCAGGTGGGTTCGACTCCCATCCTCCTCCGCCATCCTCTCCCGAGAC
>ERZ795041.104-NODE-104-length-32660-cov-6.169943_pt1 | contig 32660 bp, 34 predicted proteins | sample MGYA00375125_ERZ795041 | MGnify/ENA primary metagenome ERZ795041 (study PRJEB30170, sample SAMN03074214) | activated sludge metagenome | biome: Common Effluent Treatment Plant; feature: Wastewater; material: Activated sludge; isolation source: activated biomass in...
GGCTCGAAGCCGGGGTCTCTGACCGGCCCGCCGGCGAGGAGGATTGGACCTGAGCTCCATGAGTGACACCGTTCTTATGAAGCTGGCGGCGACCATCCGGGCCCGGCGCAGCGAGACGGCCGAAAAATCCTATACGCGCCAGCTTCTGGACGCGGGGCCCGAGCGGTGCGCGAAGAAGCTCGGCGAGGAGGCGGTGGAAACGGTCATTGCCGGCGTCAGCCAGAGCGATGATGCCCTGCGTGCGGAAGCGGCGGATTTGCTTTATCATCTTCTCGTGCTGCTCGAAGCGCGCGGGGTCGGCCTCGACGAGGTGCTCGCGGTGCTGGATCGGCGCACTGGGCAGTCGGGGATCGCGGAAAAAGCGGCGCGGACGTCATAGGGTTCTGTGTAGCATGGAGAAACCTCAGGGTTTCCGGGTGAACCTCTCATGACACTGCGGGAAAATGCAGCCTCGATGCGTGACGGCCCGCGCCTCGAGCTGGTGGGCAGCCAGGGTGACGAAACCGTCGCTCCCGCCTATTCGCCCTATCGCGTCTTCAGCCGGGAGCAGTGGGCCAAGCTGCGCGCCGATACGCCGATGACGCTCGCGCCGCAGGAGCTCGAGGTCCTGTCCGGCATCATCGACGAGCTGTCGGTGGAGGAGGTGGAGACGATCTACCTTCCGCTCTCGCGCCTGCTCAACCTCTATGTGGCGGCGGCGCAGAAGCTGCATGCGGTGAGCTCGACGTTTCTCGGCCGGACCGACTGCAAGGTGCCGTTCATCATCGGCGTCGCCGGCTCGGTGGCCGTCGGTAAGAGCACTGCGGCGCGCGTGCTCAAGGCCCTTCTCGCGCGCTGGCCCGACCATCCGCGCGTGGATCTCATCACGACCGACGGCTTCCTCTACCCCAACCGCGAGCTCGAAGCGCGCCATCTGATGGAGCGCAAAGGCTTTCCCGAGAGCTTCGATACGACGCGGCTTCTTGCCTTCCTCGCCGATGTGAAGAGCGGCAAGGAGTCCATCGAAGCGCCCATCTATTCGCACTTCCACTACGACATCCTGGCCGGCCAGAAGACGGTGGTCGAGCGGCCGGACATCCTGATCGTGGAAGGGCTTAACGTCCTACAGCCGGCGGCGGCGCACAAGGGCGGAGATCCGGGCCCCTTCGTTTCGGACTTCATCGACTTCTCGATCTTCATCGACGCCGATCCGACGTTGATCGAGGCGTGGTACGTGGAACGCTTCATGCGCCTGCGCGGCACCGCGTTCCGCGATCCGGCGTCGTTCTTCCATCGCTACGTGACGCTCACGCACGACAACGCCGTGGCGCGCGCGCTCGAAATCTGGCGCACGATCAATCTCAAGAACCTGACCGAGAACATTCTGCCGACGCGTCCGCGCGCGCGCCTCATCCTGCGCAAGGACAAGGATCACAGCGTGCGCACAGTCGCTCTGCGGAAATTATAGCGAGTCTGGTCCGCGGCGCGGGCGTTGCCTGCGGTACAATTTCTGGTTGTTTAAGTCGCTTGATAACCGGGAAAATGTGAAAAAATTTGCTGTTTTTGGAACCGTTTGCGCATTCCCGCACTAAATCGGGAACTTGTCCCTATAGACTTGGGACAACGTAGCACTGACATAAGGATCCGTTCCCGTTTTTTCGTTGCAAGGAGATTATCTATGAAGCGCATTTTCGCCGCGGCGGCTGTCTTGGCGTTGTGCTCGGGCGCTGCATTTGCCGATGAAAAGCCCACCGACGAGGAGGCTGCCAAGATCAAGGCTGCCGTTGCCGTGTGGGGCTGCGAGGGCGGCACCTACGAGAAGGAGTCCGAGGGCTCGGGCGTGTTCGAGGCCGAGGACGTGAAGTGCAAGGCTGGCCAGTACGACTTCCGCCTCGACAAAGACTTCAACGTGTTCGTGATCACGAGAGACTAGAGCGCGGCTCTGATCTGAACGGGCTCCACGTTCTTGATGCGTGAGGCGTCGGACGGATCAGATCCGAGACGGTCGGGCCTTTTCGGTGGACCGCAAGCCGTTCCGCACCCGGAACCGATCGTAAGATCGGTTTGGGCTGGCGGCGGCTCGTGTGTCACCGTCGCCCCGCCATGCGGCGCATGGAGGAGGGCGGAGCTGCGTCTCGGATGGATGGAGCGGTGTGCTCGCGCAAGATAAAGGCGCCTCTTCGGATGGAGAGGCGCCTTTTTCATTGATGGCAAGTGGTCAGGCGGCGAGTTGCTCCAGCCTGGCGAGGATTGCGCCGCCCATTTCGGAGGTTCCCACCTGGCGCATGCCGGGCTGCATGATGTCGCCCGTACGCAGCCCATCCGCCAGGGCTCCCGCAATGGCCTTGTCGACGAGGTCGGCTTCCTCGGCCATGCCGCAGGAATAGCGTAGCGCCATGCCGAAGCTTGCGATGGTCGCGATCGGGTTGGCGAGCCCTTTGCCGGCGATGTCGGGCGCGGAGCCGTGCACCGGCTCGTAGAGGGCAAGGCGCTTGCCGGTCTTTTCGTCCGCGGCGCCGAGGGAGGCGGACGGCAGCATGCCGAGCGAGCCCGTGGCCATCGCCGCTTCGTCAGACAGCACATCGCCGAACAGGTTGTCGGTGACGATCACGTCGAACTGCTTGGGATTGCGCACGAGCTGCATCGCGCAGTTGTCGGCGAGGATATGCTGCAGCTCGACGTCGGGTGCATAAGCCTTGTGCGTGGCCGTCACGACCTCGTTCCACAGCACGCCCGTCTTCATGACGTTGCGCTTCTCGGCGGAGTGCACCTTGTTGCCGCGCTTGCGCGCCAGATCGAACGCCACCTTGGCGATGCGCGCGATCTCGCGGGTGGTGTAGAGCTGGGTGTCAACGGCGCGCTTCTGGCCATCCTCGAGGGTCACGATCTCCTTCGGCTCGCCGAAGTAGACGCCGCCGGTCAGCTCGCGCACGATCATGATGTCGAGCCCCTCGACGAGCTCGCGCTTCAAGGACGAGGCATCGGCCAGGGCAGGGTAGCAGATCGCGGGGCGCAGGTTGGCGAACAGGTCGAGGTCCTTGCGCAGGCGGAGCAAGCCTGCTTCCGGGCGCACCGCGTAAGGGACGCTGTCCCACTTGGGGCCGCCGACGGCGCCGAAGATCACGGCGTCGGACGCCTTGGCCTTCGCCACGCAGGCGTCCGTGACGGCGACGCCATGCCTGTCGTAGGCGGCGCCGCCGACGAGATCGCTCTCGGTCTCGAATGTGTGCTTGCCGCTCTTTTTGTTGAAGAAGGCGATGATGCGCTCGACCTCGGCCATGGTCTCTACGCCGATGCCGTCGCCGGGCAGGAGGAGCAGCTTGTGGGTGGTCATGAGGGTGTTCCGTCGCAAGGATTTCGCCGGCGCGGTTGGTTTCATCCGGATCGGAACCGCGCTCTAAGCTTTTGATGAGGCCGATGATTCATGCGTCGAACAGGAAGAGGTCCGACGCGATCATGGTCTAGCGCGCGGATGGGTCAGCGGCAAGCTCGCGGTTCGCCATCGGACGCGTGGCGGATTCGCTCTCTCCTGGCAGGATCGGCTGCCAGCCTCAGCCGATAAAGGGGAGGTCGAGAAAAAGCGTGAACCCGTTGAGGGTCATCAGCGTGCCGAGGGCACCCATGACGGCGCTCGTGACCAGCATCGCCGCGCCGCCCGAGATGATGGCGACACCGCCCAGCACGATGGCGATCTGCAAGAGCGCCTGGCCGTAGTCGAAATACGGGTCCTTCAGCATGGCCGTGTCGCGATCGGCCTCGAGCGCCTTGCCGCGGTTGAAGAGCTCGTCTAGTCCCTCGCCCGTCTTGGGGTTGGAGGTGAGCTCGGCGTCGAGCTTCCGGTAATCGGCGATCTTGCTCTCGATGGCGGTGCGCCCCTCGGCCGTGAGCGCCGGGTTGGCGAGCGCCGTCAGCTCGAGCTCGTCGATCTCGAGGCGCAGCACGTGGCGGCGCATGTTCTTCGCCTGGAAGAAGCCCCAGACGTTGGTCGCCTCGATGTTCTTGAGCGTCGCCTCCTTGGAGGCATTGCCGCCGCCCATGGCGCTGACGGCGAGAATCACGGCCAGAACGCCGATATAGACGCCGATCCACTTTTCCCGTCTGTGATGGGTCTCGTCTGCGCCGTCGCGGCCGCGGTCGTCACCCCATGCCACTGTCACGACCCTCCGAGCGGACCAGCTCCCGGTGCTCCGCGACGTCGCCCGCGGGGGTGAACCGGTAGACCTGAGGTGCGGCGGTGGCGAGCTCGCGGTCGAGGATCTGCTCGGGCGTCAGCTTCTCGAGGTACATGATCAGGGCGCGCAGAGAATTGCCGTGGGCCGACACGATGACGTTGCGGCCCGCCGCGACGTGCGGCCAGATGTTCTCAAGGTAGTAGGGCTGCACGCGCGCAGCCGTGTCCTTCAGGCTCTCGCCGCCCGGCGGCGGTGTATCGAAGCTGCGGCGCCAGGCCAGAACCTGCTCCTCGCCCCACCGCTCGCGCGCCTGATCCTTGTTCAATCCGGAGAGCTCGCCGTAGTCGCGCTCGTTCAGCGCGGCATCCTCGATCACGTCCGTCGCCGCGCCGCCGATCTCGCCCAGGATGATGTCGAGCGTGTGCTGCGCGCGTTTCAACTTGCTCGTGAAGGCGATGTCGAAGTGAAGCCCCTCGGCCTTCAACACGCGCCCCGCCCAGACGGCCTCGATCAGGCCCTTATCGGTCAGATCCGGATTGCGGATGCCCGTGAAGATGTTCTTCTTGTTCCACTCGCTTTCTCCATGGCGCACGAGCACTAACTTGTTCGTCATGGAGGAAGCCCGTTTCGTTCTCTGCAATGTCGACATCTAAGATCCTAGAGTCCCAGTACATCGCTCATGTTGAAAAGGCCCGGACCCTTGCCCTGGCCCCACAGCGCCGCCTTGACGGCGCCGCGCGCGAATATGCTCCGGTCGGCGGCGCGGTGCGTGATCTCGATCCGCTCGCCTTCGCCGGCAAAGACGACCGTGTGATCGCCGACCACGGTGCCGCCGCGCAGGGTGGCGAAGCCGATGTCGCCCCGCTGGCGCGGTCCGGTGTGGCCGTCCCGTACGCGTACGCTCTTCGACTTGAGATCGATCCCTCGCCCCTCGGCGGCCGCAGCACCCAGCATCAATGCGGTGCCGGACGGCGCGTCCACCTTCTGACGATGGTGCATCTCGACGATCTCGATGTCGAAATCCGCGTCGAGTGCTTCCGCGATGCGGCGCGTGATCGCCGTCAGCAGGTTGACGCCGAGGCTCATATTGCCGGCCTTGATGACGGTGGCATGGCGCGCGGCGGCCTTGATTGCGGCTTCGTCGCTTTCGGTGAGGCCCGTGGTGCCGATGACGTGGACGATGCGCGCGTTGGCGGCGATGGCCGCGAGCTCGACCGTCGCGGCAGGAACCGTGAAATCGATGATCGCATCGCTTCCGGCGGCGAGCGCGAGCGGGTCTGAGGTGACGGCGATGCCCAGAGGGGGGAGCCCGGCGAGCGTCCCGAGGTCGGCGCCGAGATGGGGCGAGCCGGGCGCCTCGGTCCCGCCGCTCACCCGACAGCCCGAGGTCGCAGAGATCACGCGGACGAGCTCGCGGCCCATACGGCCTGCAGCTCCCGTCACGGCGATCCGGGTTTCGCTCATCACATCCTCAGGGGTTGCGTTGGGCGCCGATATAGCAACGGCAGGCGCATAGAGGAAGTGCGGCTTTTGGCGGAGGGACGGTTCTCAACTGCGGTAAGGTTTCGCATCCGACGCGCGGGCCCGAGGCCGCAACCCCGCGCCGGGGTCCGCGAGGCGGTCGCGGATTTTGGCCACGAAGACGTGTACAAGGGAATTCTTGCCCTTGGGACGACCGTACGAGGATCCTCCATGGCGGCCTCTCGCGCCTGGCTCCCCGCCATTGCCGTTCTTTGCTGGTGCGGTGCGGCGGGGGCCATCCAACAGGTCAAGAGCCTCTATACGGCTATCGATCTCTCCCTATGCGAGGCCGTCGCCGGCGGCGGGCGGCTGTGCAAGGGGCTCCCCGGCTATCCCGTCTATGTGACCGAAGGGGCGCAGAAAGCCTACCTCAGCGTCGGGGCGGATGCCGGCAGCCGGTTGGCCGCACGCCAGACGCTCGGCTCCCGCAACACCCTGTTCGACAAGGGTGGCCAGCGGACGACCGTCGAGTGGCGCTTCATCGTGCGCGACGGGACGCCGGTGCCCTATGCCACCATCGTGCGGTACTTCACGCGCGACGAGGGCGGACACGGGGAAGTGCTGGTCGTGATGCGCGTCACCGATCGGGAAGCCTGCCACGTGGCCTACGTGGACGCGCTCGCCAACGCCGACGCCATCGTGCTCGCACGCAAGCTTGCGGACACGGTGGCGCGCTCCGAGGCGTGTCCCGCAGCACCCTCCGCGCATGGCACTCAAGGGTTCAGTCCGATGTAGAGGCCGGCCGATATCGGGGTCAGGACGACCAGCCGAAGGCGATCTTCTCGAGCTTTCGCCCGCCGATCGTCTCGAAGCCCTGCTTCACCGGGCGTCCGCCGCGGCGCCAGTAGAAGTCGGTGGCGATCGTGTTCTCGGCCAGCGCCCAGACGACGAGGCCCTTGAGGCGGCGCTGGTCCAGTCCGAAGCGGCAGGCCTCGAAGAGATGCTCGCCGTAGCCGAGCCCCTGATAGACCGGCGACATGTAGAGCTCGTAGATCTCGCCCTGGTAGGGGCCGCGCGTGCGGCAGAAACCGAGCGTCGCATAACCGATCACGGTGCCGCTCTTCTCGAGCACGATCAGGCTGTCGCCGCTGCGGATGACGCTGGCCCACCACTCCGATCCGCGGCGGCGGATCATGTTTTCCAGGTGATTGTGCGGGAGAATGCCGCGATAGGCCTGCTGCCAGGATTGGCGAAACGTATCGGCGACGGCCGCGGCGTCTGCGAGCCTGCCCTTGCGAATCTTGATATCGGAACGCGACCCTAACATCGCTTCACTATAGCGTGAATTTTTGACTGCGGAAGGCAGTCCGCGCGCGCGGCTTCAAAAAAAGAAGCGCCCGGCGAAGACTCGCCGGGCGCTCTCTGTCCGATGTTAGGCTCGCGGCCTCAAGGGGCCGGAGAACCGTGCGCGATCAGCTCGCCTTCTTGAGCTGCTCGAACGTCTTTGCGGCAGCCGAGTTGAAGCTTTCGAACGTCTGCTGCGCGACCTTGGTCGAGAGATCGAAGAGCTCCTTCGACTGGGCGCCGGCAACGGTGAGCTGCTGCTGAACGAAGCCGGACTGAAGGCGGATCAGCTCGGGAAGGGTCTTGGCGCGGGCGAGCGCCTTCGCGGCCTCGAACGCGGCTTCCGTGTTCTGCTCGGTGTTCTTCAGCACCTTGTCGCTGATCGACTTGGCGCCGGCGAACGCGGCGGCGGTCGCCTCCTCGAGAACCTTCGCGTTGTCCTTGGCGACGGTCGAGAGCTTGTCATAGGTCTCGCGTGCCTTGGTCACGCCGTCCTCGGCGATGGCCTGGACCTGCTCGGGAATGCGGGCATCCTTGGCGGCGGAAAAGAATTCTTGGGTCTGGCGGGTAAAGTCGTTCACGGCAATGCTCCTTGGTGGGTCTGGCAATCTCAACGGGACGAGGGAACGCTGCCGGTGCTCAAGCCACGCTACGCTTCACATGCAGCCCGCGCGAACGTCCTAACTTCGAGAGGCACCATAGCAGATCTATATTGCAGTGCAACATAAAAATTCGTTGCCCCGCAATAGGCCCGTTTTCTTCGGCATCAACGCTCCTACATTGGGAATTTTTCCCGTACCGCGGATCGAGTTGACGATCGTTTATTTCGCAAATGCGAAAACGCGAACAAGACCATCGTCTTACGGCTGAAGGGAAGGGAACAGGTCCCGGTATCCCATGGCGGTGCGATCGAACAGGATGTCGCGGGGTTCGAGCCTGCGGGCGAGCGCCAAGCCCTCGAGCGACCGGCACCGCGACAAAGCGACATAGGCTTGGCCGTGGGCGAAGGTGCCCCGGCCGAGGTCGATATACACGTTGTCGAGGGTAAGGCCCTGGGCCTTGTGGATCGTCAGCGCCCAGGCGAGGCGGACGGGGTACTGCTTGAAGGTGCCCGCGACAGTGCCGACGATCTTCTCCTCATCCTTGTCGTAAGCGTAGCGGCGCTGCTCCCAGCTCACCGGCTCGAGCTCGTGCTCGCGGCCCGCGACCTCGACAAAGACTTTTTTCTCCTCGAGGCGGGAAATGCGGGCGATGGTGCCGTTGACCCAGCGTTTCTCCGGATCGTTGCGCAGGAGAATAATCTTGGCGGCCGGCTTCAGGGTCAGCGCGCTGTCGGTCGGGTGCGAAGCCTGCGTGAAATCACCCGTGATTCCGGCTTCATAGGTGTGGGCCCGGCCGGGGAGCGCATCGAGATAGGCGGTGTTGATGCGCTGGGCGGCGGCGTTGGTCGGCGTCAGGATGACGAATTTTTCTCCCTCGCCGAGCGTGCGGATGGGCGCCACGCGCCGGTTGAGCTCGGCAAGGTCCTCCTCCTCGGCCTCTCCGTCGCGGATCCGGTTCAGAACGGAGATCAAAGCCTCGTCGCTCTGGCGGAACACCTGCGTCAGCTCGAGGCGCGTGGTGCCGGCCCCCTCGCGGAGCGCGGGGACGGAGAAAAAGAAGGGGCCGCCGAACTCCTCGTGCAGATGCCCCGCAACCTCGGCCTCCTGCACGACGGGCGGCAGCTGATGCAAGTCGCCGAACAGCACCAGGCGTACGCCGCCGAAGGGCTCGCGCGGGCGTCCGCGATTAACGCGCAGCGACTGGTCGATGGCCCACATCAGGTCCGAGCGCACCATCGACACTTCGTCGATGACGAGGAACTTGAGCTTGCGCATGACCTGGCCGTTGCGGGAGCGGCGGATGTCGTCGGAGCGGATCAGGCGCGGGGGAAGGCCGAAGAACGAATGGATGGTCTGGCCGCCCACGTTGACGGCGGCGAGGCCGGTCGGCGCGACGACGACCAGCTCCTGATCGGTGGCGTTGCGAAGGGCCCGCAGCAGCGTGGATTTGCCGGTGCCGGCGCGGCCGGTGACGAACAGGTGGCCCTCGCCGTCGCGGACGTGGGCGAGCGCGGTTGCAAACTCCTCGGTCGGCGTGATGCCGTCGGGCCAGACGGCGTCGGCTGCGGCGGCCGGCGCGAGCGCTGTCAAAGGGGGTGTCTGCACGGGCGACCTTCTGACCGGCAACGGGGCTACGACCTAAGGTGATGCGGGCAGGTATGTCAAAGTGGGGGCTCGGTTGCCCCCACTCGGCATGCAGGTCCGGCCCGGTCTTGTGTCGCCGGGGAAAATAATGATGTGCGCTTTTCATACGTGACTGGATCCCGGCCTGCGCCGGGATGACGTTGAATGTTGGGCCATGCGCTATCGGCAAAAATGACGTCACTCCGGCGAAGGCCGGAGTCCAGACGCGCTTCAAATTCCGGCAGGCGGAAAGTCTGGCAGGTTGCCTCCGGCCTGCAGTGCACCAATTGGTCCTTGAAAGGGGGGGCCGGCGCGCGTAAGTGAACCCCGCACCGTCGGGTATTTCCGACGCAGCTTGAGCTTTCGTCGGAATTATCCGACGCGCTTCGAAGGGACCCTGAACCATGGGCTACAAAGTCGCTGTCGTCGGCGCGACGGGAAACGTCGGGCGCGAGATGATGAACGTGCTCACCGAGCGCCGCTTTCCGGCGGATGAGATCTATGCGATCGCCTCGCGCCGCTCGCTCGGCACCGAGGTCTCCTGCGGCGACACGACGCTCAAATGTCAGGACCTCGAGCAGTTCGATTTCTCGAAAGCCGACATCTGCCTGATGTCGGCAGGTTCGGCCGTGTCGAAGGCGTGGAGCCCCAAGATCGGCGCCAAGGGCTGCGTGGTGATCGATAACTCGTCCTGCTGGCGCTACGACCAGGATGTGCCGCTCATCGTGCCGGAAGTGAACGCGGACGCGGTCACGGGCTTCACGAAGAAGAACATCATCGCCAACCCGAACTGCTCGACGGCACAGATGGTCGTGGCGCTGAAGCCGCTGCACGATGCGGCCGGCATCAAGCGCGTCGTCGTCTCGACCTACCAGTCGGTGTCGGGCGCGGGCAAGGATGCGATGGACGAGCTGTGGGCCCAGACCAAGGCCAAGTATGTGCCGGGCCAGGAGGTCGAGCCGACCAAGTTCCCGAAGCAGATCGCGTTCAACTGCATTCCTCACATCGACGTCTTCATGGAGGACGGTTTCACGAAAGAGGAATGGAAGATGGTCGCCGAGACCAAGAAGATCATGGACCCGAAGATCAAGCTGACGGCGACGTGCGTGCGCGTGCCGGTGTTCGTCGGCCATTCGGAATCGGTCAACATCGAGTTCGAGCGCCCGATCACGGCGGACGAAGCGCGCGAGATCCTGCGCGAGGCGCCGGGCCTGCTGGTCGTCGACAAGCGGGAGCCGGGCGGCTACGTGACGCCGGTCGAGGCGGCGGGCGAGTATGCGACGTATGTGTCGCGCATCCGCGAGGACACGACCGTCGAGAACGGGCTCGTGCTCTGGATCGTCGCCGACAACCTCTTGAAGGGGGCGGCGCTCAACGCGGTGCAGATCGCTGAGACGCTGGTCGAGCGCGACCTCATCAAGGCGAAAGCGGCGGCTTAAAGCCGGTTCCGTAGGCTACAGATTTCTCCCCAATCTCCATGGCCGGGCAAGCCCGGCCATGGTGGGGGGTTGGTTTTGCCGTATCGCGCTATTTGCTCTCGGATTTCTCGAGCGCGTGGCGCTGGAGAAGGCCCATCTGGCTGAGGGCGAAGACCATCGTGATCGGCATGATGCCGAAGACCTTGAACGTCACCCACTGATCGGTCGTGAGAAGGCGCCAGGCGAGCTCGTTCAGCAGCGCCAGGAACACGAAGAAGCAGGCCCAGCGGAACGTGAGCTTGCGCCAGCCCTCCTCCGTCAGCGCAAACACGTCGCCGAAGAGATAGCTCAGCAGGGAGCGCCCGGAGAGGAGGCCGCCGAAGAGAACGGCGGCGAAGATGCCGTTGACGATGGTGGGCTTCAGCTTGATGAACAGCTCGTCCTGCAGAAGCAGCGTCAGGCCTCCGAACACCACGACCACGAAGGCGGTGATGAGCGGCATCACGGGGATGCGTCCGAACAGGATGCGGGAGGCGGCGAGCGAGATCAGCGTCGCGCCAATGAAGAGGCCCGTGCCCCAGAAGATGCCGGCGCGGGCGTTGGTCAGGAAGAATACGACGAGCGGCCCGAGCTCGACGACGAACTTCAGGAGCTGCCGGGTGCCGCTCTCGTCCGTTCCGGTCTTGGTCGTGTCGGTTTGACTCATGATCCCCCGTGTCCGTTGGACTGGTGCGTCTTCTCTTGAGACGTATCTGGATTCCCGCCGTCCATGCGGAGCATGGCTCCGCCATGATGCCGGGATGACGTTACTGAGAGCGCGGATCGCCTGAACGCACCCTCACCCCGACGCCTTGGTGAAGGCAAGCTCCGCATGGACGGCCGGGGTCCAGACACGTGCGACCATAAAGGGCGATAGTGGCAAAAGAAACGGGTCTGGCCGTCGCTGGGAGCCCTTTGCCGATCTGCGCGCCGGTCAAAGGTGGTGCCTGCTCATCCACTTGGTCAAGAGCCAGGCGTAGAGGCCGCTCAAGGGCAGAATGATGAACAGCTTGAAGGCAATCCAGATGTCGACGCCGGTCATCTGGGACCCGAGCAGGGTGTAGACCTGATCGTCCCTGAAGGTCAGGCGCACGATCTCGTTGGCGACGGCGGTGAAAACGAAGAACCAGGCGAAGCTGCGGGTGAACAAGTCCCAGCCCTCCTGCGTGTAGTGGAACGTCTTCTCGAACACGTACTGGAAGAAGTTCTCGCGCATGATCAGGGCGCCGAGCGCGAAGCCGACGGCGAGCGCGCTGCAGACGATCAGGTTCGTCTTGAGCCAGATGGTATCGTGGGCGAGGAGATCGAGGCCGAGGAAGACCGACGCGATGCCGATCGTCACCCAGTCCAGGTCCGACAGCCGGCCGCGCGCGGCGATCAAGGCTAGCCCCATAAGCGCAAACAGCGTGAGGACGCCGGCCTGCAAGCCGATGAGCCAGCTCACGGCCAGCATGGCGGCGATGGGGCCGAGCTCGCTCAGGAGCTGACGCGGGCCTTTGTAGCGCCAGAAGCTCGAGAAGAGGAACCCGGCAAACAGCGCGTTGAATATGGTGACCTTGATCTGGACCCACATCGGGTCGTGCGTCACCAGGGTGAGCGCGCCGAAGACGATGGTTACCGTCGAGGCGATCAGCGGGAACACCGGTGGCCGGTGGAACATATAGACCATGGCCGCGATGGCGATGAGCGTGGTCAGGATCAACGCCCAGGTGCCCGCGTTGATGCCGTAGGCTGCGTTGACGACGAACATCGTCACCAGCGGGCCGAACTCGCTCAGGATGTTGACGGTCTGTTCGGCGTTGAATGGGTAGAGACGCTTGCGGGGGCTCATGTGCGGTGCGTGACCCTTGACCTCGATTGATTCGCCCGGTCCGTTCCCGGCGCCGTCCTGCTCGGGCGGCGGAGCCTCAGTGTTCGGCGATCGCACGGGCGTAATCCTTGGCAGAAAAAGGTTGCAGGTCGTCGATGCCCTCACCGACGCCGACGGCATGGATCGGCAACCCGTGCCGGGCGGCGATGGCGACCAGGATGCCGCCGCGGGCAGTGCCGTCGAGCTTGGTCATGACGAGGCCGGTGACGCCCGCGCGCTCGCGGAACACGCTGACCTGCTGGAGCGCGTTCTGGCCGGTGGTGGCGTCGAGCACCAGCAGCACGTCGTGGGGTGCGGTCGGATCCACCTTGCGGATGACGCGCACGATCTTCTCGAGCTCCGCCATCAGCCCTTCCTTGTTCTGAAGGCGGCCGGCGGTGTCGATCAGAAGCACGTCGTAGGCGCCGGCCTGGGCCTCCTTCATGGCGTCGAAGGCCAGGCCCGAGGCGTCGGCGCCGACGTCGCGGGCGATGACGGGGGCGCCCGTCCGCTCGCCCCACACCTTGAGCTGATCGATGGCGGCGGCGCGGAAAGTGTCGCCGGCGGCCAGCATGACGCGGCGGCCTTCGCGGCTGAGGTTGGCTGCGAGCTTGCCGATGGTGGTCGTCTTGCCCGAGCCGTTGACGCCGAGCACGAGCAGCACATGGGGCTTCTTGGTCGCGTCGATTACGAGGGGCCGGGCGAGCGGCGCCAGCACGGCCGCTACCTCGTCGGCGAGGGTCTCGCGGATCTCGTCGGCGGAGATCGTCTTGTCGAACCGCCCCTTGGCCAGCGATGTCGTGATCCGCTCGGAGGTCTCGATGCCGAGGTCGGCGGCGAGCAGCAGCTCCTCGAGCTCGTCGAGCGTCGCCTGGTCGAGCTTCTTCCGGGTGACGAGGCCGGCGATGCCCTCGGTCAGCCGCGAGGAGGTTTTCGCCAATCCGGATTTCAGGCGCGCGAACCAGCCCTTGCGCTCTGGCGCGGGCTTTAGCGCCGGTTCCGGCACGGCCGCAGCCTCGGGGGCGGCGGCTTCGGCGGCGGTGGTTTCCGGGACGGCGGTTTCGAGAGTGCCGGTTTCCGGGGCACCGATTTCGGGTGTGATGGCTTCAGGCGCGGCCGCCGTGCTCTCGGGGCGCTCTTGATCCGGCGTATCCGGCGCGTCGGGCTGCGGCTCGGCGGGCGCGGCGCCCGTTCCGAACATGCGGCTGAAAAAGCCTTTGCGTTTGGGCTCGCTCGTGCTCACGCGTCGACCGTTCCGTTCAGACGGCGGCCATCGTGGCGGCCGAGGGTTGCCCAATGGATCGTGCCGACCGCCGTCTTGCGATCGACGCGCACCTCGGCGAAGTGCGGCGTGCGGCCCACATCCTCGCGCTCCATGAGGAGCTCGATGCGCGTGCCTTCGAGGCGATCGAGGTAGCGCGCGTGGGCGACCTCGCCTTTCTCGCGCAGGCGCGCGGCGCGCGCCTTGACCATGCGGCGGTCGACCTGGGGCATGCGCGCGGCCGGCGTGCCCTGGCGCGGTGAGAACGGGAAGACATGCAGATAAGTGAGACCGCATGCGTCCACGAGATCGAGCGTATTGGCGAACATATCCTCCGTCTCGGTCGGAAATCCAGCGATCAGGTCGGCGCCGAAGACGATGTCGGGACGCAGCCGGCGCACGCGCGAGCAGAAGCCGATCGCGTCGTCGCGCAGGTGGCGGCGCTTCATCCGCTTCAGGATCAGGTCGTCGCCGGCCTGCATGGAGAGATGCAGGTGCGGCATCAGGCGCGGCTCGGTGGCGATGGCGTCCAGGAGATGCGCGTCGATCTCGACCTGATCGATGGACGAGAGGCGCAGGCGGTTGAGCTCGGGGACGCCCGACAGGATCTGCTTGACGAGGCGGCCGAGGGACGCGGTGCCGGGCAGGTCGGTGCCGTAGGAGGTGATGTCGACGCCGGTCAGCACGATCTCGGGATATCCCTTTTCGACGAGGGCGCGGATCTGGCGCACGACCTCGCCGGGCGCGACCGAGCGGGAGGGCCCGCGCCCCATCGGGATGATGCAGAAGGTGCAGCGGTGGTCGCAGCCGTTCTGGATCTGCACATAGGCGCGGGCACGCGTGCCGAAGCCGTCGATCATGTGCAGGGCGGTTTCCTTCACGCTCATGATGTCGTTGACCGCGACGCGGGCGAGCGCGTCGGTCGAGAGGGCGCGGAAGGTCGCGGGCTCGAGCTTTTCGGCGTTGCCGATCACATGGTCCACGCCGTCGATCCCGGCGAAGCGCTGGGGCTCGATCTGGGCAGCGCAGCCCGTGACGATGAGGCGGGCGTCCGGCCGCTCGCGGCGGAGCTTGCGGATCGTCTGCTCGGCTTGGCGCACGGCCTCGCCGGTGACGGCGCAGGTGTTGACGATCACGCAGTCGGCAAAGCCCGCGTCCACGGCATGGCGGCGCATGACCTCGGATTCGTAGGCGTTGAGCCGGCAGCCCAGCGTGACGATCTGCGGTTCAGGCATCCCTGTTGCTCTGTCTTCTTCGGCGCGGCGAGTCATACGGGGCTGCCCGGCGTGCGGCGGTTCTTGGTTCGATCGGATCACGCTCCGGCTCTTCGATGCGACCGATGAGGGATGCTCAGGACCGGTTCGGGCCGGAGGCGATCATGGTCTAGGTCAAACGGGCTTCGGCGACAAGGCGGGCGCGAGGCTGCCCTCGTGCTCGAATGCGGCGGGGCCCGTCATGAGGATCCGATTGCTTGGCGTCCATTCTATGGTCAGTGGTCCGCCGGGGAGGGTCACGGCAGCCCGCCGCTCCACGAGCTTCTTGCGCATGGCCGCGACGGCGGACGCGCAGGCGGCGGTGCCGCAGGCCCGGGTCAGGCCCGCGCCGCGCTCCCAGGTGCGGATGTCCATGGAGGCCGGCGACGTCACGCGGGCGATGGTGACGTTGACGCGCTCGGGGAAGAGCGGGTGGTTCTCGATCAACGGGCCGAAGCGGCCGAGGTCGTAGTCGGCGACCGGTTTGTCGACCCAGAACACGACGTGGGGGTTGCCGACGTTGACCACCGAGGGGGAATGCAGGACCGGGTCGTCGATCGGACCGATCTGCAGCTCGATGGCGCGTGTGTCGTGGAACGGCTCGGCGAGCGGGATCTCCGCCCATCCGAAGCGTGGCTCGCCCATGTCGACGGTGATCGCGGAGGCGTCCGTCACGCTGACATCGAGAATGCCTGCACGGGTCTCGAAGCGCAGCGCGCGACGCCCGGTGCGCTCGGTCTCGAGCCAGCCGATGCAGCGCGTTCCGTTGCCGCAGGCGGCCGATTCCGACCCGTCGGTGTTGAAGATGGTCACGAAGGCGTCGGTTCCGGCCGTGCGTGGTGCGTTGAGCACCATCATCTGGTCGAACGCCGTGCGCGGATTACTGGCGACGGCGCGGATCTGGTCTCCGTCCAGTGGACGGCCGCCTGCGCGCAGATCGACGACGACGATCTCGTTGCCGAGCCCGTTCATCTTGACGTAGCGGAGGGGAGGGAGGGCGCTCATGACGCGACTATATGGGCGAAGCGGCGACAAAAGACAAACACGGCGAGGGCGATATCGGGTGCCTCTTTTCGGCCTGCTTTTAAGACCTGCTGGCCGCGGGGCCTCTCGGCAAGCGCGTCAATCCGCTTACATAAGGGGTGACGACGTGCTGCAACAGACGAGGTTTCCCGATGCGCTTTCATTCCGGCCTTGCCGCCGCTCCTCTTTTGATCCTCCTGGCCGATGCGACGCCGGCGGCTGAGACCAATGCGCCCGAGGCGCCCAAGACCGCGGTCCGGCTGGAGACGGTCGCGCAGGGGCTTGAGAACCCCTGGGCGCTCGTGTTCCTGCCCGACGGGCGCATGCTCGTCACCGAGAAGCCGGGCCGGCTCAGAGTCGTTGAGACGAACGGCACGCTCGGCGAACCCATCAAAGGGGTGCCGGAGGTGATGTCCGAGGGGCAAGGCGGCCTGCTCGACGTGGCGCTGGCCAACGATTATGCCGCGAGCGGCCGGATCTTCCTCTCCTATTCGGAGCCGCGCGGAAAGGGCGAGAATGGCACGAGCGTCGCCAGCGCCAAGCTGGTTCTGGCGGCCGACGGCGGCGCGCTTGAGGATCTCAAGGTGATCTTCCGCCAGCAGCCGTCCTACAACGGGAAGCTGCATTTCGGATCGCGCATCGTCGTCACGCCGGACGACAGGCTGTTCGTCACGGTTGGTGAGCGCAGCGACGTCAAGACGCGCGTCGAAGCGCAGAACCCGAAAAATCATCTCGGCAAGATCATCTACATCACGGCGGACGGCGCGCCCGGCGCAGACACGCCCGCGCATGAGGGCTGGGACCCGCTGATCTGGTCGATCGGCCACCGCAACGTGCAGGGCGCTGCCCTCGATCCCGCAACCGGCAAGCTGTGGACGCTCGAGCACGGGCCGCAGGGCGGCGACGAGCTCAACCAGCCCGAGCGCGGCAAGAACTACGGCTGGCCGATCATCACCTACGGCGAGGAATACTCCGGCGGACCGGTGGGCTCGGGCCTGACGGCGAAAGAGGGACTCGAGCAGCCGGTCTATTATTGGAAGCCTTCGATCGCGACCTCGTCGGTCCTCTTCTACACCGGCGATCTCTTTCCGGAGTGGAAAGGCAATATCCTGGTCGGCGCGCTCAAATTCATGCAGGTGCAGCGGCTCGTCATGAAGGACGGCGAGGTGGTCCAGCACGAGACGCTGGCCGAGGACATCGGCCAGCGCGTGCGCGACCTCAGGCAGGGGCCGGACGGCGCCGTCTATCTCGTCACCGACGCCGAGGACGGGCGCATCGTGCGCATGACGCCGCAGTAGCGGCTGCGGAAGCCGCCGTTACCTGCCGCCGCCGGATCATCGGCCGGCGGGACCTTGCTGGGTCGTGTCAGGCGCCTTCCCGGTCGCTTTCTCGCGATCGACGCCGTGCACCTGCACGCTTTCGGTGCGGTCGATCTGACAGTCGCCGTTGCGGTCGAGGAGCTTGAAGGCGAGGTTCTGCTTGCCGGTCATCTCCTCGAGCGTGACGCGGCCGTCGCCGTTGGCGTCGAAGTAGGCGATGTTGGCGACCTCGAAGAGGCGATCGCTCGAGACGAGCTTCTTCCACTCCTCCGCGTCGAGGGCGCCGTCGCCGTTGGCGTCCGCCTGGCGGAACTCGCTCGAAACGTACCGCGCCCACTCGTCGCAGCTCACGGAGCCGTTCTTGTCGAGGTCCCAGGTCTGGGCGGCGGCGATGAAGGTGCGGTCGAAGTCCGAGGTGTTGTTGAACGGGTTGCCGCCCGATGCGCAGCCTCCGGCAAGGGCGGCCGGCAAGAGGGCCAGGCCCGTCAGCGCGCCAAGCGTGCGTCGCTCAAACATCGAGAAGTCTCCCCCTTCGTTCTCGGCTTGCGTTCCTGGACCGAGATCGGCGCCGAAATGTGGTGTCCCCGGCTGAAGCCGGTCTACTGCGCCCGAGCCATGCGCATCAAACCGTTTGAGCGCGTCATGCACCAAACCGTTGGCGCCGTTGGCCGGCGCGGCCCCTCCAAGCCTCCGAATGGGTCGGACTCCGTCCCTTTGTTCGCTGTTTGTTCGTGTCTGACGGGATACCGGTACTCTGAACAGGCACCTGCTTCGCCGCGCATCGGCCGGCATCGATTCGGTTGCGGCGTGGGCTCGCGTCTCGCCGGGCACGCATTGACAGGGCCGGCCCGATCGGAGATGGTGCGGCCAAATTTCAACCGGCTTTGAACTCAGAGCCGCCGCCCCGCACATGGCTTGTCACAGAGCCGGGAGGCCGGGGGGTCAACACCCGACAGCGCGTGGCGCCCTCGGGTGCTGTCGTGTTTTGCGGAAAGGTCGCAATGTTCCAATCGCTTTCTGACCGCCTGTCAGGCGTTTTCGAAAAGCTCACGCGGCGCGGCGCGCTGGCCGAGAGCGACGTGTCGGAAGCTATGCGCGAGGTGCGCCGCTCCCTCATCGAGGCGGACGTGGCCCTCGACGTCGTGCGCGACTTCATCGAGCGCGTGAAGGCGAAAGCGATCGGCCAGGAAGTGTTGCGCTCGGTCACGCCCGGGCAGATGGTCGTCAAGATCGTCAATGACGAACTGGTCCGCACGCTGGGCTCGGAGGCCGAGCCCATCGACCTGCATGCGGCCCCCCCGGTCGCCATCCTGATGGCTGGCCTGCAGGGCTCCGGCAAGACGACCACCACGGCCAAGATCGCCTGGCGGCTCAAGACCCGCGACAAGAAGAAAGTGCTGATGGCGTCGCTCGACACGCGCCGTCCGGCGGCGCAGGAGCAGCTGCGCGTGCTCGGCGAGCAGACCGAGGTGCCGACGCTGCCCATCGTCGCCGGGCAGACGCCGCTTCAGATTGCCAAGCGGGCGATGGAGGCGGCGCGTCTCGGCGGTTACGACGTGGTGCTGCTCGACACCGCCGGCCGCACGACGCTCGACGAGGAGCTGATGGTCGAGGTCGCCGAGGTCAAGGCCGCGACCAACCCGCACGAGGTTCTGCTCGTGCTCGACAGCCTCACGGGCCAGGATGCGGTCAACACGGCGAAGGCGTTCGACAGCCGGCTTGCCATCACGGGCACGGTGCTGACGCGCGCGGACGGAGACGGGCGCGGGGGTGCTGCGCTCTCCATGCGCGCGGTCACCGGCAAGCCGATCAAGCTCATCGGCACGGGCGAGAAGTGGGATCAGCTCGAGGACTTCGATCCGGCGCGCATCGCAGGCCGCATCCTCGGCATGGGCGACATCGTGGGCCTCGTGGAGAAGGCCGCGCAGACGATCGACGCCGAAAAGGCGCGCTCGATCGCCGAGAAGATGAAGAAGGGGTCGTTCGACCTCGAGGATCTCGCCGAGCAGTTGGCCCAGATGGAAAAGATCGGCGGCATGGGCGGCGTGCTCGGCATGCTGCCGGGCGTCGGCAAGATCAAGAATCAGCTTGCGGCCGCCAACCTCGACGACCGCATCATCAAGCGGCAACGCGCGATCATCTCGTCCATGACGCCCAAGGAGCGGCGGCAACCGAAGGTGCTCGACGCCAAGCGCAAGCGGCGCATCGCGGCCGGCTCCGGCACCAAGGTCGAGGACGTCAACAAGCTCATCAAGATGCACCGGCAGATGGCCGACATGATGAAGGCCATGGGCAAGAACCGCGGAATGATGGCGCGCATGTTCGGCATGGGCGGCGGCGGGGGTCCGAGCGAAGCGGAGCTCGCCCAAATGCAGGGCGAGCTCGCCAAGCTCGATCCGAAGGCGCTCGAGCAGCTGCCGTCGGATCTCAAGGACGCACTGCCGAAAGGATTGTCGGGGCCGAAAGGATTGCCGGGACTGGGAGGCGGCGGCGTGCCGCGCGGGCTTCCGGGCCTCGGCGGCGGGCTGCCGGGCGGTCTTCCCGGGCTCGGCGGGCAGCTCTCGAAATTCCCCGGAGGTCCGGGGAAGAAGAAGTGACGATACCTATCACGGACACAGGTCACGAACACGTACCACGAACATAGGCGGCCTGCCGCCAAACAGCATCCAGAGAGAAAGGACTTCACGTCATGTCAGCCAGGATCCGTCTTTCGCGCGGCGGCGCCAAGAAGCGCCCCTACTACTACGTCGTCGTGGCGCACAGCGCTTCCCCCCGCGACGGGCGCTACATCGAGCAGATCGGCACCTTCAATCCCATGCTGCCGAAGGACAACCCCGAGCGCGTGAAGCTCAACGTCGACCGCTGCAAGCACTGGATCTCGGTCGGCGCACAGCCGACGGACCGCGTGTCGCGCCTGTTTGACGGGGCGGGCCTTCTGAAGCGTGAGGCACGCAACAACCCCGAGAAGGCCCAGCCGAAGAAGAAGGCGCAGGAGCGTGCGGCCGCCAAGGCGAAGGCGGCGGAGGATGCGGCGGCGGCCGCTGCAGGCGGCGAGGCGTAAGCCTCTTCCGTTCGTGCGAAGACTTTTGCGGGCACCGGTTGCCGGTGCCCGTTCGCATGTCCGGAGGATGCGCGCCCGCGGCTCGGCGCCCGGGTATGGATGCTGCAAATCCGCATCAGGGCTCCGAACCCGTGTCGGCGCGCGTCACGGCGGTGTCGAACGGCGCCCGGAATTGGCATAGCTTGGTGATGCGGCCCGGCCCGAGGGTTTGGGCAGGACCGCACGATGCCACGGCGGGAAACGGGAACGGGGGGCTTACTTTCATGCCGTTGAGGACGAACCTCAGTGCGGCCGAGGCGGCTTGGTGGGATCGGCGCAGCGAGATCCTGGCGCGCGGCACCAAGCTGATGAGCGACAAGCCGGATGTCGAGACGTGGACGCGCCGCGAACGCCGTATCTGGCTTTATGCCCTTGCCATCGGCAACCGGATCGAACGCCTCCAGTAGGCGGGCACCTGGGGCAATTACAATTTAAGGATGTGTCCAGAAGCCGGATGGCTTGCTTTGCAATCCATGGTAGAAATTTGCCTTGGCTCGAAGCCTTTGGTCCTCTCGGTGGCCCTCTCGAACTCTTGTTGGTGGCGGACATGCAGCTCCGCCGGACCCTGCGTCTCAAATGATGATCGGCGATGCTCGACGACGGTGTCTACGGGCTGAGTTTCGCTCTCCGCAATGCCGACGGCATTGGCGATGCGACCCTGCGCAGCGAGGCGCTCGCCGTGCTGAGGCAGGGGCACATTCTAGGCTCCGATCCTTACGGGAGTGTCTTTCGCGGAGAGTGCCGGTATGATGCAGTGCGCGGCGAGTCGATCGTCGAGGTGCGCTTGGCGGTGCCGCCGAACGGGGTGCTGCTCACCGGCCTCGAGGCTGGTCCGGACGGCGCGGTGCTCGCTGTCTCGGGGCGCTTTCCGTCGCCGAAACCGGTGTCGTCCACGGTCGTCGATCTCGGCGGAGTGCCGATGGTGGTCGAGTTGCGTTTCGTCGGCCCTCTCCGCAGATAAATCGGCGGTTCAGACTTTCATCCATGACAGAAGACGGACGAGGCGAGACCGAAGGAGAGCGGCGTGTGCTGCTCGGGCATGTTGCCGGTGCGCACGGTATTCGGGGCGCGGTGCTGGTGCGTAGCTACACGGCCGAGCCGGAGGCCATCGCCGGGTACGGGCCGCTCGAGGATGAGGTGGGCGGTCGCTGCTACGTGCTGCACGTGGAGGGGGCGACCGCAAAGGGCCTCATCTGCCGTGTCGAGGGCATTGGCGATCGCACGCAGGCCGAGGCGCTCAAGGGCGTTGCGCTCTATGTGCGGCGCGACCGGCTGCCGCCGCCCGGTGCGGGCGAATACTATCATGCGGATCTGATCGGCCTTCAGGCGGCGACGGGGGCTGGCGCACCGCTCGGCACGGTGATCGCGGTCCTCAACTACGGCGCGGGCGACATTCTCGAGGTGCGGCCGGCGGGTGAGACGCGCACGGTGCTCTATCCCATGACGGAGGCCGTGGTGCTGGGTGTCGACCTCGCCAAGGGCATGATCGTGCTCGCGCCGCCCGAGGAGGTGGATGCGGGCGATCAAGGTGCAGCGGAGCCGGACGACGCATAAACGCGTGAGCGCGCACTGCTGCTGTCGTCAATTCGTCAGATGTTGCGCTTGCTGAGACTGGCGTAGGCCCCGGCCTGCGCCGGAGGCCCGGCTCTGCGCGGCGCGTCGCGCCGACCTGGGAGCCAGGGCGTGCCGGCGCTAAAGCCGTTCGGATCTGAAGAGGCGGGGGAGATCGCCGGTGAGGCCGGCGGCTTCGGCCACGAAGCGGCGCTTCAGGGCTGGAAGGCGATCGACGAGGCCGAGGCCGAAGTCGCGCGCGGCGCGCACCAGCAGCGCGTCGTTCGAGAACAGCGTGTTCAGGCCGTCGAAGGCCGCGGCGGAGGCGAAGCTGTCGAAGCGGCGCCATGTCTCGTAGCGGCCGAGGCTTTCCATGCTGCCGGGGTCGAGGCCGAGGCGCAGGCCGTCGGCAACGATCTCGGCGAGGGCGGCCGCATCGCGGAAGGCGAGGTTGACGCCCTGGCCCGCGATTGGGTGGACGCCATGGGCCGCATCACCCATGAGCGCGAAGCGCGGGGCGACGTAGGCGCGCGCCAGGTGCATCTCGAGCGGCCAGGACTGGCGCGGGCCGGCGAGGCTCAGGGCGCCGAGGCGGCCTGCGACGCGCGTTTCGACCTCGGCCAGGAAGGCGTCGTCGTCGAGCGCCAGGATGCGGGTCGCCTCGTTCGCCTCCTCGCTCCAGGTGAGGCAGGCCCGATTGCCGGTGAGCGGCAGGATCGCGAACGGCCCGCCGGGCAGGAAATGCTGAATGGCGCGGCCGGCGTGTGGATGCTCGTGGGCGATGGTGGTGACGATCGCCGTCTGGCCGTACCGCCAGCCGACGGTCTTGATGTTTGCCGCCTCCCGAGAGGTGGAGCGGCGGCCTTCGGCCCCGACCAGAAGGGAGGCCGCTATTTCGGTGCCGTCGCGGAGGGCGATGGCCATGTGGCTCACGGCCTCGGCGAAGCGCGCGATCTCGGCGGGAACAAGCAGCGTCACGGCGGGATCGGAGGTGACGGCATCGTAGAGCGCGCGCTCGAGGACCGGCGCCGGGACGATGTGGCTTGCCGGCTCCCCATCCTTCTCGACGGTGTTGTCGTACCTGAGGAGGATCGGGCGAATGCCCGCGTCGAGGCTGGAATCGGTGATTTCGATCTCGCGCACGGGCTCTGCCTCCGCGGCGATGGCGGACCAGACGCCCAGCATGTCCAGCATGCGGCGCGATCCGGCCGAGAGCGCGAAGGCGCGCGCATCCGGGAGGGCAGCCCGGTTGCGGACGCTGCGGTCGATCAGAGCGATGCGGATCTCGCTTCCGAACGCGGCGAGAAGGGCGCGCGCGAAGGCGAGGCCGGCGAAGCTCGCGCCCGAGATGGCAATGTCGAAGCGTGAGGGCATCGTCGCGGGGGGCATCACGGGTCTCGCGTGAGGGCTGCGTCGCGGGCGGCCTTGACCGCCCGTGCGGCGCAGACCATCGTTTACGTCCTTGATCGATAGCATCTTTTTTGGAGAGCGTCCCATGTCTGCCGGTCCGGAGCAACCCTCGCGCGCACTCGCCGGGCTCATGGAGGTGCTCGATCTCGAGCGGCTCGAGGTCAACCTGTTCCGGGGCATCAGTCCGCAGAACGGCTGGCAACGCGTCTATGGTGGGCAGGTGCTGGGGCAGGCCCTCGTGGCGGCCGGACGGACGGTCGATGAGCCGCGCACCGCGCACTCCCTGCACGGCTATTTCCTGCTGGCCGGCGATCCGACGCATCCGATCCTCTACGAGGTCGAGCGCATCCGCGACGGCAGCAGCTTCACGACGCGCCGGGTGAAGGCCATCCAGCATGGCCGCCCGATCTTCGCGATGAGCGTCTCGTTCCAGAAGGACGAGGAGGGCTTCGCGCATGGCGCCGCCATGCCCGACGTGCCCCCGCCCGAGGCGTTGCCTTCGGCGGCCGAGCGGGTGGCGGAGCTGATCGATGCGCTTCCCGCGGACATGCGCAGCTATTGGCAGCGCGAGAACCCCATCGAGCTCCGCCCGGTCGACGTCTCGCGCTATCTCAGTCGCGAACCGCATCCGCCGGTCCAGCACATCTGGCTCAAGGCCAACGGCCGGCTGCCCGACGATCCAAGGCTCCACCAGTGCGTGCTCGCCTACGCGTCGGATTTCACCCTGCTCGACACGGCGCTGATCGCCCACGGCAAGCTGCTGTTCGACCGCGACATCCAGCTCGCGAGCCTCGATCACGCCCTTTGGCTGCACCGGCCGGTCCGGGCCGATGAGTGGCTGCTCTACAGTCAGGACAGCCCGAGCGCCTCGGGCGCGCGGGGGTTCTGCCGCGGCAGCTTCTTCACACGCGACGGCGAGCTCGTCGCCTCGACGGCGCAGGAAGGGCTCATCCGCAAACGCGCGACGGCCTTCGTAATTAAATAGGCTGATTAAATAATAAGCAACCTCATTTCGTTGCACGAAATTTGTGCGTCCACACGAGGCCGCGATGGCGGATCTCTGCTGTCGCTTTCCTGAATCATTAGCGGTTTCAATCCGCTACGATCATAGCTCCGACTTGGCACATCTCTTGACTCTCCCTCGCTCGATTGCTGCCGGCGTCGCCGGCGGCAAGCCGGAGACCTGTCTCGCGCCGACAGACACGCGGGGGACGAAACTCAAAAAGGGGTGCTCTCCATGAAACTGATCACCGCCGTCATCAAGCCTTTCAAGCTCGAGGAGGTGCGGTCCCATCTGACCGACATCGGCCTCGAGGGCATGACCGTGACCGAGGTCAAGGGTTACGGCCGCCAGAAGGGTCACACCGAGGTCTACCGCGGCGCCGAGTACGCCGTGAGCTTCCTGCCCAAAATCAAGATCGAGGTCGCGGTGTCCTCGGCCCTCGTCGACAAGGCCGTCGCCGCGATCGTGGCGGCCGCCAAGACCGGCCAGATCGGCGACGGAAAGATCTTCGTCTCCCCGATCGAGCACACGCTACGCATCCGTACGGGTGAATCCGACGACGCGGCGCTCTGAGCAACCGCTCGCATCCAGCTTGACAGACAGGGAGTTCACGACATGAAGCCACACTTGTTCACGGGTGCGACGCGTGCCCTCGCGATCCTCGGCGCGTTCATGACCGCCACGCTTCCGGCGGTGGCGCAGGACGCGGCAGTCGAGGCGGCACCGGCGGCCGCGACGATACCCGCTCTCAACTCGGGCGACACGGCATGGATGCTCGTCTCGTCGGTCATCGTGCTGATGATGAGTCTTCCAGGCCTCGCCCTCTTCTACGGTGGCATGGTGCGCAAGAAGAATGTGCTCAACACCACCATGATGGTGTTCGCGCCGGTCTGCCTGCTCTCCATCATCTGGATGCTCTTCGGCTACTCGCTGGCGTTCACGGACGGCGGCGCGCTGCAGGCCTACGTCGGCAGCCTCGACAAGATGCTGCTCGCGGGCGTCACCAAGGAGAGCCTGCAGGGCACTATCCCGGAATCGCTGTTCGTCTTCTTCCAGATGACGTTCTTCGCCATTACGCCGGCTCTGATCGTCGGCTCCGTCGTCGATCGCATGAAGTTCTCGAGCCTGCTCGTCTTCCTCGCGCTGTGGGCGGTGGTCGTCTACATTCCGGTCTGTCACTGGGTCTGGGGCGGCGGCTTCCTCTCGCAGGACGGCGTGCTCGACTTCGCCGGCGGCACCGTGGTGCACATCAATGCCGGTATCGCGGGTCTCGTCGCGTCGATCATGGTCGGCCGCCGCAAGGGCTACGGCACCGAGAACCTCGCGCCCCACAACCTCGTGCTGCCGCTCATCGGCGCCTCGCTGTGGGTCGGCTGGTATGGCTTCAATGCTGGCTCGGCGGTCGCCGCCAACGAGAGCGCGGCGATGGTGGCGCTCAACACCCAGGTCGCGACGGCTGCGGCGGCGCTGGCGTGGATGGTCGTCGAGTGGGTCGTTCACCGCAAGCCGACGGTGCTCGGTGTGACGTCCGGCGCCATCGCCGGCCTGGTCGCCATCACGCCCGCGTGCGGGTTCGTCGATCCTGTCGGCGCGATGCTCATCGGTGCCGTCGCGGGTGTCGTCTGCTACGTCTTCGCGACGTCCGTGAAGCGCGCGTTCGGCTATGACGACAGCCTCGACGTGTTCGGCGTGCACGGCGTGGGCGGCATCGTCGGCGCCATCGGGACGGGCGTGCTCGCCCGCGAGGCGATCGGCGGCACCGCCGGCCTCATCGAGGGCAACGCGGCGCAGGTCGGCATCCAGGTCTACGGCATCCTCGCCACCATCGTCTGGTGTGCGCTGGCGACGTTCGTGATCCTGCTCCTGATCAAGGTCGTGATGGGTCTGCGCGTGTCGGAATCGGTCGAGGTGGAAGGCCTCGATGCGGGCCTGCACGGCGAGACCGTTCAGTAGCCTCTCCTCGGCCGGCAACCCGCGTTGCCGGCCGAGCCCCGTCATGGGGCCGTTCGTCTGCCCGGCTTGGCACTCCCCGGGTCTTTGTCCGGGCCTGCGTTCAGACGATGACGATGCGCGTGCGCGGGCCGATCCGCGCCATCACCTTCAGAAGATCCTTGCGCGACAGCGCGACGCAGCCTTCGGTGGGCGCGAGGCCCGGCCCAGCCACATGCATGAAAATGGCGCTGCCGGCCGCCGCCCGCCGCGGGCGGCGGTTGTAGTCGATCACGACGACGACGTCGTAAAGGCCGTCGCGGCGCCACAGATGCTCCGCACGCGCCGGATAGGGGTGCCTGACGCGGCGGTTGTAATTGCGGTCGTTCGCTGCATCGCACCATCCGTCGTCCCGGCGCGTGGCGGAGAGCAGCAGGGCGGACAAGGGCCTCACGATTTTATCTCGCCGGTAGAGGGCGCTTTCGAGCCGGAAGCGCCCACGCGGCGTCGCCCCGTCTCCCTCGCGTTTCAGGGTCCGCGTGCCGCTGCGGCCGAGGGCGCAGCGCAGCACCAGATTGCCGCAGACGAGCCGGCCCGAGGTGCTTTGCGCGCCGAGGCTTCTCACGACGATGTTATGGGCGATAATGGCGCATCCCCTTGTCCGGCGGCGGACGGACGGTCGATAACCGTCCGGCCCAGGGCACCCTACCTCAGAGGACAGGCAGATGCTAAGAGGGGCCCGCAACGTTGGATAAAACCGGAGCCGCCGCGCATGAGCACTGCACGCAAGATCCTGCTTGTCGATGACGATGAGGATCTCCGCGGTTCCCTGCACGATCAGCTCGCACTGCACGACGAGTTCGAGGTGTCGGTGGCGGGCACCGCGGGCAAGGGGATCGAGGCGGCCAAGAGCGGGCACCACGATCTCGTGGTGTTCGACGTCGGGCTGCCCGACATGGACGGGCGCGAAGCCGTGCGCCTCTTGCGCAAGGGCGGCTTCAAAAGTCCGATCATCATGCTCACCGCCAACGACAGCGATGCCGATCAGATCCTCGGCCTCGATGCGGGCGCCAATGACTACGTGACGAAGCCGTTCAAGTTCGCCGTGCTGCTGGCGCGCATCCGCGCGCAACTGCGCCAGCACGAGCAGAGCGAGGACGCCGTCTTCACCATCGGCCCCTACACCTTCAAACCGGCCTCGAAGCTCCTGATCGACGAGCGAGGCGGCAAGATCCGGCTGACGGAGAAAGAGACGGCGATCCTCAAGTATCTCTACCGCACCGGCGACAAGGTGGTGTCGCGCGAGACGCTCCTGCACGAGGTGTGGGGCTACAATGCCGGCGTCACGACGCATACGCTCGAAACCCACATCTACCGGCTGCGCCAGAAGATCGAGAAAGACCCGTCCAGCGCCGAGATCCTGGTGACGGAGACGGGCGGCTACAAGCTGATGTCTTGAACAGCTTGTCCTCAGCCTTTCAACACGTGCCCTCGTGACCCTCGACCCGGGCTGCGAATCGCCCGAGTCTTCCGCCCCGTGAGTTTGGCGTTGGCCGTGCGGCGCGCCTCGGTCCGCCGTCCGGAGTTTTTCCGGGTGCACGCGGGGTTCCGGTTGCGGGGGTTTTTCAATGGCGATCGATGCGTTCGTTCTTCCACTTCTCAACGTGCCGCTGTTCCAGGGGCTGAAGCCGCTTCAGCTCACCGAGATCGCGCGGCGCGCGGACCGCATCGTTTATAAGCCTGGCGACGTGATCGTGACCGCGCACGGCGAGCCGGACGCGGCGGTGCTGGTCGTCTCGGGGGAGGCGGTGCGCACCGAGGGGCCGGGGCTCGAGAGAGGTGCCAACGAGGCCATCCCGGCCGGCGCGCTGATCTCCGAGATGACGATGCTGATCGAGACCGAGTGCACGTCGACGGTGGTGGCGCGCACGCCCGTCCGCGCGCTTCGCATCACGCGCCAGGAGATGCAGGCGCACATGGCCTCGGATCCGAGCCTTGCCGATCATTTCGTGGCCAAGATCGCGGGGCGTCTGTCGTCGTTCGTGGAGAGCCTGCGCGAGATCGACCGTGCGCTGGGGCCGCCCGACGGAGCCGCGCATGCGGCGTCGGGTTCGGAGGGTGCGGCTCTCGTGCCGGTATCCTCGGCGTCGTCAGAGCCTGTTGCGGCGACCGTGCATTGAGCGGCGCAAGCCGGGATCTCTCAAGCGAAAGGCCGGGGCGGTGTCCGCTCCGGCCTTGCTTCGTTTCCCGCACTTGCGCTTGCCGCTTTTGCGTTTTTCGGCCCGCTCAGCGCATGCGGCGCGGGTTGGTATAGAGGTCGGCTTCCTGGCGATCGAGGGTCGGCTTCACCTTGCCGCGGCGCATGTCCTTGTAGAGCCTCTTCATGTGATGGCGGCAATCGGTGTTGAAGATCATCATGGCGCCGAACAGCTTCATCACCGTCTTCAGGCGCTTGTCGGCGCCGGACTTGATCCGGCCCTTCCATTTGCCGCCGATCGAGAACACCTTGCCGTCGAGATAGCCCACGGTCTCGCCGCGCTGATCGATCAGGGCGTAGTCGCCGCCGAGATCGATGACGGCGCGCTTCAGCTTGTAGAACTCGGGCGTGCCATCGTTGGTGATGATGAAGAACGAGAAATACTCGGGCATGAGCGGGTACTTGTTGGCCGAGCGCTCGAGATAGATGATGTAGTGATCGTCGTTGGTGTTGATCGAAAAGCTCATCACCGGCAGACCGCGCGCGCCGATCGTCTGCTGCAGCGAGCGGCCGATCATCAGATCCATGGTGGCGCGCCAGTTCAGGCTCTCGGTGAAGAGCTTGAAGACGAGGCGCTTGTCCATGCCCTCGGCCTTCTTCCAGGCGTCCTCGCGGTAGCCGACGAGGCCGGTGCGCTCGCCGTTCTCGATGATCTCGCCGAAGATGTCCATGTCGGTCGTGAACTGGCGCGACTTGGCGCGGTTGCGCGCGCGCTTGTAGAAGCCGAACTCGGTGAAGTTGAAGTTGGTGAGCCAGATGTCGACGAGGAAGCGGTCCCAGCCGTCGGATTTCGGCTTCCGGCCGCGCGTCGCCTTGGACTTGGTCTCGGCGGCCCCCTTCATCGCCTCGGCGCGGGCGTCGCGGGCCACATCGGCGGCCGCGGCGTCGGCCTCCACGTCGGCTGTCTTGAGGGCGGATGCAGTCATGCCGGTCTCCCTTGGCTCCCGCGGAGCACTGCGAAAACGCGAATCACGCCGTTCGCGAGAGGCTAGCATCGGGGGGTGGCGGGGGAGCCCCGCGCGGCGGGCGGGGGGCCTTGAAAGCTGTGGGTAGAGGGGTAGGCAGTAGGCAGTAGGCAGTAGGGAAGAGACGTGTCAGCGGTGGCCGAAGATGGCGGAGCCGACACGGATATGGGTGGCGCCGAACTGCGCGGCCGCCTCGAAATCGCCGCTCATGCCCATGCTGAGCCCTGAGAGGCCGAGGTCACGGGCGAGCTTGGCCAGGAAGGCGAAGTGGACGGCGGGCTCCTCCTCGACCGGCGGGATGCACATGAGGCCCGCGATGTCGAGGCCGAGGTCGCGGCAGTGGGCGAGGAAAGCGGCCGTGTCTTTGGGAGCAATGCCGGCCTTCTGCGGCTCCTCGCCGGTGTTGACCTGGATGAAGAGCGCGAGGCGCTTGCCCAGGCGCGCCTGCTCCTCGGCGATCGCTTTGGCGATCTTCGGGCGGTCGACGGTGTGGATGGCGTCGAACAGCTCGACGGCCTCGCGGGTCTTGTTGGACTGGAGCGGGCCGATGAGATGCAGCGCGAGGTCTGGGTAACGCAGGCGCAACGCCGGCCATTTCGCCTTGGCCTCCTGCACGCGGTTCTCGCCGAACAGGCGATGGCCGGCGGCGAGCACAGGGAGGATGTCGTCGGCCGCGAAGGTCTTGGTGACGGCGATGAGGTGCACGGAGTCCGGGTCGCGGCCGGCCTCCCGGGCCGCGGCGGCGATACGGGCCTGGATGTCGGAGAGGGCGGCGGCCGGGTTATGGGCGGAGGTGTCGATCATGGTCTTGGTCATGGGCCGGGTTTTAGCGGATCTCGGTCCGATGCGCATCGGACCGACGAATTGGGTAAGAATGCATGTATTTTACCCATATGAGGCTGGTTGTGGGTCGCGGCTACCCATGTCGGCACGTATATGGGTAAAAAACTCATATTTTTACCCATATCTAGGGTGATGTGGGTAACGGCTACCCAGGTCTGGATTTTGTGGGTAAAAAACGCGATTATTTACCCATGTCAAATCCCTTCGATCCCAACCGGCCCTTCAACGATCTGCCCGCCCTGCCGCCGGGGGTGGAGCTCGAGTCCCGTGCCGTCCTCAAGACCTGCGTCAGCGCGCGGGCGAAGCTGGCTGCGCTCAAGGAGGCGGCGGCGCTGATCCCCAACCAGGACGTGCTCATCAACTCGATCCCGCTGCGCGAGGCGAAGGACAGCTCGGCGATCGAGAACATCGTCACGACCAACGACAAGCTGTTCCGGTTCGTCAATGCGGATGGGACCCAGGCGGATACCGCGACCAAGGAGACGCTGCGCTACCGCACGGCGCTGCTCAGGGGCTACGAGAGCCTCAAGGCGGGCAGGCCGCTGACGACGAAAACGGCGGTCGACGTGTGCCGGGCCATCAAGGACGTGGACCTCGATATCCGCCGCACCTCGGGCACGAACCTCAAGAACCAGCACGGCAAGGTCGTCTACACGCCACCCGAAGGCGAAGCGGTGCTGCGCGAGAAGATGGCCAACTGGGAGCGGTTCATTCACGACGAGTCCGATCTTGATCCACTCATCAAAATGGCGGTGGCGCACTATCAGTTCGAGGCGATCCATCCTTTTCCGGACGGCAACGGCCGCACGGGACGCGTGCTCAACATCCTGTTCCTGATCGAGGCGGAGCTGCTCGATCTGCCGATCCTCTATCTCAGCCGGTTCATCAACGATCGGCGGAGCGCGTACTACCGGCTGCTGCTCGAGGTGACGAGCCAACAGTCCTGGGAGCCGTGGGTTCTCTACATGCTGCATGCGGTCGAGGAGACCGCGGACTGGACGCGCGGCAAGATCTGGGCGATCCGCCGTCTCATGGATCACACGGTCCGCTACGTCGCGACGGCGCTGCCGAAGATCTACAGCCGCGAACTGGTCGAGCTGTTCTTCGTGCAGCCCTATGTGCGCACCCAGAACCTCGTGGATGCGGGTCTCGGGACGCGAAAAACGGTTTCCGGCTATCTCGGCCAGCTCGTCAATGCCGGGGTTCTGCGCGAGGAGAAGGCGGGCCGCGAAAAGCTCTATGTCAATGTCCGCTTCCTGGATCTCCTGACGAGCGACAGCAACGATTTCGCTCCGTTCTCCGAGGCGTCCGCCGGCGCGTGAGGCGGCAGGCTTCGGCTCCGGGGCGAACGCCGCGCATCGCCCGGAACCCGGCGACAGGAGGCTCGCTTGACCGGCTCCCCCGTTTCGGGCTCATTAGCCGGCTAAATTCACCCTAAGATCCACGAAAGTCACATGGCCACCGAACGGTACAACGCGCCTGCACGCGAAAAGCATTGGCAGAAGGTCTGGGAGGAGGGCGAGATCTTCCGCGCCTCCGACGATCACGCCATGCCGAAGAGCTACGTGCTCGAGATGTTCCCCTATCCGTCGGGGCGTATCCACATGGGGCATGTGCGCAACTATGCCATGGGCGACGTGGTGGCCCGCTTCAAGCGCGCCCGCGGCTTCAACGTGCTGCATCCGATGGGATGGGATGCGTTCGGCATGCCGGCCGAGAACGCCGCCATCGAGCGCAAGACGCATCCGGCGACGTGGACCTACGCCAACATCGAGACGATGAAGGGCCAGCTCAAGTCGATGGGCCTCTCGCTCGACTGGAGCCGCGAGCTCGCCACCTGCAGCCCGGACTACTACAGGCATCAGCAGACGCTGTTCCTCGATCTCCTGAAGAAGGGGCTCGCGTATCGCAAGAGCTCGAAGGTCAACTGGGACCCGGTCGATCATACGGTGCTCGCCAACGAGCAGGTGATCGACGGACGCGGCTGGCGCTCTGGCGCTCTGGTCGAGCAGCGCGAGCTCACGCAGTGGTTCTTCAAGATCACCGCCTATTCCGACGAGCTGCTGGACGCCCTTTCGACGCTCGACAAATGGCCGGAGAAGGTTCGCCTCATGCAGGCGAACTGGATCGGCCGCTCGGAAGGCATGCTGGTGCGCTGGGCGCTCGATGCCGAGACGGCGCCCAAGGGGCACGAGGAGCTCGAGATCTACACGACGCGGCCGGATACGCTGTTCGGCGCCTCGTTCCTGGCCGTGGCGC
>ERZ795041.108-NODE-108-length-32190-cov-5.244033_pt1 | contig 32190 bp, 25 predicted proteins | sample MGYA00375125_ERZ795041 | MGnify/ENA primary metagenome ERZ795041 (study PRJEB30170, sample SAMN03074214) | activated sludge metagenome | biome: Common Effluent Treatment Plant; feature: Wastewater; material: Activated sludge; isolation source: activated biomass in...
CGACGCGGGCAAACACCCGCTCCTCCAGGCTATCGCTGTTGCTGCTCACCTGCATCACCCGTGCACGAAGGGCTCGAGACCGGAGAGGCGCATCTTGGGCGCAATCTCCGGAACCGGCCGCGGCGGATACTTGGCCACGTGCTCGGCGATGTGGCGGATGTGGTCCGGCGTCGAGCCGCAGCAGCCGCCGATGACGTTGATGAGGCCGTCGGCCGCCCATGGCTCGGTGGCGCACGCCATGTCGTCGGGTGTCTCGTCATACTCGCCCATGGCGTTCGGAAGCCCCGCGTTGGGGTAGGCCGAGATGCGCACGTCGGCGACGTGGGCGAGCTCGGCGAGATAGGGACGCATCAGCTCGGCGCCGAGGGCGCAGTTGAGGCCGATCGAGAACGGCTTCAGGTGCCGCATCGAGTACCAGAATGCTTCCGCCGTCTGGCCCGAGAGTGTGCGGCCCGAGCGGTCGGTGATCGTTCCCGAGATCATGATCGGCAGCGTGACGCCGGTCTCATCGAAGGCTTCGAGCGTGGCGAGGCCCGCCGCCTTGGCGTTCAAGGTGTCGAAGATGGTCTCGATCAGGATGATGTCGGCGCCGCCTTCGATCAGGCCCTTGACCTGCTCCTTGTAGGCGGCACGCAGCTGGTCGAAAGTGGTGTTGCGGAAGCCGGGGTTGTTGACGTCGGGCGAGATCGAGGCCGTGCGGTTGGTCGGGCCGACGGCGCCGGCGACGAAGCGCGGCTTGTCCGCCGTCGTATACTTGTCCGCCGCCGCGCGGGCGAGCCGCGCCGCCGCGACGTTGATCTCGTAGGACAGGTCCTCCATGCCGTAATCGGCCATGGAGATCTTCTGCGCATTGAAGGTGTTGGTCTCGATGATGTCGGCGCCGGCCGCGAGATACTGCTCGTGGATGTCCTGGATGATTTCAGGCTGCGTCAGCGCCAGAAGGTCGTTGTTGCCCTTGACGTCGCGCGGCCAGTCCTTGAAGCGGGCGCCGCGATAGCCCGCCTCGTCCAGTTTGTGGCGCTGGATCATGGTGCCCATGGCGCCGTCGATGATCAGGATGCGCTCGGATGCGGCCTTCTCGAGAGCGGCGCGTATGTTTTTCTTGCTCATGGATCTCTGCTCGAGTTCGGGGTCAGCCCACGGCCCTGCGCTCCTCCAGCGGCGCGACCTTGAGCGGACGCAGCCCCAGGAGATGGCAGATCGCGTAGACGAGGTCGGCGCGGTTCAGCGTGTAGAAGTGGAAGCTCTTGATGCCCTCGTCGACGAGGTCCATCACCTGCTCGGTGGCGACGGCCGCCGCCACCAGGTGGGTCGTCGCGGCATCGTCGTCGAGCCCTTCGAAACGGCGTGCGAGCCAGGCCGGCACACTGGCACCGGCGCGAACCGCGAAGCCCGCCACCTGCCGGAAATTGTGGATCGGCACGACGCCGGGCGTGATCGGCACCCAGATGCCGGCGGCGCGCGCGCGCTCCAGGAAGCGCAGATAATGCGTATTGTCGAAGCCGAACTGCGTGATGATGCGGTCGGCACCGGCGTCGACCTTGGCCTTGAGGTTCTCGATGTCGCTCGCCAGCGAAGTGCTCTCGGGGTGCTTCTCGGGGTAGCCGGCGACCGAGATCTCGAAGTTGGCAATCCTCTTCAGGCCGGCAACCAGCTCGGCCGCATTGGCATAGCCGCCGGGCGTCGGCGTGTAGCGCTGGCCAACGCCCCCCGCGGGATCGCCACGTAGCGCCACGATGTGGCGGACCCCTGCATCCCGATAGGCGCGGGCCACGGCATCCACCTCCTCGCGCGTAGCATCCACGCAGGTGAGGTGGGCGGCAGGCCGCAAAGCCGTCTCGTTCAGGATGCGCGTCACCGTCGCGTGCGTGCGCTCGCGCGTCGAGCCGCCGGCACCATAGGTCACGGAGACGAACTCGGGAGCGAGCGGCGCCAGGCGCTTCACCGCGTCCCACAGCGACGCCTCCATCTTTTCCGTCTTGGGCGGGAAGAACTCGAACGACACGTCGATCTCCCCCGCGCCGAGAAGGCGGCTTTTTCGTTCGTTGCCTGGCGGTGTCATGATCCGATCCGTTCGAGTTCCTGTGGGTGTTTCGCGGTGCCGGCACCCCGCGGCCTGCGGCCAAGCCAGAGCGACACGGTGAGTTGCTGGCGGTCGTCGTGCGTCTCGGGCGCGAGGCTTCGCACCTCGATGTCCGACAGCCCCGCCTCCTCGAGCCAGGCCGTCACGTGGCCCGGCTCGAAGCCGAGGCGCTCATGGGCGTGCCGCTCCCGCAGCTCTTCGAGCCCGTGCGGGGCGAAGTCCACGATCAGCAGCTTTCCGCCCGGTGCCAGGATGCGCGCGGCCTCGCGGACGGCGTGGGCGGGCTCCGATAGGTAGTGGAGCACCTGGTGGATCACCACCCCGTCGGCGGCATTGTCGGGGAGTGCCACGTTGTAGATGTCGCCATGACGGACCTCGGCGCGGTGAAGCCCAGCGCTCTTGAGCCGCGAGCGCGCATAATCGAGCATCGACTGGTTCACGTCGAGCCCGAGCCCGCGCTCGTAATGGTCCGCCAGCACCTCCAGCATGCGCCCGGTCCCCGTGCCGAGGTCCACGAGCAGCTTGAGAGGGGGGCCGGCCAGGGCGGTTGCAACGGCGGACTCGACGGCGTTCTCGGAGACATAAAGCGTGCGGATGCGGTCCCAGTCGGCCGCGTGCTCGCGGAAATAGGTCTGCGCGGCCGCCTCGCGCTCGTGCTTCAACGCCTCGGCGCGGGCGATGTCGCGGCTGAGGACCGGGTCGCTCCCGTCCACCGTCTCCAGGATGCGGTGTGCGAGCTTGCCGCCCTCGGAGCGGTCCGAGACGTGGAAATAGACCCAGCTTCCCTCGCGGAAGCGCTCGATGAGCCCGGCCTCGGCGAGCAGCTTCAGGTGACGGCTGATGCGCGGCTGGCTCTGGCCCAGGATCTGGGTCAGGTCCTTGACGTTGAGCTCCCCCGCGGCGAGCAGCAGCAGGATCCTGAGACGCGTCGTCTCGGCCGCCGCCTTGAGCGCCAGCACGAGATCGTTGGTATCGAGGGTTCCGGACATCAGGGGTGCAGCTCGTAACGGCGGATTGCCGTGCAAGATATAAAGATATGTTTATGTGTCAAGCACCCATTGCACATTGGAGCCGGTAATTCCTGGGCCGGTAACCTCGGGGAAAGTCCGAAACACTACAAAGTTTGATTCGTTTAGCTCGCATCCTGGGGGGCAGGATTTCTATGCACGGCACGTTTGCGGATTTCGACCCTGCGTCGTCCGATCACCCCGGTATTGGCCCGCCGCTGGTGCTCGAGCAGACCCCCGAAGGCGGCGGCCGCTTCGTGCTCGTCGCCGTGTCGTTGCTGGTCCTCGTGGCGCTGATGGCGCCCTTCGGGCTGGTTGTCGCTCAACTCGCCTCGGACCCGGCCGCCCGTGCTATCCTGGTGGCCCGCCCGCTGCTCGGCCTGGAGCTTGCGGCAGGAATGCTTGCCGTGGCGGCGATTTTCGGCTGGCCGCTGGCAGCGCTCATCGGCGCGGCGCTCAGCCGGCGCCGCATCACGATCGGCAACGGCGCGGTGCGTTCGGAGGTTGTCGGACGGATCGGAAAATCCTCCTGGACCGAGCCGATCGGCGCCTATGCGGGGCTCACCCAACGGGTCAGGACGTCGATCTCGGGCGTACGCCACGAGCTGGTGCTGGTCCATCCCCGGCCCTCGCGCTCCGTGATCCTGCACTCGGGACCCCAGGTCTCACAGGAGGCGCTGGCCTCGGCGGCGCAACTTTTCGCTCTTGCCGAAATTCCGTCGCGAGAGGCCGCTAGCTTCGCGCCCGCGCACGGGTATTTTGATCTCGCGGAGCTTAAACCCCAATGGATGCCAGGCTAGGCAAGCGGCGGCGGCGCTTTGACTGGGACGCGTGCGCATGCTGAATGAGGACACAAGTTCGATCCCTCCGTCACGGGCGCTTGCGCCGCAAGCGGAGCCGGGTCGCGTTGAATGCGGGAGCACAGTTTCATGACGACCGTTTGCAAGGGGGGGCCCGTCCCAGGGTGGTTCTTCGCGCTCAAGGCCACGGCTCTCTCGCTCCTCCTCCTCATGGCCGGCTCGGCAGCCGCGCTCGCAGAAACGCCGGCCGCCTACATGCAGCGCGTCGCCAACCAGCTCATTGCCGCGCAGCGCGCGGGCTCCGAAGCCGATTTTGCAACGGTGTTGCGCAGCCATGCCGACGTGCCGTCGATCGCCATCACGGCGCTCGGCTCCTATGCGCAGAGCCTCGATAAATCGGACCGGCCCGCCTACTACGCCGGCATGATCAACTTCATCGCGCGCTATGCCGCGAAAGAAGGACCGAAGTTCCCCGTGGCCAAGGCCATCGTCGTCGGGCAGGCGCAGGAGAGCGCGAGCGGCATCTACGTCGACAGCCGCATCACGCTGAAGAGTGGCGAGACATACGAGGTGCGCTGGCGCATCGTCCGCCGCGGCAACGCCTACAAGGTGCGCGAGGCCGAGATCATCGGCTTCGAGATGACGAGCTTCCTGAACACGCTGTTCCAGAACTATATCTCGGAGAACGGCGGCAACCCGCGCACGCTCGTCCTCGCGCTCAACCGCTGAGGCGGCGCAGGGCGTCGTCCTCGGCATCGCCGCGCCAACGTCCACCGGCCCGACGGGAGAGGCGCGGGGCGCAGCGCACTCATCCGCATCCGCCACCGGAGAGGCCATGAAGCCCGAAACCCCGCGTCCGCATCGCCTCAAGGACTACCGCCCGCCCGCCTATCTGGTCGATCATGTGGACCTCGATGTCGCGCTCGCTCCCAAGCGGACGGAGGTCAAGGCGAAGCTCAGGATACGGCGCAATCCTGCGGCACGCACCGCGACGGGCACACCCCTGGTGCTCGACGGCGAGCAGCTCGATCTCGCCCACATCGCGATCGATGGAAAGGCGCTCGCTCCCGACCGCTACACGATTGACGAGACCTCGCTCACCATCGGAAAGGTGCCGGCCCGCGCCTTCACGCTCGAGCTCACGACCTGCATCAACCCCGACACCAACAAGGCGCTGCAGGGCCTCTACCGGTCGCGCGGCGTCTTCTGCACGCAATGCGAGGCGGAAGGCTTCCGTCGCATCACGTTCTTTCCCGACCGCCCCGACGTGCTCTCCACCTACACCTGCCGCATCGAGGCGGACGCGGCCACGGTGCCGGTCCTGCTCGCGAACGGAAACCCGGTCGGGAGGGGCAAGCTCGCGCATGGCCGTCATTTCGCCGTCTGGCACGATCCGCATCCGAAGCCGAGTTACCTGTTCGCCCTGGTCGGCGGCGACCTCGCGCCCATCTCGTCCACCTTCACGACCGCGTCCGGGCGCAAGGTGGATCTCAAGATCTACGTGGAGCACGGCAAGGAGCCGCGCGCGGCGTGGGCCATGGATGCCCTCAAACGCTCCATGCGGTGGGACGAAAAGCGCTTCGGGCGCGAATACGATCTCGACGTGTTCAACATCGTCGCCGTCTCCGACTTCAACATGGGAGCGATGGAGAACAAGGGCCTCAACATCTTCAACGACCGGCTGATCCTCGCCTCGCCCGACACGGCGACGGACGCCAATTTCGAATCCATCGAGAGCGTCGTCGCGCACGAGTACTTCCACAACTGGACCGGCAACCGCATCACCTGCCGCGACTGGTTCCAGCTCTGCCTCAAGGAAGGCCTCACGGTCTATCGCGACCAGGAGTTCTCGGCGGACGAGAGGTCGCGCACCGTGCAGCGGATCGTCGACGTGCGCCAGCTCCGCGCGATGCAGTTCACGGAGGACGCCGGCCCCCTCGCGCACCCCGTGCGGCCCGAGAGCTATATCGAGATCAACAACTTCTACACGGCGACCGTCTACGAGAAGGGCGCCGAGCTCGTGCGCATGATCGAGACCATCCTCGGGCACGAGGATTTCCGCCGCGGCATGGACCTCTACTTCGCGCGCCACGACGGACAGGCCGCGACGATCGAGGATTTCCTCGCCTGCTTCGAGCAAGCATCCAAGCGCGATCTCTCGCATTTCAAGCTGTGGTACGCACAGGCGGGCACGCCGGAGCTGGTCTGCGCGCTCTCCTACGACAAGGCGAACAAAGAGGCCGAGCTCAGGATCGAGCAGGTGCTGCCGCCGACGCCGGGCGAGAGCCGGAAGAAGCCGTTGCACATCCCGGTACGGATCGGCCTCATCGGCGGCAACGGCCAGGAGATCCCGCTCAGGCGCGTCACCGGCGAGGCGATCGAGGACGGCGTGCTGCACGTGACGAAGCGCACCGAGACGTTCCGCTTCGCCGACGTGCCCTCTCCGCCCGTGCCGTCGATCCTGCGCGGGTTCTCCGCGCCCGTGAACCTCACCCTCAATCTCGCCGACCGCGACCTCGAGTTCCTGATGGCGCACGACCAGGACCTCTTCAACCGCTGGCAGGCGGCGAACACGTATGCGACGCGGACGCTCGTCGACATGGTCAAGGGCTTGCGCAAGGGCGAGCGGTCGACGGCGCGCGCCACCGCCTTCGTGACCGCGCTCGGCGCGGCCGTCGGCCATGGCGATCTCGAGCCTGCCTACCGCGCGGAGCTTCTGAAGCTGCCGAGCCAGGCCGACATCGCACGCGTGATCGGGCGCAACGTCGACCCCGGGCTGATCTTCCGTGCGCACCGCCAGCTCCTGAAGGTCGCGGGCACGGTGCTCGGGGATGCGCTCGAGGACGTTTACGCCGAGATGCGCGCGACGAGCCCGTTCTCGCCCGACGCAGAGAGCGCAGGCCGGCGCGCGCTCCGCAACGCGGCGCTGACGTTGCTCTCGGCGCGCGGCACGGCGGCCGACGAGACGCGCCTCGCGCATCACTTCTTCAAGGCCACCAACATGACGGACGAAGCCCACAGCCTCATGCTGCTGGCGGCCAGGTCCGGCCCCGTACGCGAGAAGGCGCTCGCGCATTTCTACGATCGCTGGAAAGGGGATCACCTCGTCATCGACACCTGGTTCGGCGCGCAGGCGATGTCTCCGGCGCGGTCGGCGCTGGCCCAGGTCAAGGCGCTCACGCGCCACCCCCTGTTCAGCCTCACGGCGCCCAACAAGGTGCGGGCACTGATCGGCGTGTTCGCGACCCAGAACCCGGTCCAGTTTCACCGGCCGGACGGCGCCGGCTACGAGTTCGTGGCCAGGCAGGTGTTGGCCATCGACCGCTTCAACCCCTCGATCGCAGCGCGCATGCTCGGGGCTTTCCGCATCTGGCACGCCCTCGAGCCGGGGCGCCGGGCGGCGGCCCGGCGCGTGTTGCAGAGCATAGCCAAGACCCCGGGTCTTTCCCGGGACGTATTCGAGATCGTGACCAGGATGCTCGACAGGTAACACCCCTGAAAACTATGATTTGGCCACATTTAATCTCCCTCGACACGGCCGACTCGAATCGGTGAAGTAGGGGTGTGATTCGCTGGCGTACCGGCAGAATTCTCGTCACGCTCACCACGTAAAAATCGCATTGGAGATACGGATGGCTGGGACCCTGTCGGCCTGTCCACGGGAGGAGTCTGCCTTTCGAAACGAGGCGTCCGCCGGTCGAACGGCGGCGGTCTCCGTCCTCGCCAGGGCACCCGCCGTCCGCCTGCTCCAAGGTGTCGTCGTGGTGCACGGTGCGGGGCTTCTGCTCGCGTTCGTCCATCCCGTCTCGCTGCCGTCGCTTGTCGTTCTCATCAGCGGTTTTGCCGTCACGCTGGCCGCGCTCGGGATGCTCCAGCCGCACGCGTCCGCCGGATCACACGATCTCTCCCCGCCGTTGGCGGGCAGCGGGGCCTCGCCCTCCCCGCTGCCCTTCGTAGGTGAGCGGATCGCGCTTGAACCGGATCGCCTCGAGCTCACGAGCCTGGCCCGGGCCGCGGCCCGGCTCAGCCACCTGTCGTCGGGGCAAGCCCACCCCTGGGGCGAGCTCATGGCGCGCGTCAGTCACGAGTTGCGCACGCCCCTCAATGCCGTGATCGGCTTTTCCGATGTCATGCAGTCCGAGTTGCTGGGACCCGTGGGGCACCCGCGCTACCGCGAATATGCGCGCCACATCGGCGACTGCGGCCGCGACCTCCTCAAATCGGCCGAGGACACGCTCGCCATCACCTGCCTGCTCGACCACGACCCGAGCATGCCGGTCGCGACCGGCGTCGACCTGCGCCTCATGGTCGAGGACGCGTGGACCTTCCATTCCGGACCGAACAGCAGCCACGGGCTCACCCTCGACGCCGAGATTCCCGAGGGCATCGAGATCATGGTCGAACGGCGCCCCATGCGCCAGATCCTGATCAACCTCTTCGCCGAAGCGGTGCGCCGCTCGGACGCCCGCGGGCGCCTCGGCGTGGTCGCCACCATCAACGGGGATCTGGTGCAGATGGAGGTTTTTCTCCGCGGGCAGCCGGGCGCGCCCGGCGTCGGGCAGGCGTCACTGCCGATCTGCCTCGCGCGAGCGCTGCTCGAGCTTCACGGCGCATCGCTGATCGAGGTGGACGACCCCCACGCGACGTGGCGCGCTATCACCGTGCTCAAACGCGACGCGCAACGCGACTTCTTCGCCGCGCTCCCGGAGGCCATGCCGCTCCCTATGCCGGCGTCTCCATTCCGCGAGGCCGTTTACGCCTGATTCAGTCGGCCGGCGGCGCGGGCTTCGGCTCGTCGCCGGTCTTGGCCTTCTTTTTCGTGGCGCGCTCCTTGAAGGGCTCGTTCATCTTCAGCCACCGGTCCGCGAGCAGGCGGCGCTCTTCAGCCGTCAGGGTGTCGGCATGGCTCAGGAAGGCGGCAACCGCCGCCTGGCGCAGCGTACGCTCCTTGTCCGCGGCCACGGTGATGGCGCCCTCCAGGGCCACCCGGTCGTAAGACCCGGCGGCGAGCTTCTCGGCCGCGGCGCGACGCGCTGCGCGCACGTCCTCGACCAGCGGCTTCAGCACGGCACGGTCCTCGCGCAGCTTCTTGCGGATCTCCTTGCGGCGCTCCTCGGGCAGCCGATAGGTCAGGCCCATCAAGCCGAAGTCCTCGCCGCGTCCGGGCCCGAACCGCTGCGGGCCATGCTTGCCGAAGCCAAAGGTGTACATGGTCCCGGCCGCCGCGCCGAGGACCAGCAGGTTGAGCGCCAGGGAGGCGATCAGCGCGTACTTCAGGCGTCGCGATCCGGAGCCCGGAGGCGATGCCGGCTCGGGTCGGGAAACCTCGCTCACAGCAGATCCTCCTCGAACATATCGAGCCCTTCGCTGCCGAATGCGATCTGACCGGGATCGATATCGGCGTCGGCGGAGACTCGCGCCACCAGCGGCGCGACCGCGGTGTCGAACGTTCCGTTGAGGCCGACGAACATGCCGAGCACGAGCGAGGCGGCCAGCAAGGCTGCAGCCGGCCATTCGATGCGGGTCGCCGCCGCCCTGGCGCCGGTCGCCCCAGCGGCTCGGATCTCCGGAGGCGCGACGGCCGGCCGCTCGGCCGCGGCGGCGGCCACGATGCGGTCAGCCAGCGCGCGGGTGTCGATCTCGGGCTCCGGCGCGAGATCCAGGAGCCGGTCGAGGGCCTCGGCCTCGCGCAGGCGGGCCTTCGCTTCGGCGCTGCTCGTAAGCAGTCCGGCGAAATCCCGGCGCACGGGCGCAGGCCAGCGCGTGCGGTCGCTCCCGAAACGCTCCAGAACCTGCTCGAGCGCCTCGACGCCGGTTCCTTCGATTGTGCTTCTCTCAGTCATTGCCGTTGTCCCGGGCTTTCCAAACTCATCCCTCGCTTTGCAGCAAGGCTTTCCAATCTTTCTCCAGGCTGGCGCGGAGCGCTCGCCGGGCGCGCGACAGCAGGCTTTCCACCGCCTCGTCCGATACGCCGAGCACCTCGCCCACCTCGGCCTGGCTCAGGCCCTCGTGGTGGAAGAGCGTCAGCGCGCGGCGCTGGCGCTCCGGCAGTGCGTTCATCGCCTCGCCGACACGCCGGGCGAGATCCTGGTCCTCGAGCCCCTGCGCCTGGGTCGGCGGCTCCGCGACCTCGGGCACCTCGTCCGTCACCACGGTCCGCCGCGTCGCGCGGATGCGGTCCAGACAGAGGTTCGAGGTGACACGGCGCAGCCAGGGACGGAGCCCGTGCGGCCCCACGTCGAGCGTCTCGCCCGCGCGCCAGAGCCGCAGCAAAGCCTCCTGGGCCACATCGTCGGCTTCCGCCTCGTCCTTCAGCATGCGTCTCGCGAGAGCGACGATCGCGCCGAGGTGACGATCCACGAGGATGCGGAAAGCCTGGGCGTCCTGCCGGGCGACACGCGCCAGAAGCACGCGATCCTCCGGCGCGTCCGGCCATGGACCTGCCCGCACGTTGGCTCCTGGTGTCGTCCCCATGGGTCCGTCGGGCCCCGACCTCACCGTCACACCGCTATATCGCAACTGTCCGCCGGGCAGCGCCACCGGATCCTGCTCCGCAGATGATCTCAGGAGCGGAAACGGCTGTGTCCCTCGGAATCCGTCGCTGGTCCTCGTCGCTCATGCGCATTTTAGGAGATCAACTCCCGGAACTGAACCTCGACGTTCGCCAAGGTCTCGCAGAGGTCCCTTTCGAGGGCTGCGAAATCAGGCGCTCCACCCGCCCGGGCGAGCAGCGCCTTGAGGCCGCTCGGCGCCGTCGCGGGATCGAAAGTTCCCTCAAGACAGAGCCTTATGACCTGAGTCAGGTTATGGATAAGCCGCGTGGCCTGGATGAGGCCATCGGCCTTGGCGGCAGGCACGGCGCCGGCAGCGGCGAGCTTGCGGAACGCGGCGAGCGTATTCTGGTCCAGCACCTCGGGATGGGCGGCCGCGGATACGAGTTGCAGATACTGAGCGATAAACTCGAGGTCCACGAGGCCGCCGCGAACCTGCTTCAGGGCCCAGATCCTGTCGGTCCCCTTTTCGGCGGCGATGCGGGCACGCATGTCGAGAACATCGCGCGCGATGGCGGCGCGATCGCGCGGGCGCAGGAGCGTGTCGCGGATGGCGGCTTCCACCTTGCTCCTGAGCTCGGGCGGCCCGGCGACGACGCGCGCGCGCGTGAGGGCCATGTGCTCCCAGGTCCACGCCTCCGTCGCCTGGTACTCGCGGAAGGTCGAGAGCTGGGCCGCCACCGGGCCTTTCTGCCCCGACGGGCGCAGCCGCATATCGACCTCGTAGAGCGCGCCCTCGGCGGTCGGCGCCGACAGGTGCGAGATCAGACGCTGCGTGAAGCGCGCATAGTACTGGCTCGGCGCCAGCGGCCTCGGCCCATCCGACTGGGTGACCCCGGGGTCGAAGTCGTAGATGACGATCAGGTCGAGATCGGATGAGGCCGTCATCTCGCGCCCGCCGAGCTTGCCCATGGCGACGACGGCGGCGGCGCCGCCAGCGATACGGCCGTGGACACGCTCCAATTCCTTCTCGACCTCGGCGGCCAGCGCGGCGATCAGCGCGTTTGCGAGCCGCGCGTAGGCCTCCCCGGCCTCGCTCGCGGTGACGGCGCCGGAGAGGACCTTGACGCCGATCAGGAACGCCTGCTCGCTCCCGACGATGCGCGCGCGGTCGAGCACGTCCTGCTCGTCCACGGCCGCGGCAAGCTCCGTGCGGATCGCAGCGTCGAGCTCCCCCGCCTGAGGGAGGGCTGCGAACGTCTGCGGATCGATAACGGCATCGAGCAGGCGGCGGCGGCGCGAGAGGATGCGCGCGAGGCGCGGCGCGGTTCCCATGATGTCGGCCAGAAGACGCATCAGCGCCGGGTTGGCCTTGAGCAGCGAGAAGAGCTGCACGCCGCCCGGAAGCTCGGCGAGAAAACGGTCGAAGGTGGCGACGGCGCGGTCCGGATCGGCCGTGTCGGCGAGCGCCTTGACGAGCACGGGCTGCACCTCCGTCAGAAGCTCGCGGGCCCGCGGCGAGCGCACGGCCGGATAGCGGCCATGGTGCCAGCCGCGAATGGCGGCGAGCACATCGCTCGGGCGCGCGTACCCCATCTGGGTCAGCGCCGAGACGGTGCCCGGGTCGTCCATCTCGCCGGCGAACACCAGGTTCTGGCCTTCTGCCGTCAGCTCCGGCGCATCCTCGAACAGGCGCGCATAGTGCCCTTGCACGCGCGTGAGGACCGACAGGATCTCTGAGGAGAACGCGGCGAGGTCCGCACAGCCCGCAAAGCGCGCGAAGCTTTCGAGCTCGGCCTCCTCGCGCGGCAGCTCCTGCGTCTGCTCGTCGGCGACCATCTGGAGGCGGTGCTCGACCCAGCGCAGGTAGAGGTAGGCGTCGGCGAGCTCGTCGGCGGTGCCTTCCTCGATCCAGCCATAGGCGACGAGCATGGCGAGCGCTTCCAGCGTACGCCGCGCGCGCAGGCTGCGCTGGCGTCCCCCGGCGATGAGCTGCTGCGTCTGCACGAAGAACTCGATCTCACGGATGCCTCCGGAGCCGAGCTTGATGTTGTGGCCCGAGACGGCGATGTCACCGAAGCCGCGGAAGGCATGGATCTGGCGCTTCATGGCATGAATGTCGGCGATGGCGGCGAAATCGAGGTTCCGGCGCCAGATGAACGGCTGCAGCTCCGCGAGGAAGGCCTCGCCGGCTTCGATGTCGCCCGCCACCGCCCGCGCCTTGATGAGGGCCGCGCGCTCCCAGTTCTGGCCGAAGCTCTCGTAGTAGAGCGCGGCGGCGTCCGTCGAGAGGGCGAGCTGGGTCGCCCCGGCGTCGGGGCGCAGGCGCAGGTCGGTGCGGAACACGTAGCCGGCGGCCGTGCGCTCGTCGATCAGGCGGACAAGATCACGCGTCAGCCGCACGAAGAACGTCGGCGGCTCGAGGCCCGGCTTCAGGCGCGCGCGCTCGAGGTCGTAAAAGACGATGAGATCGATGTCGCTTGAATAGTTGAGCTCGAGGGCGCCGTACTTGCCGACGCCGAGCACCATGTAGCCGGAGGCGACATCGGGGGCGCCGTCGCCAGGCTCGGCGATCCAATCCCCTTTTGCGACGGCCTGGCGGAAGAGGAAGCGGACCGCCCCCCCGAGGGCGGCATCCGCCGTATCCGAGAGCGCGCGCGTCACCTCATTGACGGTCCAGACGCCGCCGAGATCTGAGAGCGCGATCAGAAGCGCCGCCTCCGACTTGAAGACGCGCAGGGCCGTCATGGCCTCAGGCAGGGCCGTTGCCGCCTCGAGGCTCCGGGCGAGGTGTGCGGCGAGGTCCGCGAGGCGCCGCTCGGGGGACGCGCACAAGAGCCCGGCGAGGCGTCCCGGATCGCGCACGATCTCGGTCCTGAGAAAGGGCGAGCCGGCAACCGTTCCGGCCAGCAGCGCCCGCACCGGCTCCGTCTCGGCGCATGCGACGAGACCCGAAAGCGCCGCGTCGCGGCGCCAATCGTCGAGAATGGGATCGAGGCTCGCGCCGCCGCGCGGGTCCTGCGGCAGCCACTTCGACGGATCGATCCGTTCGCTCAGCGTTCCGTCCGCGCCGATCTCGCCTGCCATGCCGCTCCCTCGCCCCTGCGTCTTCGGGAGACCGACCTTGGCACAGGTCTCCCGCCTCGCCCACCTCCGTCATTCGCGCTCCAAAGCGCCGCAGATGACGACGGTGGAAAGGGAGAAAAGGCTCGGACGAGTGCCTAGGCGCCTTGCGGCAGCGGGAGCGTGACGACGACGCGCAGGCCGGGGTCGTTGTCCTCGAGGCGCACGGCGCCGTTGTGCAGGCGTGCAACCGCCGCGACGAGGCTCAAGCCGAGGCCGGTGCCGGGCCGCGTCCGGCTCTTTTCGAGACGCACGAAGCGGCGTAGCGCGCGGTCGCGATCCTTCGCCTCGATGCCCGGGCCGCGGTCGGCGACCGAGATCTCGGCCGGACCGTCGGCCGCGGCCGTGACCTTGACGGAGACGGTTGTGTCGCGCATCCCGGCGCCGCCGGCGGCCTCAGCCGAATACTTGATGGCGTTGTCCACCAGATTGGCCACGGCCTGCCCAATGAGCTGACGGTTGGCGCGGATCGCGATGCCGTCCCGGGTCTCGATGGCGAGCGCAAGCCCCGCCTCATCCGCCACGGGCTCGTACAGCTCCGCGACGTCGTGGACGAGATGGCCGAGGTCGAACGTCTCGGCGCTCTCCTCGACGACGCCCGCCTCGAGCCGCGCGATCAGAAGCAGCGCGTTGAAGGTCTTGATGAGGTCGTCGGCCTTCTCGATGGCCCCTTCGAGCCCCTCGCGATACGCGTCGCCCCCGCGCGGGTCGCGCAGCGCGGCCTCGGCGCTGTTGCGCAGCCGATTGAGCGGCGTCTTGAGGTCGTGGGCAATGTTGTCCGACACCTCGCGCAGCCCGCTCATGAGCTGCTCGATGCGGTCCAGCATGCCATTCAGATTCCGTGACAGCTCGTCCAGCTCGTCCTCGCTGCCGGTGACCGGAACACGGCGCGAGAGGTCGCCGGCCATGATCGAGCGCGTGGTGGCGTTGATGGTCTCGACGCGCCTCAGAACGGAGCGCCCGATGGCGAGCCCGGCGATCAGCGCCGCCACCGCCAGCGCCCCGAACCCCCAGAGGAACGTGCGCTTGATCCGTTCCGCAAGCTCGCTTTGCGCTTCGACATCGCGCCCGATGAAGAGGCGCTGGTCCGGACCGACCGGAACCGGAATGCCGACGGCGAGCCTCTTCGCGCCCGGAGCGTCGCCGTCGCGCGCGTAGCGGAACACGCCGCCCGTCGGGCTGCCCGCGATCTCGGCGGGCAGTGCCGGCAGGTTGCCGGCGCGTTTCGTGCCCGCAACGTCCTCGAGGAGATAGAGGCTCGTCCCCGCCGTAAGGCTCCGCGCCCGGATCCTGTCGGCGAACGCCTCGGGCTCGATGGCTTTCGCCTCGGCGGCAAGCTCCGCGGCCTCCCGGTGCAGCTCCGCCACCACGTGGTCCGTCAAGAGCGTATTGGTCTGCCAGAAGAGCGCGCCGACGATCATCGTGGCGACGAGGAGAAAGACGGTCGCGCTCGCCGCCGCGAGGCGAAACGCCTGCGTCTGCATCGAGCGCAGAAAGAAATCAGAGAGCGCCGTCACGGACCATGTATCCCGCGCCCCGCACCGTATGCAGGAGTGGCCTGTCGAAACCCTTGTCGATCTTGGACCTCAGGCGCGAGACGTGAACGTCGATGACATTGGTCTGCGGATCGAAGTGATAATCCCACACGTTCTCGAGCAGCATGGTGCGCGTTACGACCTGACCGGCGTTCTTCATCAGGTATTCGAGCAGGCGGTACTCGCGCGGCTGGAGCTGGATCGGCTCGCCCGCGCGCGTGACACGGTGGGACAGGCGGTCGAGCACGAGATCGCCCACGGCATAGCGCGTCTCCTGCTCCTCGGGCACGGCACGCCGGCTCAACGCCTCGATACGCGCCAGGAGCTCGCTGTAGGCGTAGGGCTTGGTCAGATAGTCGTCGCCACCGGCACGCAGCCCCTTCACGCGGTCGTCGACGTCACCCAGCGCCGAGAGAATGAGCACGGGCGTGCGGTTGCCTTCCGTGCGCAACGTCTTGACGACGGAGAGGCCGTCGAGCCGCGGCAGCATGCGATCGACGATCAGGATGTCGTAGGCGTTGGTCTGGGCCATGGAGAGCCCCGTCTCGCCGTCGCCGGCGACATCGGTGGCGTGGCCGCTCTCCTTCAAGGATTTCTGGAGGAAATGCGCCGTCTCACGGTCGTCTTCGATCACCAGGACGCGCATGGCTCGACTTTCTCCCTGCAAGCTTCCCCCGCCCCGAGGCTTCGATGCGCGGGAGGGCCGCCGCGACTCGGCAAGCCCCGTCCGGTCAGATACATCGGGGCGGCCCGGCCCCTCAAGAGCCGCGCCGCCCCGCTGATGAACGACCTCTGGCGAGATCAGCCTTTCTTGAGCTGGATCGGCACGATGCGGCGCTGATCAGCCGACTTGATGTGGAGCATCACCGCCTTGCGGCCGAGCTCGACCTGCCTCTTGACGCCGTCGGCGACATCGGCAGGACCCGACACCGTCGTTCCGCCAACCTCGAGGATGATATCGCCGGCCTTGATGCCCTTCTCCGCGGCATCCGAGTCGGGATCGACCTCGGTCACGGCCACGCCCTCTCCGCCGCTCTTTGCGGGCGCGAGCGTCAGTCCGAGCTGGTCGAGCGCGGTCGACGTCGGATCAACCGACTTGCCCTGCTCGAGCTTGGCGATCTCGTCGTTCGAGCCCGGGAACTTGCCGAGGCGAACCTTGACGTTCTCCTCCTTGTTGCCGCGCCAGACCTTGACGTCGACCGTGGTATCCGGAGCGTAGTCGGCGATCTTGCGGGCGAGATCGCGGCTGTCGGCGATCCTGTCGCCGTTCACCTGGACGATCGCGTCCTGAACCTTGAGGCCCGAGAACGACGCCGGACCGTTCGGCGTGATCTCGCTCACGAGCGCACCCTTGGCCTCGCCGAGGCCGAGCGCGGACGCCGTGTCCTCGTCGACGTTCTGATCTTGACGCCGAGCCAGCCGCGGCTGACGGACCCGCTCTTCTGGAGCTGGGCGATGACGTCGGTCGCGGTGCGGGCCGGGACCGCGAACGCGATGCCGACATTGCCGCCCGAAGGGCTGAAGATCGCCGTGTTGACGCCGATCACCTCGCCAGAGAGGTTGAAGGTGGGGCCGCCGGAGTTGCCCTTGTTCACGGCCGCGTCGATCTGGATGAAGTCATAGGGACCCGAGCCGATGTCGCGGCCCTGCGCCGAGACGATGCCTGCCGTCACGGTGCCGCCGAGACCGAACGGGTTGCCGACCGCCAGCGCCCAGTCGCCGACGCGCACGGGCTTGTCGGAGAACTTCACGAACGGGAAGGTCTTCGACGACTTGATCTTCAGCAGTGCGATGTCGGTGCGCGGGTCGGTGCCGACCAGATCCGCCTCCATCTTCTCCTGGTCGTCGAAGCTGACCTGGATCTTGGTCGCGCCCTCGACGACGTGGTTGTTGGTGACGACATAGCCGTCCGCCGTGATGACGAAGCCCGAGCCCTGCGCCTGCGTGGGGCGCTGCTGGGGCATGTTGCGGAACTCCTTCGGCAGGTTCTTGAAGAAGTCGTAGAACGGGCTGTCCTCGGGAATGTCGGGGAAACCTTCGGGCAGGCCCTTGGCGTTCTTTTCGCCCTTGCCGCCGGCCACGACCGAGATCGAGACCACCGACGGCTTCACCTTCTCGATGACGTCGGCAAAGGAAAGCGGCGCGCGGCCGAACGGCGTCTCGACGGTGGACGCATCGGGGGCGAGCTGGGCAAACGCCGGCTTGAGCGCGACGCCGCCCATCAGAACGCCGGCCGAAGCCAGGGCCGCCACGGTTGCGTATGCGACGCGCCGTCCCGACGCCTTGCCCGCGCCTCTCTCCAACCCTGGCCCGGTCTTTGCTTTGGGCGTTGTACCACCGGAAATAAGCATTCAAGTCCTCCGCTCGGAAAGCGCTGAAAATCACTGTCCCGGCAAGAGGTACCCCGTTCGGCCTTACGGCTGCCTTTCGGTCACGTTAAGAGTTGGTAATGAGTGAGACGCCCCGTCCATTCCCCCGTTCGATCGCTGTCCGGCGGGGTCTTCCGCGGCCGGCAGCCGGGGGCGTTCTTGCCGCTCTCGGGGTGGCCCTGTGGGCCGCGGCCGCCGTCCCGGCGCCGCTCGTCTCTGGCCCCGTCGATCCCGATTTCGGACAAGACGGCACCGGCCCCGTGCAGCAGGTTGCCGTTTTCGGCACCGACGACCGCGCGCCGCTACCCGGCGAACGGGCGCTGCTCGGCCGCTCGATCGGCCTCCTCTACGAAGGCAAGACGCACTCGGTCTGCACCGCCTTTTGCGTCGGCGACGACATGATCGCTTCCGCAGGGCACTGCCTGTTCCGCACCGAAGGCGAGCGCCCACTCCGCCTCAAGGGGGTCGAGTTTCGCCTCGAGCCGCGCGGCGAGCGGGCCATGAGCGCGCGCATCGCGGGATCGGAGCACAACGGGGAAGCACAACACGTGGCGGCGGGCTCGCTGACGCTCCGCGTGCGCCCGCCCATCGACGCCGCCCAGGACTGGGCGCTGATCCGTCTCGCCACGCCGATCTGCAAGGGTCGCGCGCTCCCGATCAGCCGCGCACCCGCCGACGCGCTGACCGTGCTCTCGGCGGCAAAGCGCATCTACCAGGTGAGCTACCATCGGGATTTTGGGACCTGGGAGCTCGCTTACGGCGCGCCATGCACGGTGCGCCGCTCATTCGCGGGCGCGGACTGGACGGCAATTTCGAAGGATTTCGCGGACGCGGGCCATGTGGTGCTGCACACCTGCGACACGGGCGGAGCCTCATCCGGCTCGCCGCTGCTGATCGACGGCGCGGAAGGTCCCGAGGTCGTGGGTATCAACGTCGGTACCTACCTGCAGTCGAAGGTGCTGACGCAGCACGGCGAAGTCGTGCACCGCTACAAGTCCGAAGCAGTCGCCAACACCGCCGTCAGCGCGGGCGCGTTCCGGCCAACGCTCGAGGCCCTGGCGCACGCCGACATTCTCGCGCGGCGCGCGGACATTGTCGCTCTTCAGCACCTGCTTGGGGCGGAGGGGTTTTACGGCGGGACGGCGGACGGGATCTACGGCCCGTTGCTGAACGCGGCCGTGCGGGCGTTCGAACGCTCGGAAGGGCGCCGCGAGACGGGGCTTGCGACAGGAGTACTCCTGAAGCGCCTCGCCCGGCGCGACGCGGCGCGGCGCGTAGCCCCGAAGCCTCCCGCGATCGAGACCGGCAGCGTCGGCTCGCACACCCTCAGCCGCGACAAGGCCAAGCTGCCGCAGCAGTAGCGTGTTTCTGCATTCTCCTCAGACGCATCTGGACCCCGACCTCCGGAGTGAAGAGACCGGGCGTAACAAATTCAACGTCATCCCGGCGAAGGCCGGGATCCAGACACGTAAGAGAATTTGATGAGGTCCGCTTAGTTTTTGGCCGGCCGATCTTGCTCGGGTTTGAGCAACGCGTCGAGGGCCGCCTGCTCTTCGGCGGAAAGCTTTCCGGTCGAGGGGGCGGCTTCGGCCTTGCGCGGTGTGCCGAACGCATTCCACAGGATCAGCACGGCGCCACCGAGCGCGAGCAGCGGCATCAGCCACAAGAGCAAGGTCTCGGCCGAGAACGGCGGCTTCAGCAGCACGAACGCGCCATAACGCGCGACGATGAAGTCGCGCACCTCCTGGTCGGTGTCGCCCGCGGTCAGCCGCTCGCGCACCAGCACGCGCAGATCGTGGGCCAGCGGCGCGTCGGAATCGTCGATGGACTGGTTCTGGCAGACGAGGCAGCGCAGCTCCGCCGAGATCCCCCGCGCCCGCGCCTCGAGCGCCGTGTCGGCGAGCACCTCCTGCGGCGTGACGGCGTAGGCCGGAAGCGCCGGCGCGGCCACGGCGCCGGTCCACGCGGCCAGCGCAATGCAAGCGATCCGTCGTGTAAGGCTCCTCATCGCAACCCTCACTCTGCCGGGACAGTGGCAGCGCGCACGGCCCGGCGCGGGGCTCCGACGCGCAGCCGCCGGTCGGAGAGCGAGACGGCGCCGCCCAGGAACATCACCAGCGCGCCGATCCAGATGCAGCGCACGAGCGGATGGAAATAGAGGCGCACGGCAAATCCGCCGTCCGGTTGCTGGTCGCCGAGCACGGCGTAAAGATCGCCGGACCACGCGGCATGGATGCCGGCTTCGGACGTCGGCTGGGGCGGCGCGTCGTAGAGGCGCTTCGAGGGCTCGAGGCGGGTCACGGGCTTGCCACCGTACGTGACGTCGAACACGCCGACGGTCTCCGTGTAGTTCGGCCCCTTCGACGGCGCAGCACCGCGGAAGGCGAGCTCATAGCCCGCGATCCCAGCCGCCTCGCCGGGCTTCATGAGCAGGATCGCCTCGCTCTTGTAGGCCGTGGTGCCGACGATTCCGATGACCACCAGCCCGACGCCGAAGTGCGCGAGCATGGTGCCGATGGCAGCACGCGGAAGGTTGACGAGGCGGCGCAGCGACTCGGCCAACGGCACGTGCCCGAGCTTGATGCGGAAGGCCGTTTCCGAGAGTGCGCCCGCCATCACCCAGGCGCCGATGGCGAAGCAGAACGGCGCCAGCCACGGACCGCGGTGGGTGAGCGCGAAGGACGCCACAAGAACGACGGCGGCAATGACGCCTGCCACGATCAACCGTTCCATGGCAGCAGCCAGGTCGGCGCGCTTCCAGGCGAGCAGCGGCCCCAGCGGAAGCGCCAGCAGCAGCGGGATCATCAGCGGCACGAACGTCATGTTGAAATAGGGCGCGCCGACGGAGATCTTGCTGCCGTTCAGCGCCTCGAGCGCGAGCGGATAGAGCGTGCCGACGAGCACCGTCACGCAGGCCGTGGTGAGGAGCACGTTGTTCAGCACGAGGGCACCCTCGCGCGAGATCGGCGAGAAGACGCCGCCCTGCTTGAGATCACGCGCGCGCCAGGCGAACAGCGCCAGGCCGCCGCCCGTGAACAGCATCATGATCGAGAGCACGAACACGCCGCGGCCCGGGTCGACGGCAAAGGCATGCACCGACGACAGCACACCCGAGCGAACGAGGAAGGTGCCCATCAGCGACAGCGAGAAAGTCAGGATCGCGAGCAGGATGGTCCAGACCTTGAGCGCCTCGCGCTTCTCCATGACGAGCGCCGAATGCAAAAGCGCCGTGCCCGCGAGCCATGGCATGAACGAGGCGTTCTCGACCGGATCCCAGAACCACCAGCCGCCCCAGCCGAGCTCGTAATAGGCCCACCATGAGCCCATGGCGATGCCGATGGTGAGGCACATCCAGGCGGCGAGCGTCCACGGGCGCACCCAGCGCGCCCAGGCGGCATCGGTGCGCCCTTCGAGCAGCGCGGCGATGGCGAACGAGAACGCCATCGAGAAGCCGACATAGCCCATGTAGAGGAACGGCGGATGGAACGCGAGAGCGGGATCCTGCAGGATCGGGTTCAGGCCGTTGCCGTCGAACGGCGCCGGATCGAGGCGCTCGAACGGGTTCGACGTGACGAGGATGAAGAGCAGGAACGCAAGCGCGATCGAGCTCTGCACGGCAAGCACGTTGGCCTTGAGGGTGGCCGGCAGGTTGTTGCCGAAGAGCGCGACCGCGGCGCCGAACACGGCGAGGATCAGCACCCACAGCAGCATCGAGCCCTCGTGGTTCCCCCACACGCCCGAGATGCGATAGATGAGCGGCTTCGAGGAGTGGGAGTTGGCGGCGACGTTGGCGACCGAGAAATCGGACGTCACGTAGGCGTACATCAGCGCCAGGAATGCGATCAGGATCAGCGCGAGCTGGCTCATGGCTGCGGGCTCGCCGAACGCCATCAGGCGCGGATCGCGCACGCGCGCCCCCCAGGCCGGAACGATCATCTGCGCAATGGAAACCAGGAGCGCCAGGATCAGCGCGAAGTGTCCGATCTCGATGATCACGCCGCCCGTCCTCTCACATCTCGAATGTTCTTGAGCGCCGACGCATCCACCCGAACAACGTCATCCCGGCGAAGGGCGGGATTCATGCAAGTCTCAGCGCGTGCAACGTTGAAGGATCGCGCACCGGGCGGCCGAGCACGCACCCTCATCCCGCGTTGCCGCCCCTCGAACCCAACGGAACGCGCATGCGCAGAAGCTGGCATGGGTGTCGGCCTTCCATGCGGAGCATGGCTTCGCCAATGACGCCGGCATGACGTCGGTGGAGAGGCAAGCGAAGTGATGCGGGGTGCGGACGGAGTCCTCATTGGGTCGTGGCCCCCTCCGGATGGGTTGCGCCCTCCCCGAGCTTCACGCCTTTCTCCTCCAGCGCTTTCGCAACCTCGGGCGGCATGTAGGTCTCGTCGTGCTTGGCGAGCACGGTGTCGGCCACGAACAGGCCGTCCGGGCGGAGAACGCCCTCCGCCACGACGCCCTGCCCCTCGCGGAAGAGGTCCGGCAGGATGCCTTCATAGGTCACCGGGACCGTGCCCAGCGTGTCGGTCACCGTAAAGGCCACGCTCGTCCCCTCGCCGCGCTTCACCGATCCCTCCGCCACGAGCCCGCCGAGCCGGAAGCGCACGCCGTCGGCGATCTTGTGTTGAGCGATATCGCTCGGCGTGTGGAAGAACACGATCGACTGGCGGAAGGCGAACATCATCAGGATGGCCGCGATCGACAGCACGCCCACGCCCAAACCGATCAGAAGCCCTCGCCGCTGTTTGCGCGTCATTGGGGGATCGTGCGCTCCTTTGTCTTGATGCCCAGGCCTTCGGCGGCCCTCTCGATCTCGCCGAGCGAAGCCTGGTCGCCCGCGAAATTGGCACGCGCGCTCGCGAGCGCCTCCTCGGCGTCACCGTCGCGCCCCAGCACCTTATAGGCGCGCGCGAGGCGCATCCAGCCGTCGAGATCCTTGCCGTTCTGCTTGAGGCGCTCGGCGAGGCGATCGACCATTCCGGCGATAAAGGCTTCGCGCTCGGCCGGCGCCATGGCCGCGATGTCGGGCGCTCCGGCCGGGGCAGAGGGTGCGGACGGCACCGCGGTCGATGCGGGCGGCGCCTCGCCCGGCGTCCCGTCGGTCGGCTCGCCCCTGAGCTTCCTCTCGACCAGATCGACCCGCTCCTGCACGATTGCGCGCCACGGCGCATCGGCCGGTGACTTGGAGAGGATGTCGCGATACTCGGCCGCGGCACCCGCGAGATCCCCGTCCTGCTCCTTGCCGAGCGCGAGCCAGGCGCGCACCTCGATGCGGTTCGGCTCGAGCTCGAGCACGCGCAAGGTGGCCTTGCGGACGGGCTCACTCACGATGCCGTCGCCCGCGAGCATCGTCGCCTCGGCGAAGCCCAGGAGGCGGCGTACGTTCTCGCCTTCGAGACGGTTCGCCTCGGCAAACGCGTGCGCAGCGTCGGCATAGCGCTGAAGCCGCAGATACACGGGCGCGATGGCGTCCCAGCCCTTGCCGTCCTCGGGATGGGCGCGCAGGCGCTCCTCGACGCGCGCGATCAGCTCGCCGACATTCGACCGGCCGACATCGGCCATCTTGCGCCCGTGGAACGGCAGGTCGGGAAGGTGGGGCGATCCCTCGACGAGGTAGAGCCCAATGCCGAGAACGGGCAGCAGGGCGGCGATGGTGATATAGATCCCACGCGCGCGGGACAGGCTTGCGGCGTCGCCGGCGAGAGGCGCGGCATCGGCCTCCGTCGCGCCCGCGCGCTTCAGGAGACGCCGGGCCACCTCGGCACGCGCGCTCTCGATCTCGCTCGCGGTGACGAGGCCACGATCACGCTCGGCGTCGAGCTCGCGAAGCTGGTCGCGGTAGACGGCGAGATCGGCTTCGGCCGGCACGACGGCATCCGGCCGCGCCTTTCGCAGAGGCCGCAGCAGAAGCGCAACGATCGCCGCCGTCAGAAACGCGAAGCAGAGCCAGAGCAGCATTGGAAGCCTTCTAGAGCGCAGTTGTTCTTTGTGCGAATCGGGACCGCGCTCCAAGTTTTTCGATGAAGCCGATGAGTGGCCCTCCGGACGGTTAGGTCCGAAGCGGTCATGCTCCAGGCTGTGACCTCATGACGGGATGGGAATTGGCGCAAAAAGGAGGCGCCCCACAGGAGCGGGCCAGACGAGGCCCCCGCAGCGGCCCAAGGGCGGCGTCAAACCGCGTGCGCGCGGCACGCGCATGGCGATTCTCCCGACCTCGGCCCTTTCCGGCCCGTCAATGCTCCATCCCGTCATGAGGTCACAGCCTGGAGCATCGTCCCGAGTTCAATAGGGGCGAGGGTCCAGGCTGGCAAGAGCCGCACGGCGTCACCGCGGCGTTTTGGCGTCGCAGGCGCGCCCTCACGACGACAGGCGCGGACAACGCACGCTGCACTGCGGGAGAGATACCTCGGGAGGCGCGAGCCGTCAGGTTACGTCACTCTCAGGCCACGTTGCTCCACGTGCCGTCGGGATTGCGGCAAGCCGTACCGCGGATCGACTGCGGCCGGCCATCGACGTAGACCTTGTGCGTATAGTCGCGGCAGTCGACGGTGCCGCGCTTGTACGGCCGGCTGGGGACGACCTCGCCATAACGGCCGTTGTCGGGGTTGCGCCATTGGCGCGAGACGCCGGACTGGCCGCGCTCGAGCGCATCGTATTCGGCTTCCTGTGCGAGCCTGCGATCCTGCGCATCCATGGACCGGCCGACCTCACTGCCGACGATGCCGCCGACAACGGCGCCGATCGCAGTAGCAGCGACGTTGCCCGTGCCTCCGCCGACCTGGTTGCCAAGGATACCGCCGGCCACCGCTCCGACCACCATGCCGGTATCGGCCTTGCTCGGACCGTCGGGTCCGCAACCAGCAAGTCCAATCGACAGCATCAGAAGCGCGCCGGCGCCAATCGTGCGCATGAAGATCCCCGTTCTTGCCCGCGGGCCTGTCTACCGGCCGGACCTCGGCCGCAAACACCATACGCGGCGCGCCGATGGGGCCTCACCTTGCCCAAGGACGGCCCAGACTGTTCTCGTCTTCAAGCACATCCGATTTCGGGTTTCTACCGCGATTCAGGCGAAAGTTCGGCGTTTCCACCGAAGAAAATCGGCCCTCCCGCGCGGCAAAGAAACGGTGAGAAATGCGGTACATATCCACCCAATAATGGGGGCACGGGCTAGCGCACCTTGGCATTCTTTCGGGCCGCTGATTCGCTTGGCGCGACCGCCCGCTTCGCCGCGACATGGGCGCAGAGAACCAACTCGATGTAAGCAGAAAGCTTTCGGCTGTCGCGGTCTGCCAATTGCTGCAGCTCAGCCTTCAGCTCCGAGGTCAGCCGGACGTTCACCGAAGTGTCCTTCTTCATAAGTTCCGGGTACGGCAGCGGCATTGACCCCACAAGGCAGCGCAAGGTAAAACTTTGCTTCACATTGCGAAGCAAGTATCCTTCCGCGTATGACCGAATTCATCGTGTGTGGCTGCTGCACAGCGGAGGGCCCGCACCGGGCCGCGCCGCTGAGGCGCCGCCTGGATGATCTCGGCACGCGCCACGATTTCGTCGAGACCAATACGTCCGGCAGTCCGGACGCAAACGCCCGGGGCAGGCCGTTTCAGATCCGCGCCGCCATGGATCGCCACCCTGGCAGAACCATTCTGTTCATCGACGCCGGCTGCCGTATCGTCGGCACGCGCGACGATCTCATGCGCGCAGCCGATATCCCCGGCGACATCGCGCTTCATGTCGGGACCGGACGGTGCCCGGACGGCCGCCGCGGGCTCGTCCCTCATGCCGAGACGCTGGTGCTGCGGCCGACGGCTCGGGCTTATGTCTTCGTCAAGGCCTGGATCGAGACCTGGAAACGGAGCGCTGGAACCGACGCCGAGCAGGACCTGCTGGCTCTCGCCCTCGCCCGCGTGCCGGAGCTCTGCGTGACATTCCTCGGCGCGGAATTTTGCACGACCGAAGAAAATGCGCATCCGCTTCCGGTCATCGTGCACGCGTGCGCAAGGACGGCCGGGACGATCAACAGGTGGGAGCGCCCGAATACCGCGCGGCGCCCGTCGTCCTGAGAGGCGAGGCCAAGGACGCCGGCCTCATCCTTCAGGCGGACGGCAGCACGAGGTCGACCCGCAGGCCGCCCATCGGCGAGCGGTCCAGCCGCAGGCTGCCGCGATAGGACTGGACGAGATCGGTCACGATGGAGAGGCCGAGGCCGGTGCCGGGCTTGGTCTCGTCGAGGCGCACGCCGCGCTTGCCGATACGGGCGCGCTGCTCGTCCGAGAGGCCCGGACCGTCGTCCTCGATGTGAATGCTGAGGCGCCCCGACGACCTGCGGCTCGTGCTCGCGGCAACCTCGACTGCAACCTTTCCCCTGGCCCATTTGCAGGCGTTGTCGCAGAGATTGCCCAGGATCTCCTCGAGGTCCTGGCGCTCGCCGGCGAAGCGGGCGTCGGACGGGCAGTCGATGGCGATGGCGATGTTGCGGTCGCGGTGGATGCGCTCGAGGGCGCGCTTCAGCGGCTCCAGGACCTCGTGCACCGGGGTCGAGCGCCCGATCACGCTGATGCCCGCGGCCACGCGCGCGCGGTCGAGATAGTGGTTGACCTGATCGCGCATGATCTCCGCCTGCTCGACGATCTTCCTCCCGAGCACGCCCTTGTCCTCGCGCGCCTCGTTGGTGATGACGGCGAGCGGCGTCTTCAAGGCATGGGCGAGATTGCCGACCTGGGTGCGGGCGCGGTCGATGACCTCCTGGTTGGAGGCGAGCAGCGCGTTGAGCTCCTGCTGCAACGGCTCGATCTCTGTCGGCAGGTCGCCGTCGAGCTTTTCGGCCTTGCCCGAGCGGATGTCGGAGAGCCCCTGCTCGATGCGGCGCAAGGGAAGCAGGCCGAACCGCACCTGGAACAGCGTCACGGCCACGAGGCCGACGCCGGTCAGCACGAGGGCGGTGGCGAGGCGGGTGAGGAAGTTCGCGAGCCGCGTATCGAGCCAGTCGATGGGGCCGGCGACGATGATGGAGTAGCGCGGTCCCTGACCCGGCGGCCCCGGGTTGTCGATCAGCTCGACGAGGCGCACGCTCTCGCCCGCCGGACCGATGGCGTTCATCCATCGGGCGCCGTCGGCGTCGGGCTTGATCTCGTGCTCGATCGGCAATTCGATGCCGGCATCCCCGAGGGACGCCGAGCGCAAGGTCGGGGCCCGTTTGTTGTCGAGGGGCGCGATCTGCCAGTACCAGCCCGAGCGGGCGTCCTCGAACAGGGGCTCGTAGCGGTTCTTGGGAGAGATCGGCTGCTCGCTCGCGCCGCTCATGCTGTCGACGGCGATGGACGTCACGAGCTTTTCCAGACGCGCGTCGAAGGAGTTCTGGAGATCGTCGCGATAGAGCTGGTAGATGATGACACCGGCGATCGGCAGCACCAGCAGCACCCACGCCGCGGACGTCGCGAACAGACGGAACGCGAGCGAGTTAAACGTCATCGGCGCCGCGACTCATGCGGTAGCCGAGACCGCGCACCGTCTCGATCACGTCGGCGGGGATCTTCTTGCGCAGGCGGCCGATGAACACCTCGATGGTGTTGCTGTCCCGGTCGAAATCCTGGTCGTAGAGATGCTCGACCAGCTCGGTGCGCGAGACCACGCGGCCCGAGTGATGCATCAGATACGCGAGCAGGCGGTATTCGTGGGAGGTGAGCTTGACCTGCTGGCCGTCGCAGGTCACGCGCGAGGACTTGGTGTCGAGGCGGACCGGCCCGCACTCGATCTCGCTCTTGGCGTGGCCCGAGGCACGGCGCACCTGGGCACGCACGCGCGCCAAGAGCTCCTCCATATGGAAGGGCTTGGCGAGATAGTCATCGGCGCCGGCGTCCATGCCGGAGACCTTGTCGCTCCAGCGGTCGCGGGCGGTGAGGATGATCACCGGCATGTTGCGCCCCGCCCGGCGCCACTGCTCCAGGATCGAGATGCCGTCCATCTTGGGCAGGCCGAGATCGAGGATCACCACGTCATAGGGCTCGGTGTCGCCGAGGAAATGCCCCTCCTCTCCGTCGAAAGCGATGTCGACGGCGTAGCCGGCGCCGGTCAGCGCGCTATTGAGCTGCCGGTTGAGGTCCTTGTCATCCTCCACGACGAGTATGCGCACGAGGTCTCCCGAAGATTGCTGCTGGTTCCCGGACTATAGTCGGCCCGGAGACCCGAGCCTAGACCATGATCACTTCAGGCCCTATCAGCCTGAAGTGTGAATCATCGGTCTCATCAAAGAGATAGAGCGTGATCCCTATTCAATCAAAATGATCACGCTCTAGGCTGCGACCTCAGGGACGGCTCACACGGGGACGCAACGGGCAGGAATGAGAACGGGCAACGCACGCCGATCCGTCGCCCGTCCCCTCGCCCGCCGGGCGCCTCAATCCTTCTTGAGCAAGGCCTTCTGGATCGGCTCCGTGGCCCGGACCCGGCCGTAGATCGTCATCAGTGTACCGATCAGAGCGCCCACGGCCTGCATCACTTCCACGACCTGGGTGCCCGCATCCTGGACCAGTCCGCTATCGACATCGATGCCGGTCACGGGCGCCAGCACCGGCAGCATGGTCGAGAGCAGGGTCACGATGGTGCCCCAGATGGTGATCGAATGGCCCCACCACTTGCCGTCGAGGGGGCCGGTCGTCGTCGTCATGTCAGTATCTCCTTCAGGTTTGGGGGATGTGGAAACCGTCTCGGGTGCAAGCGCGCGTGCGCGCGCGAGCGTGATGTCGACGCGGCGCAGCCAGCCGCGGCCGAAGCGCCAGAAATGGGGGAGAGCGCGGTAGCGCCGCTTGCGGATCGCGGCATAGGCGTCGAGCGCGGTGCTGGCCGGAGTCCTGGCGACGGCCGCCTGCGTCTCGGGGCCGATCTCGCCGTCGACGCTTGCGCCGACCGCCTCCTGCAGGAAGCGGACCGCATTGCCGACGCCGTGGTTCACCGTGGCATCGAAGTGCATGAGAGCGAGCGGAGCCGGCAGCCCGCCGCAGTGCGCCATACTCCAGTAGCGGCGGCGATAGATCTCGCGCACGGTCGGATGGTCGATGGCCTTGAGGTCGCGGATCAGGCTCGCGCGGTTGGCGTCGGTCAGCGCCAGCTTGCGCCAGGCCGCGAACACCGCGAGCGTAATGCCGCGATTGGTTGGACCGCCAGGGTCGTGCGGATCGTCGGTGTATCCGCCTTCCATTTCGAGCACGTGGTCCAGCGCGCGGTCGAAGACGAGGGCCGCCGCTCCGTCCGCCACACCGGCGCCGGGCCAGCGCAGCGCCAGCAGACGGCTCTTCGGAAAGCGCGCGACGGAGACGGCGTCCGCCTGGTTGCCGCCGAGAAGGACGACGTCCTCGTCCGTCTCGCCGAGCCAGAAGCCGACGTGCCCCTGCCCCGGATCGGAACCACGCGTCAACACGGCGATGGCGCCGATGCGCGGCGCAATGAGCGAGGCGCCCCACTTCAGATAGGAGCGCGCGAGCAGCGAGCGCGTGGAGCCGATGCCGGCCCGCTCGAGACACGCGCCGCAGAACGCTGCGCACCACGCCACCTCGTCGCGCCGGATGTCGACGAGCCCGACCTCTCGGAACATGGCGACGATGCGCGGGTTCTCGCGCATGCCGGCGTGCTCGGCCTCGCCGAGCTCGCGCCAGGCTTCCTTAAGCCAGGGGGCGTCGTGCATGAGAGCCTCGATGATAATGAGTGAGCGAATGGAGCGCGTCCGGCCCGCCCTCACCCCGGAGAGGGCAAGTGGCCCGTCAGACGATCGCGAGCTTGGGTGTGCCGCGACCGTAGGCGGCACTCATCTGATGCACCGCAACGGCAAGGCTGCTCTGGGCGCTGCCGAAGTCGGCGACCTGATCGGCCGCGCCGTAGAAGCAGGACGGCGCCGTCGAGGAGATCGTGCGCACGATGGCCCCGCCATCGAGGATATCGACCTCATAGCGCTCGGCATCCTCGGCGAGCGGCACCTCTTGGGCATCCCAACTGTCGCCGCCGATACGCGTGCGCCGTTTCCAGGCGAGCGTGAGGTCGCCGCCGCCCGATCGCACGCCGCGCACATGAGCCGGCGAGAGCGGCGTGAGCCCGCGCCCGGCGAACGCATGCGTTGCCCCGGCATAGGAGCGGTCGGCAATATCGCGATTGGCAGGTCCGTAGCGCCACAGCAGCGGAAGGCCGATCTCACCCGCCGTGAGACTAACGACCCCGACCTCGCCGCCGAGCAGCACGAACGGCTGACCGGCCGGCAACGGTGCGCGCATCTCCCGCTCCGTCCCGCCCTGGCCGCGCAGCAGCCCTCGAAGCTCATAGGTGCCCTCGCCGACCAGCGTCGCGGTCTCGAACTGTATGACCTCCCAGCCGCCCTCTTCGTTGCGGATGGCCGCCGCGTTGGCTCCCGCAAGGAGCTGCATCCGCGTCACGGACGCAAGCTCGCCGCCGGAGAGCTCGACGCGGAGGCGCGCCGCGCGGTCCATGACGGCAACCGGTCCCGCAGAAAGCGCCGTGACCGTCACGCCCATCGTGGCGGGCGCCGCCGCGGTCGCGCGCAGGATATAGCCGGCATCCTCGGGCGAACCGTAAAGGACCACGCGCCCGGGCCAGGGGAGCTGGAACGCGGCGACGTATCCCGCCTCCGGCGGCTCGTCGCCACGCAGCAGCGGCAGGTCGAGGAACTCCACATACGGCGTGCCGTCGAAAACGGCGCCACCGCCCGTCGTCTCCCGCGGAGCCGCGGAGGCAGCGACGTACACTTCGGGATCGATGCCGCGCCCCTCGATCTCCCGCAGTCCGCGCTCGCCGATCTCGGTCACGCGCACGAGCAGGCTCGTGCCGTCCTTCTCGACGGTCACGACATCGCCGGGCTCGACGGCGAGCGCGCTCGGCGGCAGCTTGAACAGCGCCCGCTCGCGGGCCGCCCAGGTCTCGTAGAGCCACGCGTCCGCCATCTGTGCGGCGGTCTCGTGCTCGATGACGACCGGCAGCTCGGCCCGCGCCACGCGTCCGCTGGCGCCAGTCAAGCGGCGCGCCTCGGCCACGGCCTGCCGATAGTCGTCGCTCGCCACGATGTGGGCGAGCTTGGCGGAGGCCGGCAGATCGGTTTCCTGAGTGCGCGTGAGGGTCAGCAGCGGATCACCGGCGCGCTCCTCCACGAGATCGTCCTCAGAGAGCGACAGCACCGGCGGCTCGACGCCGCGATGGCGGAACACGACCTGCCCCTCGCTCTCGATGCTGTCGAAGAAGTAGGCAAGCTCCAGCGGCTCAAGCGCATCGCGCGGCGACATCATGCGGTCGATGATGTAGCCGTGGACCAGCCCCGCGAGGCGGCTCGCATCGTGGCCCGTGATGCCGTAGTCGGTGAGGATCGCATCGACCAGCGCGGCGAGGGGCGCGGCCGAGAAGCGTCCGTTCAGCCAGTGGCCGAACCGCCAGTTCTCGCCGTCGCTCCAAACCTCGAGGTTGTAGGGGAACGCCGGATACGGGCGCGCATCCCAGCAATAGACGTGGATGCGGGCGACATCGACCATGCGCTGGCCGTAGAGCGCCGAGACCGGATTGCTCCCTTCCACGTAGCCGTCGCTCGCAGGATCGAAAGTGTCGATGAACGCCTTCAGGTAGCGGCGCTGCATGAGGTCGTCGCGCACGCCGCGCGAGAAGTACGGGAATGCCGACTCGGAGCTTTTCGGATCGACGAAGACGTTCGGCTGGTTGGCGCCCTTGTCCACCGCCGGGCAGCCGATCTCCATGAACCAGAACGGCTTCGACTGCGGCACCCAGGCGGTCGGCGTATCGTTCGGCAACCCGCCGGGGCGATCGTAGTGCGCATTCAGCCACCAGGACCTGATGTCCTTGTAGCGGAAGATCCAGGGCGTCCCGTGCCCGTCGGTGATGGGCGAGCGGATCTGCGCGGCGCGGTCGTCGGCGCTCGCGTAATACCACGCATAGCCCTCCCCGCCCTGCATGTTCCCCCTGAGGTAGGCTTCGTCGTAGATCGAACGAACGCCGCCGAGAAAGTCGAAATGCGCGGCACCGTCGCGCCAGTCCGCGAGTGGCCAGTAGCAATCGATGGCGATGGCATCGATGGCGTCCGACGCCCAGAGCGGGTCGAGGTGGAAGTGGACGTCGCCCGATCCGTCGGGCGGCTGATGCCCGAAGTATTCCGACCAGTCGGCCGCGTACGTCACCTTGGCGCCGGGCAGAACGGTTTTGACGTCGCCTGCGAGCGCGATCAGCGCCGCGACGAAGGGATAGCTCGAGGCGCCGTCGCGCACCCATGTGAGACCGCGCATCTCTGTGCCGATGACGAACGCATCGACGCCGCCCGCCGCCTTCGCGAGGTAGGCGTTGTGCAGCACCATGCGCCGGAACGACCATTCGCTCGGACCGGAATAGACGACCGTCTCACCGGAGAGGGCGAAGTCACCGACCCCCGCGGTGCCGACGAACGCCGCGACTTGCGCCGCGGCCGTCGCCGTCTTGTCGGGGCTTCCCTCGAGGCCTGGCGCGGGATGGCACGTGATGCGCCCACGCCAGGGATAGGCCGGCTGCGCGACTGCGCCGTAGGGATCGGGCAACGCATTGCCCGACGGCACGTCCATGAGAATGAACGGCGTCAGCACCACGCTGATGCCGCGGTCCTTGAGATCCTTGATCGCCGCCACGACGGTCGCGTCCGACGGCGTGCCGCCGTAGGCTGGGCGCGCGCCCTTCAGGCTCACGAGGTAGGCGTCGGCACGCGTCACGCCGGAGACGCGCCACGTCTCGGGCGTCGTGGTCTTGG
>ERZ795041.111-NODE-111-length-31722-cov-4.556794_pt1 | contig 31722 bp, 29 predicted proteins | sample MGYA00375125_ERZ795041 | MGnify/ENA primary metagenome ERZ795041 (study PRJEB30170, sample SAMN03074214) | activated sludge metagenome | biome: Common Effluent Treatment Plant; feature: Wastewater; material: Activated sludge; isolation source: activated biomass in...
TTAACCCGAGGGCTACAGTTTTTGGCCCCACCGTTTAACGCATCGAGAGAGGTGGGACGGAGTATTTGCACACCGCAGAGCCCCCCGGCCGGCGCGTCCGCGATCCGCATGGCCTGGCCGATCGGCACGACGGTCGACGCCAAACCGCGTTCTGAGCACGCCAGGCCTGTTAACCAGCCCATTTCAGGGAATCCGCCCTCGAAATCAAGAGAGCTCGTTCGAAACGGTTGTGAACGGGGAGTTACCGACGCCCTCGCGGAAACGCGGGGGCGTTTTGGTTTACGAGTCGGGCGATTTGGCCGCACACAGACCGTGGCCGCGACGAGGCGCGGAAAGTCCCGTCAGGACGGGGGTTTCCGACGCTCCGGCGGGAACCCGGCCCGACCCACGGCGCTCTCGGTCTTGAAGCCGAATCTCGGGGTCCGACGGCAACCCCCACGGTTGCTCTCGCCCCACCGGCGGCAACCCTCTCGGACTCTCGCGCTCTCTGGTTGACGGGTGGGCTGAGCTTAACAGGAGGGTTGCTCTCGGGGGCCTTTCAGACCCATCAAGTCGGACCCGCCCCAGCGGGAGCGCTCCGCTTCACAATCTCCGCAACCGCGTCGTCGAAGGTCTTTCCCTCAGCCCAGACCTCGCGGCCGACCTTGAATCGCACCTGCCCCTCTGTGATTTCCAGTTCGACGTGCCCGTCCGTCAAGTGGGCCGCGTCGGTCGCGGCTTCGATGCCCTGGTACGCGGACCAAGCCTCCGCGAGCTGAGCGCCAACACCGAACACGAAACGGCTCCGCTCTCGAATCACCTCAGCAGATGGCGTCTCGTCCACGAGGGGGACGACACAAAGCGCGAAACCATCGCTGGCTCCGCATGCCGTCTCTGCTTGTCGTGGTGTCATTTTTACCCGGTCACTCCGAGCACTCTTCACTTCCAGCAGCGTCGATTTTCCTTCACTTCCCAGCCGCAGGACGACTTCCCGCCCATCCTCGACGAAATCACACTCAACCTCGAAGTCGGAACCCGTCCCAGTCCTTTCCACTTTGAGCCCTTGGGCTGCAAGCTGGTCGCGCAAGAGCTGTTCCACCAGTTGGCCGATACCCTGGTTTCGGCGCACCTGCTCGCGGTTCTCTTTTCGTTCTGTAATCGCGTTCAGGATGTCCGGATCGTCTTGAATGTCCTTCACTAGCCGCCGAACACCCTCGACGCCGCCCGCAGCCTGCGCGAGATCACCAACGTGTTTCCTCATCCGGAGCGACGACCCTCAGGGCAAGATCTGCGGGGCTGATGCCGAGTGCCTGCAAGAGCGACCTGCCGGCCTCAGTCTCAAACTGCCTCACCAAATCTGGACGGCCCGCCAGAAGCCCCGAAAGGGACTGGGCCGTGGCATAGTCTCGATGGCCAACCGTTTCGCTTGGGACCCACTTGCGGCGCAGTGGAGCGAGCCAAGCTGCTCTGAACACCGTGTGCTCTAGCGAACACTCGCACTTCACGGGGACCCGCTGAAAGGCATCCTTGTCGCTCCGAAGCACGTATTCGAGCAGAAACTCGATTACATGAATCGCGCGGCTCCGACTCGAGCGGGAGGCATCGATTAAACCGATGTCCTTGTCCCCGAGACAGGCAACGTTGGACATCTGCACCGACTGATCCGAACGATGGTCCGCCTCCTCGGTCAGCGGTTCCACGGCGAGTTCCTTGTCGAATCGATGGCCCTAGACGAAGAGCGGTGCAAGATGGATCAGTCCGCGATCCTCCAACTGCTTCCAAGGAGCGCTTTCTCGCTCTTCGGCGAACGCCGCATGAAGTACCCGCCTCTTGGGAAACAAGGGTGCGAATCTCCGTGCTTCGTCCGGCCAGACTGAAACAGGTGCCAGCAGTTGCACCTCGGATTGATCGCGTCGCGGCAATTCCGAGACCATGCACGACTCTTCGCTCGCGTCGGCGGTAGCAACGGGGAAGCCATCGAGCCTTCCGGCGTATTCGCCTCGACCGGCGAGCCACCAGAAAAGGTCGACGCTTGCCGCGACCATCGCCGATGGCATGCGTCCATCCTGGCACGTCTTCTTGAGTGCGAGAATCAGTTCATCGACAACATGCTCTTCGCTCTTTGTCGAGAGCAAGGCATCCAGCCCGGGCACAGTCACGTCGGTGTCGAGTAGCCCGCTCCGGATGTCGATCCCCAACGCCGCCCCAATGTCCTTAAGGCTGTCCGGGATGTCCATGTCAACAGCAAGCTCTTTGGGCTTGCGGAGCCGCCCTCTCTGACTCGGCAGAAGCGCGAGATCGACATGAAGGTCCGTTTGCCGAGTTGTCTGTACGAGGTGAAGCAAACGGGACAGCCAAGGCAACACGTCATCGGGCTGCTCAAGTTGCGCGGCCAGTCTCGTGGTGGTCTCGGCTTCGCTCGCGATGCGGGCGATCCGAGACAGCGTAAGCGCCGCAGGGTCATCCTGGGCCGGACGATTGAGGAGGCGAGCCCAGCACCGCAGATTGCCGGACCATCCGACAACAGACTCGCGCGGCGGCAGTTTTGTGTGGGAAACGGATAAACCGCAAGCCAGTTCCCAGAGTGCAGTTTGGTGGGATGGATCATCCGCAATCGGAAGCCATGCGGCCCGCGTTGTTACCCAGTCACCGGCAATGGTGGGTATGCACCCCAGCGGGGAGCTGTACGACCCGCTCGAGGGCGAGCCCGCCGTGGTCGATGCCGAGACGCTCGGCGCGGCGGTCGCGGCGTTGGCCGAGGCGGTGACGACGCAGCGGCATGGCGATGCACCCCCGCCGGAGCGACCGGCCTCTCGGCACGCCGTGTCGAGACCTGTCCCCGCTCCCGACACCGTCTTGCGACGTGCCGAGGCGTACCTCGACCGCATCCCACCGGCGATCTCCGGCTCGGGCGGGCACAGCCAGACGTACGCGGCCGCGACGGCGATGGTGCACGGGTTCGGGCTCGACGCGGAGGCGGCGTGCGGTTTGCTGTGGGATCGGTACAACCCGCGCTGCCAGCCGCCGTGGTCGGAGAAGGAACTTCGGCACAAGGTCGGCGACGCAGCGAGCAAGCCACACGACCGCCCGCACGGGTGGCTGCGCGACGCGGGCCCCATCGAATCTAGCGACGTGGACCTCTCGGGCTTTGATCCCGAGCGCCGCCGTGTTCCCGGTGAGCGCCCCCGCACCGAGCGCCCGGCCGACCCCGGCCCGTTCCCCGATCACCTGCTCCGTGTACCCGGGTTCATCGAGCAGGTCATCGCGCACAACCTGGCGACGGCCACGCGCCCGCAGCCCGTCCTGGCGCTGGCGGCGGGGATCTGCCTCCAGGCCGTGCTCGCGGCCCGCAAGGTGCGCGACGAGCGCGGCAACCGCACGAACGTCTACTGCGTCGGCGTCGCGCCCTCCGGGGCGGGCAAGGACAACGCCCGCAAGGTCAACAAGAACATCCTCTTCGCCGCCGACATGGTCGAGCACGAGGGGAACGAGGACCTGGCATCGGACGCGGGGCTTGTCACCGCAGTGGAGGCAGAGCCGGCGATCCTGTTCCAGATCGACGAGTTCGGCCGCTTCCTTCGCACCATCGGCGACCCGAAGAAGGCCCCCCACCTGTTCAACGTGCTGACAGCGCTCATGAAGCTCTACAGCAGCGCCGACACGGTCTTCCGGGGCAAGGCCTACGCGGACAAGAAGCGGAACAAGGTGGTCGATCAGCCGTGCGTGAGCGTGTACGGCACGACCGTGCCCGAGCACTTCTTCGAGTCGCTCACCGCCGATAGCCTGAGTGACGGGTTCATTGCTCGCTTGCTCGTGTTCGAGTCGGCCGAGACGCCAGCGCGGCAGCGCGCCCGGGCGACGGGCGTCCCCGATGTCCTGCCTGCCCGCTCGCCGGGTGTGCTGTTCGATCGTCGCTTCCGCCCCGCGCTCGGTACGGCGGATGCTGATGTCTTGGTCGATGCCCTCGATCACGATCGTCTTGATGTTCATGGCTTTGCTCCTTTGGGGTGGGTGCGTGGCGTGCGGTCACTCGGCGTCGTTCAGGAACCGCTCCATGTCGTCGCGTTCCATGTTGCTGAGGAACCCGACCGTGTCCATCAGGTCGCTGCGGACCTTGCCGAGGTTGCCGGTGATGCCCCAGTTGGTCGGGTCGGCTTTGGCCTGCTCGTCGTGCTTGTCGAGTTCCATCTGCAGCACATCGATCAGGCGGGCGATGTCGTTCCGCCTCGTGGCGTACATCTGGGCGGCGGTCGGTTCGGGCTTCGTGGTCTTGGTCTTGGGGGTGTTCTTCTTCATACTGGTACCTCTCGTCGTATGGGGTGCGTGGTGTCTCCGGTAAACACAGAAGCCCGCATTTCGCGGGCTTCAGGTCGTCGGCTTCTTGTCGTTGGTGCGGTCCCAACTCGTCGTGTCCTTGCGTTGGCCAACCGCCCGGAGGTAGTCGACCAACTCGTCGGCTGTCCAGGTGTCGCCGTCGATGGCGTCGTGCTCGTTGGGGGTGTCGGTATCGCGGTCGATCTCGAAAAGGCGGAAGCCGCCCAGCGCTCCGGGGCGCGGTCCCCAGTGGCCGTCGAGGTGGCGGCCGCGTCCGGCGGGGACGGTCGCGATGTTCCAGGTGCGGCCGTCGGGCGTGTGGATCTCGATCGCGGGGATGTGGAACCCGCTCTTGGCGAGGGTCTTGGCGAGGTCGAGCGTGGTCTTCGTGGTCGCGTTCATGTTCGTGGTCTCCGTCGCGGGCGGGGCGTTTGTTCCCGCTCGCGTTGGACACACATTCGTCGGCATGTGGCCAACAGGCAAGGCGTTCGGCCTGCATTTCTCGATGATTCTGCGACATGTGGGCAACTGCGTCCGCGATGTGGGCAAGTTCGCGCGGGAGGTCCGCGATGATTCCCGAACACGCGCCTAGTTCCGGGCAAGTGCTGGGGGGACAGGGGATGTCCCGCCTCAATCCCGCCGCGCTGTCGGTACCAGATGCCGCCCGCGTGCTCACGCGGCTTGGCGGAAAGCCGGTCACAGAAGCGATGCTCCGCGCCGACATAGATGCAGGCGCGCCGGTGAACGCCGACGGGAGCGTAAACCTCGTGCATTACGCCGCCTGGCTCGTGAAGGAGATGTCTGCAGGTGGCGATTGACCCGCGCAAACTCAAGCCAGGCGAACTCGCGCGGCTGCTCAACAGCACGCCGCTGGGCGAGGTGATCAGCGAGCGGCAGCTCCACCGGCATCGCACGCGCGCCGGGTTCCGCGTCGCGGCAGACGGCGACGCGGGCAAGGTCGATCTGTTCCGATACGTGGCGTGGCTGGCGACTACGCGGCACGAGGCGATCGCCGAGGCTGCCGATGCGCCTGAAGGACTGACGGGTTACGACGCGATGAAGGAGCGTGCCCGGCTCCGCAACGCGATGCTGTCGCTGTCGGGACGGGACATTGGCGATCTGCCTCCAGTCGCGGACGCGGCGAGGAAGGCGAAGGCGGCCCGCGACTTCAGGTTCTTCTGCGAGGCGTACTTCCCGCAGACGTTCCACCTGAAGTGGTCGGACGACCATCTCAAGGTCATCGCCAAGATCGAGCAGGCGGTGCTCGAGGGCGGGCTGTTTGCGATGGCGATGCCGCGCGGCTCAGGCAAGACCTCGCTGTGCGAGATCGCGTGTCTGTGGGCACTGGTGTACGGGCACCGGGAGTTCGTGGCGCTCGTGGGGTCGGACGAGGAGCATGCGGCCGGAATGCTCGACTCGATCAAGGCGGAGCTGGAGAACAGCGAGATCCTCGGCGGCGACTTCCCAGAGGTCTGCCATCCGATCCGCTCGCTCGAGGGCATCCACCAGCGGGCGTCGGGGCAGCTCTACCAGGGCAAGCAGACCCACATCGGCTGGACCGCCCGGGAGATCGTGCTGCCCACGATTCCGGGCTCCGCGGCATCGGGCGCGATCATTCGTGTCGCGGGGATCACGGGCCGCATCCGTGGCATGAAGCACAAGCGGGTCGACGGAGTGAGCGTCCGCCCTTCGCTCGTACTGATCGACGACCCGCAGACCGACGAGAGCGCCCGCTCGCCGTCGCAGTGCGCCAACAGAGAGCGCATTCTCGCGGGCGCGATCCTGGGCATGGCCGGACCCGGACGGAAGATCGCTGGCCTGATGACGCTGACGGTGGTCCGCCCTGACGATCTGGCGGACCGCATTCTCGACCGCGACGAGCACCCGCAATGGCAGGGCGAGCGGACCAAGATGGTCTATGCGTTCCCCAAAAACGAGAAGCTCTGGGCCGAGTACGCCCGCGTGCGGGCCGAGGGGCTCCGCGCCGATCGCGGGATAGCCGATGCCACGGCGTTCTACGGCAAGCACCGGACGGCGATGGATGAGGGAGCGGTCATCGCCTGGCCGGAGCGGTTCAACCACGACGAGTTGTCGGCGGTGCAGCACGCCATGAATCTCCGGCTGCAGAACGAGTCCGCATTCTTTGCCGAGTACCAGAATGAGCCGCTGCCAGAGGTCGAGGTCGCCGACGACGTTCTGAGCGCCGACCAGATCGCAGCGAAGGTGAACGGGCACGCCCGCGGGCTTGTCCCACTCGGGTGCTCGCATCTGACGATGTTCGTGGACGTGCAGGGCAAGGCACTGTTCTACCTCGTGGCCGCCTGGGAGGACGACTTCACGGGGCACATCATCGACTATGGCACCGAGCCGGACCAGAAGCAGGCGTACTTCACGCTTCGGGATGTGCGCCGGACGCTCGGGGCCGCTTCGCCACGCGCTGGCGTTGAAGGCGCGATTTACGGCGGCCTGGAGCGGCTCATCGAGGCGACGGTTGCTCGCGAATGGCGGCGCGACGACGGCGCGATGGTGCGGATCGACCGATGCCTGATCGACGCCAACTGGGGTTCGTCGACCGACGTCGTCTATCAGTTCTGCCGCCAAAGCCCGCACGCGAGCGTGCTCACGCCCAGCCACGGCCGCTATGTCGGCGCGAGCAGCCTGCCCTTCAGCGACTACAAGCGCAAGCGGGGCGAGCGGGTCGGGTTGAACTGGCGAGTGCCGGTGGTCACCGGGAAGCGCGCGGTGCGGCACGTGCTCTTCGACACGAACTTCTGGAAGTCGTTCGTACACGCGCGGCTCGCCGTACCGATGGGCGACCCGGGCGGGTTGTCGCTCTTTGGTCACAAGCCCGAGCATCATCGCCTGTTGTCGGAACACCTGACCAGCGAATACCGGGTTCGGACCGAGGGACGTGGACGCACCGTCGATGAGTGGAAGCTCCGGGTCGAGGGACACGACAACCACTGGCTGGACGGCCTCGTCGGGTGCGCGGTTGCGGCGTCGATGCAGGGAGCGGTTCTGTTCGGCACCGACCAGAAGGCCGTCCTTCGACCACGAATCCGGCTGTCGAGCGTCCGCTCCGGTCGGAAGCTCCCGGGCGCGACCCGATAACGCTCGAAACTCATCGATTTTCGCAAACCGCGAACTCTTTGACTAGCCGTTAGCCGATAGTTGGGGTATACTTTTCGCAGTTCTAGAAGGAGCAGATGGTTTGATCGGAGATCGACTGAAACTCGCACGGCAACAGCGGGGGTGGACGCTGGACGCCCTTGCGGCCAGCACCGCGATACCGGTCTCCTCGCTCAGCGAGTTTGAGAACGGGAGGCGAGAGCCTCGACTGACGCACCTCGAGAAGCTGGCCCAGGCGCACGGCCGACCGGTGGCGTGGTTCTTCGCGACGTCGGAGGACGTGCCATCGGTCGTGCTGTGGCGCAAGCGTCCCGAGTCGGCCGAGACGGCGGCCGTGATCGAGGGGCAGTTCCTCAAGCTGTGCAACTGGTACCACAATCTGGAGAAGTGGTGCGATGAGGTGCGCCCTTGCCTCCTACCGGAAGCGAAGGGAGACCGGGAGCGATTCGGCTGGTCTGACGCTGAGTCGCTCGCGGCCACCGTGCGCAACCACCTGAACTTGGGCCAGCGTCCCGCCTTCTCCCTGCTGAATGTGCTCGAGAACACGTGCGGCATTCGGGTCTTCCACCTGCAGTTCGATCCCAGCGGCACGGCCGCGTGCACGCGGAGCGAGGACTCCGGGATGGCGGTGCTGCTGAACGGCAAGAACAAGCGCTGGCGGAGGAACTACGACCTGGCGCATGAGCTCTTCCATCTGCTCACGTGGCGGATCTTCCGAACGGGAGACGGCGCGCACGAGGCGGGGGAACAGGAAGAGAAGTTCGCTGACAAGTTTGCGTCGTGCCTTCTCATCCCTGAGGAGCCACTGCGGGTCGCGATCGCGTCTGCGACCAAGTCGTCGGGCGGTCTCAAGCACGCGGAGCTGTTCGACATCGCGCGGCAGTTCGACGTGTCGATCGAGGCTCTGCTTTGGCGCATTCACGGCGTCTTCAGCCGCAAGCGTGAGGACACCGAGGCCGACATCGCCGTGTGCAAGGCGCTGCGCGACGTGTTCGATGTCCGCGAGGATGCTCAGCCGCCATCGCTTCCAGAGCGGTACCGGGCCTTGGCCTTGCGGGCCCTGCGCGAGGGCGAGCTCTCGGTGGGACGGGCCGCGGAGTATCTGGGCGTGAGCCGTCAGGAGGCGATGGCTCTGGACGACATCAAGGATGTCAAGGATGATGCGATCTCGCTTAGTCCTGCTTGACACCAACGTCGTTCTGCGGCTCTTCGAGCTGGGGATCTGGCAGGCCGTCACGCAGAAGTATCAGATTGTGCTCGCACAGACCGTGATTGACGAGTCGCAGTTCTTCGTGCGCGATGAACAGCGGCACGAGATCGACTGGGCCCAGGAGCTCGCGTCGGGTGCCGTTGAGGTTCGCAGCGCTCCGCCAGCGGACATCCAGACGTTCTGCGAACGATTCGATCCGAATTACCTGGAGAAGTTGGATCCGGGCGAGGCGGAGTCGCTGACGCTTATGCAGACCGAGGCGCAGGCGTCGATCTGTTCCGCGGACAAGATCGTCTGGCGCGTCCTGGGCAACACGGGACAGGCCGAGCGCGGCGTCTCGCTCGAAGAGCTTCTTCAGAGGATGGGCCTGACCAAGACGCTGCCCGATCGCTTCTCGAAGCGATTCAGGGAGCAGTGGACGAGGGGCGGGGGCACCGAGCGGTTCATGGGTCTCGGCGACCGCGGGTAGCAGACCGCCTGCGCGGTCGCTGTCGCGTCACACGAGAGCGGTTCGCTGCCCAGGTGCGCCCGGTTCTTGATCGGCATTTGAGCTTCGAGCAATCCGCGTTGCTTTCGGCGCGGAAATGTTGGTCTTTGCGCGACAAGTTCAGCAGGCAAGCAGAGGGGTACTGGCGTGCCCCCCGAACCTTCCAGCGATGACGAAGCCCTGCGCGAGGCGGCGAAGCAGCCCGCCAAGGCCTCCGTCGACGGCCAGTCCGTCGAGCAGCACCCGCTGAAGGACCAGATCGAGGCCGACCGCTACCTCGCGTCCAAGGACGCCGCGAGGAAGCCCGGCCTCGGCATCAAGTTCGCCAAGATCGTTCCCCCCGGTTCTGTCTGACCCGCCCATGCTGAAAGCGATTGTCAACATCATGAGCCGGGTCGGTCGCGGGACGCAGGCCGGCTTTCCCTCCCCGGCGGCGTCGCGTGCTCCGCACGGAGGTGGATCGCGCGGCGGCCGTCGTTTGGTCGTCGCCAAGTTCGACTCGGCCAAGACCACACCGGAGAACCGCAAGCACTGGGCAAATGCAGACGGCCTCTCGCCCAACGCCGCCATCAACCCCGAGGTCCGTCGCGTCCTCCGCAACCGCGCTCGCTATGAGGTCGCCAACAACTCGTATGCCAAGGGCATCGTCCTCACGCTCGCCAACGACACCATCGGCACCGGTCCCCGGCTGCAGATGCTCACTGACGACGCCGACGCGAATGCTCGCATCGAGGATGCGTTCGAGCAGTGGTCGCGGGCCGTAGACCTTCCCGGCAAGCTCCGCACCATGCGGTTAGCTCGGGCAGAGAGTGGCGAGGCGTTCGCGCTACTGATTAACAACCCCGGCATCGCGTCAGCGGGCTCGCCCGTGTCGCTTGATCTCAAGCTCACCGCCTGGAAGCACGCATGGCAGACGCTGCACCCCGAGTGGGATGTCGTCACATTCACGCTGGAGACCAGGCCGCCGATCCTGAACCTCGATCAGTGGCAGCAGACGCTGGACCTCAGCGAGCCCGCAGCATCGGCGGCACGGCTGAACCTCCTGCGCTACGAACTGCTCGCCCGCGAAGGCGGGGTGTTCGTCGATCCTGATCGTCTGCCGCTGCGCTCGCTCGATGAACTCGTCGCCGGCGTCGGCGCATTCTGCTCGACTATCGCCAGCCACGGTGCGAGCCGTCCGCACATGCTCTCGCCTTGTGTGCTCGGCGCGACGCGGAACCACCCGATGCTCTGGCACGCGATCCGCGACTTGCCGCACTCGGTGCTGGTCTATCGCGGCGTGTGGGATCAGAGCGGCCCGGGCTTTCTGACTCGCGTGGTCCGCGACCACGGACACTTCCGCGATGTGGTGCCGTTCCACTGGGCGCTCTTCGAGCAGGGCGAAGAAGCCGCCAAGGACCACGGCGGGGCGTTCGGGTTCGTGACCGGCAAGACGGTGGAGGTCGCGGCTTGAGCACCACCGCAACCGCCACCCCGATCCCGCGAGTCCTGCACCAGATCTGGCTGGGCAAGGGCGAGATGCCCCTGCACCAGCGGCGCTGGCGTCGCCGCTTCGCCGAGATGAACCCGCACTGGGAGATGCGGCTGTGGACCGACGACAACCTGCCGCCGATCCTCAACCGCAACGCCTGGGACGCCTGCGGCAACGTCGGCGGCACGCCCGGCTGCGTGATGCGCTCGGACATCCTGCGGCTGGAACTCCTGGCCCGCAATGGCGGCGTCTATCTCGACACGGACGTGAAGCCGATAAGCCCGCTTGACGAGATGTGCCCGCCCGAGGTACGGGCGTGGGCGGCGTGCGAGCAGCTCGACATCGTGACCAACGCGGCGATGGGGTTCCCACCCAACCACCCCGCGATGTGGCACGCCGTGGCGATGGTGGAGGAGTCGTTCTTCGAGCGGAGGTATGTGGGTGACCAGGCGGGGCCGGGGTTGATCGCGCGGGTGGTCACGCAGTACGACGATGTGACGCTCTATCCGCCGGCGTACTTCCACCCGACGGTCGGGGAGTCGAAGTCCAACCCGGACGCGCCCGTGTTCCTGAAGGCGGCGCATCTCTTCGCGGGGACGTGGGTGGAAGAGAACCGGCATCGCTACTCAAGAATGTGGCACGCGAACGAATCACCTCGCTGATCGAGCCCTCAACCTCAGGCTATTGAGCACCACGCTGACGCTGCTGAACGCCATCGCGGCGCTCGCGATGATCGGCGAGAGCAACCAGCCCGTGAACGGGAACAGCACGCCCGCCGCGATCGGGATGCCGACGACGTTGTAGATGAATGCCCAGAAGAGGTTCTGCTTGATCGTCCGCATGGTGGCGTGCGAGAGGGCGATGGCCTGCGGCACGGCCCGGAGGTCGCCGCGCATGAGCGTGATGTCCGCGGACTCCATCGCTACATCGGTTCCAGTCCCGACCGCGAGGCCGACATCGGCCTGCGCGAGCGCGGGGGCGTCGTTGATGCCGTCGCCGACCATGCCCACAACCTGACCCTCAGCCTGGAGGGCCTTCACCTTGTCCGCCTTGTCCTTGGGCAGGACGTCGGCGAAGACCACATCAACGCCGACCTGCGCGGCGACCGCTTCGGCCGTTCGTTGATTGTCCCCGGTCATCATGACCACGCGGAGCCCGAGCGCGTGCATCGTGGCGATGGCCTCCTTCGACTCAGGCCGCACCGTGTCGGCGACCGCAATGATTCCCGCTTCGCGGCCGTCCACGGCGACGAACATGGGCGTGCGCCCCATCGCCGCCAGAGCTGCGGCCTTCTCTGCCAGCGTGGACGGGATAGTGCGCTGAGCCAGCAACGCTGCCTTGCCGACCAGCACTGCGCGGCCTTCCACCGTGGCCTCGACGCCATGCCCGACTACGGCCTGGAAGCCGATAGGCTCGGTGAGGGGCAGTCCGCGTGCCGTGGCCTCGCGCACGATCGCCGCGGCGAGCGGGTGCTCGCTGTGCTGCTCGGCCGATGCGGCCAGCCGAAGCAACTCGCGTTCATCGAGCCTCCCCCCGGGTGCCGGGATGATGTCGGTCACGGCGGGCTTGCCGTGGGTGATGGTGCCCGTCTTGTCGAGCACGATGGCGGTGAGCTTGTGGGCGGTCTCCAGGGCCTCGCCGCCCTTGATCAAGATGCCCTTCTCTGCGCCGCGCCCGGTGCCCACCATGATCGCCGTGGGCGTGGCCAGCCCCAGGGCGCACGGGCAGGCGATGATGAGCACGGAGACGGCCGTGACCAGCGCCATGCTCAGCCGAGAGTCCACCGGGGAGGCAAACCACCAGACCACAAACGTGATGAGGGCGATGGCGATGACGATGGGCACAAACACGCCGCTGATCTTGTCGGCCAGGCGGGCGATCGGGGCCTTGCTGCCCTGCGCCTCCTGCACAAGCCTCACGATCTGCTGGAGGGCCGAGTCGGCCCCAACCTTCGTAGCTACCAGCCGCAACGCACCAGTCGTGTTCATCGTCGCGCCAAAGACGTTGTCGCCCGCCGCCTTCTCGACCGGCACGCTCTCGCCGGTGAGCATGGACTCGTCCACGGCGGACTGGCCGCTCTCGACACTCCCATCCACGGGGATCTTCTCGCCGGGGCGCACCAGCACGCGGTCGCCCACGACCACGGATTCGATCGGCACATCCTGTTCGGTGCCGTCTCGCACGACCCGAGCCGTCCTGGCCTGCATCCCGATGAGCCGCTTGATGGCCGCGCTTGTCCGGCCTGTCGCCCGGGCCTCGAAGTACTTGCCTAGCAGGATCAGGACGATGATGACCGCCGCGGCCTCGTAGTAGACCGGGACCATCGTCATTCCGCCCATCGCCGCCTCGCCGTGCGCCACATTCACACCGGTCCCTCCTACGCCTGCGAAGAACCCCGGCCAGATCGTCGCCGCGAGCGAGTAGAGGTACGCCGCGCCCGTGCCCATCGCCACCAGCGTGTCCATGTTCGCGCTGAAGTGCCGTAGGCCCTTCCATGCGGAGCGGAAGAACTGCCAGCCGCACCAGAACATGACCGGCGTCGTCAGCGCGAGCTGGAGCCAGTTGATCCACGAGACGTTGAACGCCTCGATCTTCCCGTGCGACATCGTGATGACCAGCACGGGCAGCGACAGCGCCGCGCCGACGATCATCTTGGTGAGCAGGCGCCGCGTCTCGGCCTCGCCTACGTTCATGTGGGCCGAGTGGTCCTCACCCCCAGCGCCACTGCTCATCGCGTGCCCCGCATGCGCTCCGGCTCCCTGTGCCGCCAGCATCGCCGCGTGGTCGTGGCCCGCGTGACCATGCGCAGGATTCACAGCGTTGCGCCGTGCGGGAGGCACGACCGCCTTGTATCCGATGTCGTCCACCGCCTTGGCGAGTGTCTCCGGCCCGGTCGCCGCCGGATCGTACTTCACCGTCGCCACCTTGGTGGCAAAGTTCACGTTGGCCGACGTGACACCGGGTTGCTTGCTCAACCGCTTCTCGATCCGGTTCGCGCACGAAGCGCAGGTCATCCCCTCGATGGGCAGGTCGGCCCGTTCGATGGTGGTCTTGGCGGTCTGGTCCGTCGGTGCGGCCGCGCCGCCATGCTGATGTTCATGGGCGTTGGTCATCATCGTCCTTCGCTTTCTCGGCCAGCCTCAGGGGGTGGCCGCCGTCGTCATCCGCTCGGCTGTGGAGGGAGCTGCGGCCTTGCCCGCATCATTCTTCTTGAGCACAGCCCCCGCGATCAGCACGCCGACCACCACCGCCGCCACGATCATCGGCACGAACCTCTTCCACCCCGTCGCCGGGGCCTTGTGGGGGGTGTCGTCATGGCATCCGCAGTTGCAACTCATGGTGATCCTCGTTTCCGTACATCCTTACCGCGCGATCTTCCCGACCAGCGCGACCAGTTCGTCCACCATCGCCGCCTGCTGGGCCTTGTCCCCGTGCATGGCGTGGTTCGCGCAGTGCGACAGGTGGTTCCGAAGCAGGTTCTTGGCAACCGACCGCAGCGACTCCTGCACCGCCGCGCACTGCTGGATGATGTCGGCGCAGTAGCGGTCCTCCTCGATCATCGCGGCGATGCCTCGTACCTGCCCCTCAATCCGCTTGAGGTGTTTCAGGTTCGCCGCCTTGAGGTCGGGGTCCACCCCCGCCGCGTGCGCGCCAGGCCCGACGCCATCGCCCGCGGCCTCCAGCCCAGCCGCAGCGCCGCACCCGCAGCACGCCGCGCTGGCCGCGCCATCCGCTGATGTGTGCGCTGTGCCGCTCACGATCGCACTGCTCCTTGCGGTGCCCGCTCGTCCATTGCTCGCCGAACTCTGCTTCTTCATGGGTGATGCCCTCTTGGTTGCCAACATCGCTTCCCGCAACGCACGCCGCGCTCAGCCGCAGCACCCGCCCCGCGCGGCATCCTTCTTCGCGCCGCCGCAGCACGAAGCGCCGGGGACCGCTTGAGCAGCGGTTCCCGCCGACACCTCGCTCGCCTTCGCCGCGTACCCGGCCTCGCCCAGCGCGTTGATGGCCCGGGCCACGGTCAGCCCATCGGGCGCGGTAATCTCGGCGCGGCCCACCGCGACCGACCGGACCCCCACGCCCGGAACAGCGGCCAGAGCCTTGGTGACGGCCTGCACGCAGTGCCCGCAGGTCATCCCGTTGATGGTGAGCGTGAACGACGCCGGGCCAGCGGTGGTGGAAGAAAGATTCGTCGTGGTCGTGTTCATGGCTGTTTTCCTTTCCAGAGTATACTCCCCCCCAGTATGTACGTCCAGCGCAGCCCTGCGGTTCGCGCGGGGGCGAAGATGTGTGTTCAAGCAGATCGACCCGACCATCCGCACGAGCAAGGCGGGATTCCCGCAGGCGCAGGCCGCCGGAGAATCTGGACGCACCGATCAGGCCAGCCCCGCGCCAAGCATCGCGGCGACGATGAAAAGCAGCACGGCCACGCTGACCTGCACGCTCCGCATCGTCATCTTCTTGAGAACCCGCGTGCCGAAGTACGATCCGGCGCACCCCGCCAGCGCGGTGACGGCGACCAGCAGCAGCAGGCGCGGGGAGGAGATTGTGCGATAGTCGTGCGTCTTGGCCAGGTACGTGAACCCGGCGAAATAGACCGCGAGCCGCGCGATGTCCACGGCCGTCGAGACCACGTTGGTCGTGCCGACGAACTGGTCCTTGCTCAGCCCCGCGCGGAGCAAGAATGGGGCGCGGAGCGCCCCCTGCATTCCCGTCAGCCCGCCGAAGAACCCCGAGAGCGCGCCGCCGAGGGGGATGTAGCGGGAAGGGATCGCGAGAGACTGGAACCTGGGGAGCAGTTCGAGCACCGCGAAGACCGCGAGCATAGCGGCGATGACCAGTTTCGGCGGCGTGATGCTCGCCTGCCGACCCGCGAGCGTATAGGTGTGCAGCGGCGCGGCGGGTGCCAGCACTGCCAAGAGTGCCGCACCGACGAAGGCCGCCAGCACGGCGGGCACTCCGAAGCGGATAACCGTCGCGCGGTCGGCCCATCGGCCCACCAGCGTGAGTTTGAAGAGGTTGTTGGAGAGGTGGACCACCCCGGTGGCGGCGATGGCGACCTCGATCGGGAAGAAGAGGGCGAAGACGGGCATGAGCACCGTCCCCAGCCCGAAGCCGCTCAGCAGCGTCACCGCCGCCACGACCGCGGCGAGAATAGGAAGGACAATAAACTCCATGCGAGGAGCGTAGCGAGACCCGCTCGCAACAGATGAACTCGGATGGAAGCACATCAGCGCGGGATTTGGCGGCGCACATGCCCTGCGGTGGGAGAGCACCCGCGGGCAGAAAGGGTCGTGGTCGGAGGCGCGCGCGACAACGGAGGCGGTGAATAAGCAGACATCCAGTTACGGTTCACGCGCGGGCGGCTCTTTCGCGCCGCCCGCTTTGCTTTCCACCGGCGCAGCCGTGCTCCCGCCCGCCGCCCGCTCCAGCTCGATCGCGGCGAGTGCCCCATCGCGCTCCAGATCGAGCAGCGTCCGACGAGCCTCGATCAGTTCGCGCTGCGCATCAAGGAGCACAGTGACGTCGGCCTGGCCCGATTTGAGCGCGGCCTCGGCAAGCGTGAGGTTTCGCTCGGAGAGCGCCAGCACCGTGGCGCGGTACTGCTCGGTGAGCCGCGATGCGGTGTCCAGATCGATCCACGCCGTGCGGGCTTCACGGACGGCCCGCTGCGAAGCGGCTTCATAGGAGGCGAGGGCAACGCGGGCGAGCGACCCGGCCTTGGCGATCTGTGCCGCGTTGGTGTCGAAGATCGGGATGCCGACTTCAAGGACAGGACCGAGGGACTTGCTGCCGTCTGTCTCGCGCTCGAAGTCGGCCCCCAGCCCGAAGTCCCGCAGGCGGCTCTTCTCCTCGGTGGAAAGGTCGGCTTGTTGCGCCGTCACGACCGACCGGGCCGCCGCCACGTCCAGCCGCTGCGTGAGCGCGAGGGCGACAGCGCCCGACTCGTCGATGGGGGTAGCAAGCGGCATCGAACCCGCTGCATCAACGGGCCACTCCGCGCTCTCGGCCGCGAAGCCGATGAGTTCGAGCATCACGCGGCGTTCTTTCGCCAGGTCGCGGGCGACGAGCGCACGCTCCGCCTCGGACTTTGCAAGTTGCTGGCGGGCGCGATTGACATCCAGCGTCGTCCCCTCGCCACCGCGCACGCGGGAGTCGAGCGAGTCGATGGATTTGCGGATGGTCGCGAGATTCTCATCGGACAGGGCGAGTGCTCTCTCGCCGAAGGCGATGCGTGTGTGTGTGGCCTTCACATCCGCGACCAGTCGCAGCGCCCTGTCGGAGACATCAAGCACGGTCTGGTTGAGACGGGCGTCGGCGGCCTTCACCTTGCCGTCTCGGAGCCACAACGCCGTGAACGACTGCACCACCGAGGCACCGATGAACGTGCCCCCGCTCACGGGATCGACCGGGAACCGCAGCGTCAGTCCGAGTACCGGATTCGGAAGCAGGCCCGCCTGTACCAAGTCCGCCCGCGACGCGGCGATCTGCTCGACCTGGGATCGAATCTCCCGGTTGTTACGGAGAGCCATCACGAGCGCCGCCTCTCGCGTCAGGGGCGAGCGCCCATCCCACGTCGTCAAGGCCGCTTCCCACGGCTGCGTCCACTCGGGCGTCACGCCGGAGCGATCGCCGATGGTCGAAGCGGCACGGCCGATGTCGGGCGTGGGGTCGAGCGAGGCGCACCCGCCCGCGATTAGCGCAAGCGCGAGGGCAAGCGTCGCGGGCGTGCAAGTGAAGACGAAAAGCTGACGGGTCGGCTGGCGCATCATGCGGAAAGTCTCCAAGCGGGAATCGGCCCACGCCGCGTCGGCGGAGCGGGACGGTGGTTGCGAGTACTTGTGCTCGTGGCCGCCGCTCGCGCCATGCCCGGTCTCGGGCTTCGCGGAGGCGTCGGCGGCGGGTTTCTTCTCCGCCCGGCTCGACCAGTGCAGGTGCGCGATCCTGGGCGTGCCGCTGTCGTCCACCACGACGTAGGTCACGGCGGCGAGGAACTTCCGCGGCGCATCGGGGTGGTTGGGGTCGGGGACGGTGAACGAGCCGATCTGGCGGACGATCGAGGTCGTGCCGAAGGTCTGCACGTCCTCCTTCGCCACGGTCATGACGAAGCCGGGCATCTCCTTGAGCTCGGGCAGCAGGTGGTGATCCCGATAGGTCTCCCACGTCCCCTCATCGCCCGCGTTTTCACTCACGGTCGCGCGGCCCTTGTCAAGGAAGAGTACGTTGAGAGCCGTCGCGTCGCCCTTGCCGCACGCGGCGAGATAGTCACGCGCGACCTTCAGAGCCGGGTTGCTTGCCGCGTTGATCGCGGCGACCGCTTCCGGGGCCATCTTGGTCAACATGGCCATCTTCGCTTCGTCGGACTTGCGGTCCCACTTGCGGTCGCAGCCGGGACAGCAGAAGCCGATGGTGACGCCCTTGAACTGCCGCGTGGGCGATTCGGCATCCACCTCGTTCTCCATGATCGGGCAGAGCTTGTTGACGGGCTTAGGCGCATCTTGGGCCGGTGCTGATGCGGCGGGTTGCGTGGGCGCGGCGGCTGGCGGCTGGGGCTGCGCCGCCAAGGCGGCAGCACTGATGATTCCAGCGCCGAGCACGAGCGCGGCGAGTGAGCGGATGAACACGATGGGGGCCTTCTTCATGGGTTTGACTCCGGGAAACGAGGACTGCGAATGTTGAACGAACGATGGGCGGCCCATCGGTGTGGGCACACGGGATGCCGCCGCGCCGGCTCTCGCTTGGCGCGGCGGCGACGATCACTTCTTCACGTACTCGCTGGGATCGAGGACCTCCTTGGGCGAGGTCTTGGCGAGCAGCACGTACTCGTCGATGCACGGTGGGCAGCAGAACTCGTAGGTCTTACCGCCGATGATCCAGGTGAACTTGGGGTTGGCCTTGGTCATCGTGATCGGGCAGATCTTGTCCCCGGCCTTGGGCTTCATGTCGTGCTTGGCCATCTTGCCCTTGAACTTCTCGCCCGCCGTCACCGAGCCGTTGGCCTTGATGTCGGCCTCGGTGTAGATGCCGCCGGGCGTTAGGTAGAGCGCACGCTCCTCGGCCGCGTCCACGCCCGCGGGCATGGCGTCGTCTCCGCCCGCGTGGTCCGAGCCCGAGTGCCCCGCCCCCGGTTGAGCGCCGTGCGGAGTCTTGGGGGTGGAGCCTGCGATCGCCGCGACAAACTTCGCCATCCGCTCCTCGTCATTGAGGCCGTCCCAGCGCAGCGCGCAGTCGCCGTCGCAGAATCCGACCGTCTGCCCCTTGAAGTCTCGGGTGTGGAAGGCGTTGACCACATCGCCAGTCATGGGGCAAACCTTGTTGACGGGTGCTGCGCTGATCGGTCCCTTCTCGACGGTGAACGTGAAGGGCACGGTCAAGACCTGCTCCTTCTCAGCGGTGCCCACGTTGGCCCCACGACTTGTAGATCCCCGGCTCCTTGAAGTGGGCCTCGAAGTCCACCTTGGGTCCGCCGGTCTGGGCCGCCGTCTTGGGCGCAGCGCTGCCGTGCCCCGCGTGGTCGTCCTTCTTCGCATCCGCGCCGCCTGCGTCGTGTCCCCCGTGGGCATCGTGCCCGCCCGTCCCGTGCTCGCCGCCTTCGTGCGGATGGGCGTGGACGAACTGCGTGCCGTCCTGGCTGATGATGACCAGGTGCCCCATCGCGCCCAGGTACGGGCGGAGCGTGGTGACGGGCTTGCCGTCCTTGCTGATCGTGAACGCCATGTGCGCGTTGCCGCCCGTCTTGATCTTCCCTTCAGTGTCGAGCGCGACTGTGAAGCCGTCGATGGTCTTGGGCTTGTCGGCATCGACCGTCAGCGGCACGGCGGCCTTGGGCGTGCCCGTCGCGGTCACCTTCACCGGCACCACTTGCTGCGGCGAACCCTTGGGCGTGAAGTCAAAGTACAGCGTGTACTCGCCCCCGGCAGGGAAGGTCACCGGCATCGTGAACGCACCATCTGCGCGCCAAGTGGGGTGCTCGTGCGCGAACCACGAGAGGTCCTTGCTCACCACCAGCAGGTGCAGCACCTTCTCGTGGACGGTGTCGAGGTCCTTGACGGGCGTCCCTTTCGCGTCCTTGAGGGTAAAGACCATCGGCGCGGCCTTGCCCGCCTCGATCGCCTTGCCACCTTCGACAGCAACCGTAACAGCGTGCGTCACCGCCGCTGCCTCTGCACCATGCGCGTGATCGTGCCCATCGGCCATCGCCGGGGCCAAAGCCGCGACCTTTGACGCCGCCGCCTTCACCGGGGCGAATGCCGCCTTGCTCTTGGCGACATCGCCGGCATCGGCGATGTTGTGCAGGTTGTCCGCCGCCTCGGCGAGTTCCTTGCTCGCGAGGTTGATGTCCTTGACCTTCTCGCGCGGCACGCCGCTGTCCTTGGCGAGCGCGAGCGCCCCCAGTGTCTTCGCGAGCGTGGCGACGGCGTTGGCCTTGTCCGAAACGCCCGCGATGGAGCCGGCCGCTAGGGCCGAGTCCATTGCCTTCACATCGGCGGCGATGCGCTGGGCGGCATCGGCGAACGACCCGGCCTTGGCGACTTCGCCGTGCGCGTGGCCCTCGTCCTTGTGGCCGGGCTGCCCCCCTGCGCCCGGCTTGCCATCGCCGTGGCTGTGCTGGGCGAGAGCACTCGGCGCGGTTGCGAGTGCAAGGCCGGATGCGAGGATCAACGACAGGACCGGAAGACGTAAACGATTCATGACTGGGCTCCTTGATCTGAGGCCGCTGAGCGGCCGGGTTCGGGTGATGCAGAGGCGGACGAGCTGCCACGATCGCTCGCCCCTGCTGGTGTGGCGACGGTGGGTGTTGAGTGGCTTTCGATAGTGGTCGGCACGGGTTGGCTCGGTGCGTGCTCGCCGTGCTTCTCGGCGTGTTCCCGCGCCAGCCGCTCGGCGGCAGTCTTGCCGAAGCGGTAGAAGACGGCCGGGGTGACGAAAAAGTCCAGCAGCGTGCTGGTGATAAGGCCGCCCAAGATGACGACCGCCACCGGGTACAGGATCTCCTTGCCCGGCTCGCCCTTGCTGAGCACCAGGGGAATCAGGCCCAGCCCCGCCGTGACGGCGGTCATGAGCACGGGGGCGACGCGCTCCTGGCTGCCCTGGATGATGAGCTCCTTGCTCCACGGGCGGCGCTCCTCGGTCATGAGGTGGATGTAGTGGCTGACCATCAGCACGCCGTTGCGCGTGGCGATGCCCGTGAGCGAGATGAAGCCCACCAGCGAGGCCACGCTGAACGGCTCGCGCGTGATGGCGAGCGCGGCGACGCTCCCCAGGAACGCGAAGGGGACGTTGAGCATGATCTGGATGGCGACCATGCCCGAGCGATAGTGCGTGAAGAGAATGACGAAAATGGCGATGAGCGAGCCCGCGCCAAGCGCCAGCAGCAGGCGGGTCGATTCCTGCTGGGCCTCGTACAGGCCGCCGTACTGAATCGTGTACCCCTGCGGCAACTGCACATCCATCGCCACCGACTTCTTGATCTCCTCGACCGTCGAGCCCAGGTCGCGGCCCCGGACGTTGGCGGAGACGACGATGCGGCGGCGGAGGCTCTCGCGCTGCACTTCGTTGGGGCCGAGCTTCTCAACGATCTCGGCGACGTCCTGCACGAGCACGATCGCGCCCGTCGGGGACACCAGCCGCACGAGGCCCAGCGCGGTCGGATCGGTGCGGTGGTGGTCGTCGAGGGTCAGTGTGATGTCGAAGACCTTGAGGCCGTCGAGCACTTGGCCCACGACCTTGCCCTTGGTGGCCGTCTCCATCGCGTCGGTGAGCGTCGCGGGCGTGAAGCCGACGCGGGCCGCCGCCTCGCGGTTGACGCTGATGTGCAACTGCGGGATCAGCACCTGCTGCTCAACCTGCAAGTCGGCGACGCCGGGGATGCCTTCCATCGCGGCTTTGGTCTGCTCCGCGAGCGTGCGGAGCGTCCCGAGGTCGTCGCCGAAAATCTTGATGGCGACCTGGGCGCGGACGCCCGAGAGCAAGTGCTCGATGCGGTGGCTGATGGGCTGGCCGATGCCAGTGGCGACGCCGGGGAAGGCCGCGAGCTTCTCCTCGATCATCGAGAAGACCTGCTCGCGCGGCAGGATGTCTTTGACTGCGGGCGGCTTGCGGCCCGCAGCGGTCGCGTGCTTGTCGGGGTCTTTCGCCTCCTCCTTGGTCCAGAAGTCCACCTCGATCTCGCTGGCATTCACGCCAAGCGCGTGCTCATCCTGCTCGGCCCGGCCGGTGCGGCGAGCCGTGCTCTTGACCTGCGGGATCGAGAGCATCATCTCCTCGGCCTTGGTGCCGAGCTTGTTGGATTCTTCCAGCGACACGCCCGGCTGGCCAAAGAACGAGACGACGGCCGTTCCCTCGTTGAAGGGCGGCAGGAACTCCGAACCCAGGCGGGTGACGACGAACAGCGCCACCGCGACCCGAACGCCGAGCGTTCCCAGGACCGCCACCGGACGCGGCATGGAAATCGAGTAGGACTTGAGCGCCAGCCACTTACAGGCCCGCAGCAACCCACCATCCTTGCCATGCTCCATGCGCTTGATGCCAGGTAGCAGGTAGTACGCCAGCACCGGCGTGACAGTGAGCGCCACCAGCAGCGACGCGAAGATGCTCACGATGTACGCGGTGGCCAGCGGGGCGAAGAGACGCCCCTCGATGCCGGGCAGGAAGAACGCCGGCAAGAACACGAGGTTGACGATGATCGTGCCGAGGATGATCGGATTGCGGATCTCGCTGGAGGCGTCGAAGACGACCTGCGCGATCGGCTTGGGGGTGGCAGTGCGGCGGTTCTCACCCAGGCGGCGGTAGACGTTCTCCACGTCGACCACCGCGTCGTCCACGAGTTCGCCGATGGCGACCGCCAGGCCGCCCAACGTCATGGTGTTCACGCTCAGGTCCAGCCAGTGGAAGACCAGGAACGTCGTGATGATCGAGAGCGGCAGCGCCGTGAGCGTGACGATCGTCGTCCGCACGTTCATGAGGAAGAGGATCAGAACGATGACGACCAGGATGGCGCCGTCTCGAAGGGCTTCAAAGACGTTGCCGATCGATGACTTGATGAAGTGCTCCTGACGGAACACATCGGCATTGATCTCGATTCCCTTGGGGAGCGTGGGCCTGATCTGTTCCAGCGTCTGGTCGAGCGCTCGCGTGAGCGTGATCGTGTCCGCTCCCGGTTGCTTCTGGATCGCCATGATGACAGCGGGCGTGCCGTTGTCCGACCCGTCGCCTCGTTTAATCGTCGGCCCCGCCTCGATGACCGTCGCCACGTCGCGCACCAGCACCGCCCGCGGCGGGCTGACATGGTCGCCGGGCTTTGTAGCAACGAGGGACAGCGCAATGTCGTCTGCGGTCTGCACCCGCCCGATGTTGCGGACGACAAGTTCCTGCGAACCGCTGACCACGAAGCCGCCGCCAGTGTTCTGGTTGGCGGCTGCGAGGGCCTTCTCGACGTCCTCGATGGTGAGATCGAACAAGCGGAGCTTGTCGGGATCGACCTGGACGCGGAACTGCTTGAGGTCGCCGCCCATCGCCGTCACCTGGGCGATGCCCGGGATCGAGAGGATCGCCGGACGCAGGGTGAACTCCGCGACCGTGCGTACATCCATCGGCGTGAGTGTTTTGCTGGAAACACTGATCAGGGCGATCTCGCCCATGATGCTGGTGGCGGGCGTCATGACCGGCACGACGCCGGGGGGCAGCTTCTCCGTGATGGTGCCCATCCGCTCGCTGACGACCTGCCGGTTGTATTTGAGGTCCGTGCCCCACTGGAACTCGACGAAGACGATCGAGAGCCCAAGCGATGAAACGCTCCGCACCCTTTCGACGCCCGGCGAGCCGTTGACGGCGGTTTCGATGTTGTACGTGACCTGGGCCTCGACCTCCTCGGGTGCAAGCCCGGCGGCCTCGGTCATGATGGTCACGACCGGCCGGTTGAGGTCGGGCAGAACGTCCGTGGGCGTCCGCAGCGTCACGTACATCCCATAGACGGAGACGAGCAGCGCGGCGATCAGCACCAGCACGCGGTTGTTCAAAGATGATCGGATGATCCAGTTGAGCACGGGGAGGTTCCTCGTTTGGCTGTCGGGCGTGGAGCGTGGATGGTGTGATCAGTGCGAGTGGCCGTGGCCGTCACCAGACTTGGCAGGCTCAGCGACGGGTTCGGGAGCGCCGGGCACGAATCCACGGAGTTGCGACAGGCTGAACGCGCCGCTAACCGCCACGACATCGCCGGGCACCAGACCCTTGACAATCTCGATGACTCGGTCATCTCGCACCCCGACGGCGACGTCGCGTTTCTTGAAGACCTCATTCTCGCCCTTGCCCTCGCGCACGAACACGTACAGCATCGGTCCTTCCTTCACGACCGCTGACGCAGGCACCACGACTGCGCCGTCGTTGGACGAAAGCACCACGCTCAGGTCTACGAACTGTCCTTGTCGCAAGAGGCCCTGTGGGTTTTCGACGTCGATGATGACGTGCGCGGTGCGCTTGGACGCATCGATCACGGGGCTGAGGAACCGGACAACCCCTTCGGCAACAACCTCGCTCGCTGCGGCCACGCCTCGCCGGACCCGCACCTTTGCGTTCGGCGCTCCCTCCACGCGGGAGAGCAGACCTTCGGGCAGTTCTCCCTCGATCTGCACCCGCGAGAAGTCACCGATGCTCACAATGGGGCTTCCAGCAACAACACCCTCACCGATCACCGCCGTCCGGCTCACAACCACGCCGTCCAGCGGCGCGAGGAGGCGGATGAAACCCGCCGCATCGGTCCCCGCTCCAGCCGGGAGCGTGGCTCGGAGGGCTTCGACGGACGCCAGCGTGGCCTCGATCTGACGACGCAACGAATCGGCGTCGGTCTTTGCCTGTGCGAGGGAGACCTTGCGGAGCGATGCGTCGGTGCGGAGACGGATCGCCTCGGCTCGACGCTGCGCCAGCAGGTTTGCCGACACGCTCTCGCCGGCGGACACCAACCGATCGACCTCCGCGTCGGCGAGCGCCGCGCTCTGTTCGGACGCGGGAGCCTCGATCTCGAGTGATGCGACCTGCGACGTCGCCCGCCTTTGCTCGGCGCTGAGCCGCTCGGCCTCCGACTCCAGCCGCCGGACGTCGAACATGGCCCGGGCCAGTTCCGGTGACTCAACTTCCGCGATGAGATCGCCCTTACGCACACGATCGCCGGGTTGCACCACGATCGAGCGGACAACACCCGCGTAGGTCGCTGAGACCCCGGCGAGCGCCCCGGGCTGGGCGCGGACCATGCCTGTCAGACGGACAACGTCCTCGACATTGCCAAAGTCCACCTCGGCGGTCTTGAGCCCGATGGCGAACGCGGTCGCTTCGGTGACCTTCTTGGGGGCGTTAGGGTCAAACGTCGCGCCCGTGGGCTTGCCGTGACCTTCGTGCGCGTACACAGGAATCAGGATGGCCGCGGTGGCGAGCGCCAGTGCGCCCGCTACCAAGGCCGCGCGTGAGCGGACCATGAGCGATCTCCAAATGAGGACGAAGAACTGAAATGTGGTGGGGGATGCACCTGCCGCGCCGTGACGCGAACAGGGCCGTGAGCGCAACGTGACCATCCGTTAGCCGAGTGGTGCTCGACAACGGCTGGTCTCAAGTCGTTTTGCTACACAATGAGCGCGCAATGCATGCGCAGCAGGCTAGTCGGAGGTCGGGCACAGGCCCAAACTTCGCCGCTCACGAACGTGAGAGAAGGTTCCGGAGCAGCCCACGCAACCGTGGTCCAGTTGAGAATCGCAACGAGCACCGTGGTCGGCAACTCGATGGTCGGCTTTTCGCCCGCCATCATCTTCGCCTGGTTCTTGCCACAGGTGCAGTCGTGCTGGTCGGAGTCATCCTCGGGCGAGACCGGACCCTGATGGTGATCGCCACCGGAATCACTGCCCTTTGAGCCCGAGTGGTGGCATCCTTTATGGTCGTGCTCTTTTGCCGCGAACTGACGGTCCCCATCAACCGAGGCAGCTGGCACGCAGGAAGCACATGCACTCACCCACGAGTGGAAGTTGCAGCAGCAGAACGGCACCACCACTGCCAGAAGCAGGGCGACGAAGGTCCGGAAATGGCTGCTGCGAGTGAGCATACTGCGGGGGAGTATATCGGCTACCCAGCTGGTACGTCAACACCCCGAGTCTGGTTCGGTGGTGAAGGTTCGTACCCTGGCACCGTCGCGCGTAAACCGACCTTTTCAGTCCAAAACTCCATATTGAACCGAGAGAAACGGTTCGCGGAGGTTGTGGATACGGAGCTTCTGACCGGCCCGCGAAAGCGGGCCGGTTTTGCTTTACGGCCCGGCCGGTTTTCGGCGGCCGGGCCGGGTGGCGGAAACGTCGGAGATTCCGGGGCCAAACGCGGGACCGGGTTGTCCGCCGCGCTCTCTGTTTGCGTCGGCCCGATCGGGCTCCGACGAGAACCCCGGGCGTTCGCGTCGCCCTCTCGGCCCAACCTCTCAAACTCTCTCCGACTCTCGGTTAGCGCCCCCGCCGATTTGACGCGGGGTTCCGATCGGGGGTGGGCAAGGATCGGAACCCACCCGAAATGGAGAGCATTCCGAGGTCAAGATGTTTCGTCAGCGAACTGCAGCATCCGCTGGCGGAGTGCCCCCTGCGAGCAGCGTCTGTACCGTGGGCCAGCGATAGGTCCAAATCTTGTCATCCGCACGGGAGTGCTTCGGGCGAGTTGGCGTTCCGATCCGAGTGCCCGAGAGAAGGAAGTACCGACGGCCGAGCCTCTGTGCGGCTTGGACCTCCGTCGCCACTCCGGTCGCCTGATGCGTTTGCTCACCACACAGCACGATCACGAAGTCCGATTCCCTGATCAGTCGCTCAGCCTCCAGTGCCCAACGCTCCGGAACCGCTCGACTGATGGAATTGTCGATGAACTCCCAGGGGCAGTCGGGGCGCTTCGACTCGGCGACCAGGTTCTGCTTGACTCCGAGATCGTCGTAGTCGAACGCGATGTACACCTTCTTCTTGGCCATTGGGATCCTCCGTGAAAACACGTTCGCCCCATGTATAGTAGTGCGAACTCTGTCCGCCCATCGCACAGTTGGGCTCACGTCTCGATCTCGCCGAGGGTTCATGCCCACGCTTCGCACTTATCGCGTGTTCATCTCTCACTGTTGGGAGTACAACGCCAACTACTACACCCTGGTTGACTGGTTCGACGACGAGCCTCGCTTCGACTGGAAGAACCTCAGCGTGTCAGATGAAGCCCCGATGCGTGAGGACAAAACCTTCGAGAAGCGGCTTCGGAAGCGCCTGGGCGCGGCGGACATTCTGGTCGTGATCGTCGGCATGGAGATCGTCCATCGACGATGGATGGCATGGGAGATCAAGTGGGCGCGCATTCGAGGTATCCCGATCCTTGGCGTGATGCCGAATGGCGCAGAGCGTGTTCCCAAGATCGTTCTGGATTCGGGTTGCCCGATCGTCCGATGGCGGCGCGATTCGGTCATCCCAGCCATTCGGCAGTTTGCACGCGACCAGCGATAAAATCACCACACAATCCTTGGAGGTTCGCATGGCCAAGAAACGCGCGTTCATCAGCTTTGACTACGACCACGACGCCAATGCGAAGCTCATGCTTGCCGGGCAGGCCAAGCATCCGGACACCCCTTTCGATTTCGCGGACGGGTCTGTACAGGATCATCTCTCCGGCGACTGGAAGGAAAAGGTTCGTCGCCGGATGGACAACGTCGATGTGGTCATTGTCCTGTGTGGTCAGTTCACCCACCTCGCCAACGGTGTCGCCGCCGAGTTGAGCATCGCCAGGGAGAAGGGCAAGCCATACTTCCTCCTTGCGGCTTACTCCGACAAGACCTGCACCAAGCCCACCACCGCTCAACCAAGCGACAAGGTATACAACTGGACCTGGGACAACCTGAAAGCCCTCATCGGCGGGGGGCGCTGACGCGGGCGGCGAACGCACTTTTGTTCAGAACCGTCCCTTCGCACGAAGTTGCCGATAGTGCTCGCCCAGAACCGTCAGGCGGCACGATTTGCTCTCCATCGCCGCATTCCACATGTGCGTCGCACCCTCCGGGACTACGAGATTGACGCGATTGAATTTCTGAAGAACCGCGAACTTGCGGTTGTTCTCCGGATCGGCCCTGGGCATGTCCGGGGTCCGTCCTTCATCACGCGGCTCATAGGACGGGTCGAGAGGAAACTGAAAGCCGGCCGACGGAAAGAACTCGGTGATTCGCTGGAGGTCGGCGAGGGACACCGCTGCTTGAACCTTGCGCAACGAGACAAATCGCTTCACGTTCGTCTTGAACACGGGCCGTTGCTCCCACATGCCGAGTGATTGGTCGATGTGGGCGTAGACACCGCCGGGAGTCACGTTGCCAATCAAGTCCGCCGCCGGACCGTTCATGGCGTCCACGAAGAGCCTGGTGAAGACTCCTCCATCGTTCTGCTCCGTCGCGTATTGGTCAGCTGTGGATGCGGTCAGAATGGTGAGACCTTCGGTCAACTCGGAGAACTGCTTGGCAGCGGGCTTCGCTCCGGCAATGCCGGAATGGCAGCTGTCGAGCACGATCACCTTGTTCCGGGCTTTCGACTCATTGGCATAGGTCAAGATGTCCGCCAGCGGCATGCCGTCATCTCCAGACTTGCACTCGCACGTCAGGAGATAGCCACCCGTCGTCTCAATGTGTCCATGCCCCGCGAAGTAAAACAGGGCGATCTCGCTGTCGTCAGCGAACAAGGCTTGGATCGAGTCTTTCAACATCGTCCGCGTCACTACGTCCGCCGGCCCGGTTCCCGTGAGCAGCTTTACGTCGAAGTTCACCGAGCCATCGCTGTGCCGCTCCAGAACGGCCTTCATGGCGTGTGCATCATCCACACATCCATAGAGTGCTGAGCCGTGTGCATAGTGGTTGATGCCGACAACGAGTGCCTTCCTCACGATGAAGCCTCCTGACCGGCCATCGTATCAGGTCCAAGGTGGATCAATGGCGGCAGCAACACGCCACGAGTCGCGGGGCTCTTGGGAGCTGGGGCGACCATCGTCGAGTGCTCCCGTTTCGCCATATTTCGCCCCGTTCGCGTAGATGGTGGTTAACGGCCTGCCGCGTGGCTGGCTCGCTCAACTGACCATTGCGGCCCCAACGGGCTCGCGCACGGACGCACGCATGACCATCGACCTCGACGAGAGGGCCGAGCGCGATGACCTCGCGCACCCCCACCTGCTGACCTCGACCAAGCGGCTGCACACCATCGCCCAGATCCTGGCGAACGGCATCCACCGCCAGCGCGAGGATGCCCGCCGCATGGGCGAGTCGGGCAACATCTCGGCCCCGTCAGAAAGAGAGGAAGATGGACTTGAACCCTCGGGACCGGTCCGCCTTGATCGTCCGGCTGGTTGCCGCCTTGCGAACCGGAGAGTCCCGATGAACCACACGCCCGAAGACATACACGCGACGGAGAAGGCCCTGGGCCGACTCACCCTCCCCGAGCTGAAGCAGCGCTACGCCGAGGTCTTCGGCGAGCCAACGCGGACGAACCACAAGCAGTACCTGATCAAGCGGATCGTCTGGCGGATGCAGGCCCTCCGCGAGGGCGGGCTGTCGGAACGGGCACGGCGGCGGGCACTCGAACTTGCCGACGACGCGGAGATCCGCCTGAGTGCCCCGCGCCCTCCCACCACGGCCGCGAGCGGCACGGTGCGGACGGTTGCGGCGTCGTTCGACGCGGGCCGCCCCGATTCGTTCCCGAAACCCGGGGCGGTGATTCGCCGCGAATACAAGGGCCAGGCGATCGTGGTGCGGGTGTTGCCTCGGGGGTTTGAGTACGACGGCGAGGTGTACCGGTCGCTCACGGCGATCGCGCAGAAGATCACCGGGGCGCACTGGAACGGGGTGAGCTTCTTCGGCCTGCCGTCGGCACGCGGGAAGAAGAAGTCGGAGGCCTGCGCATGAAGAGACGACCCGAGCCCAAGTCACCCACGCAGATTCGCTGCGCGATCTACACCCGCAAGAGCACCGAAGAGGGATTGGAGCAGGAGTTCAACTCGCTCGACGCCCAGCGCGAGAGCGGCGAGGCGTACATCGCCAGCCAGAAGAACGAGGGATGGGTGTGCGTGCCGGATCGGTACGACGACGGCGGGTTCACCGGCGGGAACATGGACCGGCCGGCGCTCAAACGGCTCATGGCCGACATCGAGGCGGGGAAGATCGATTGCATCGTCGTCTACAAAGTGGACCGGCTGAGCCGGTCGCTCATCGACTTCGCCCGAATGATGGAGATTTTCGAGAGAAAGAAGATCTCGTTCGTCTCGGTCACCCAGCAGTTCAACACCACGCAGTCGATGGGGCGGCTCACGCTGAACATCCTGCTCTCGTTCGCGCAGTTCGAGCGGGAGATCATCTCCGAGCGGACGCGAGACAAGATCGCAGCCGCGCGGCGCAAGGGCAAGTGGTCGGGTGGGCGATCCGTGATCGGGTACGACGTGGACCCGGTGACGAAGAAGCTGGTGGTGAACCGGGACGAGGCGGAGCTCGTGCGAGAGATCTTTGGGCTGTACCGCGCGAAGCGGTCGCTCCTCGATATCGCCCGGGAATTGAACAGCCGCGGCCTGCGGACCAAGGCCGTCCGCACCCCCAAAGGTGCGGCGTACGGCGGGCGTGAGTGGGACAAGCCCGCCGTGCTGAAGGTCCTGACGAACATCCTCTACCGGGGGCGGGTGCGGTATAAGGCCGAGACGTTCGCTGGGGAGCACGAATCGATCGTGGATGACGCCTTATGGGCCAAGGTCAATGAGATGCTTCGGCACAACGGCCGCGACGGCGGGATGGTGGCCAGGAACAAGTTCGGCGCGTTGCTCAAAGGGCTCATCCACTGCGGTCCGTGCGGGCTCACGATGGGCCACACGATGACCACCAAGGCAGGGGCGCGGGCGTACCGCTACTACGTGTGTTACAAGGCGCAGAAGCAGGGATGGGATTCCTGCCCGTGCCGGTCCTTGCCTGCCGAGCAGATTGAGAGGTTTGTCGTCGACCAGATTCGGAGCATCGGGAAAGACCCGACGCTCCTCTCTCTGACGCTGTCGAAGTGCCGCGAGCAGATGAACGCCCAGCGCACAAGGGCGGAGGGCGAACTGAGCGCGGTCGAGCGCGAGATGGCCCGGCTCCAGGCAGACCTCGCCCGCGTGGCCCGGGACGCGGCTTCAGACGCCCACGCGGCGGCTAGGCTGTGCGTGAGAACCAGTCGGACATCGCGGCACTCCAGGCGGGGCTCAAGGCGCGGAAGCCCGCGCGGGACGGCCTGCGCCTCTACACCGCCGATTTCGATTCGGTTTCGCTGGCGGGCTTCTACCGGGGTCGCTCGGCGTTCCTGATCCTGTCGGGGCCGTCGCTCACGCAGGTGGACCTGACACAGCTCAACAAGCGCGGCATCGTCACGATGGGGGTGAACAACTCCTGGTCCGTGCATCGCCCGACGCTCTGGACCTGCGTGGACGATCCGGGTCGCTTCATCGATACCGGCTGGAAGGACCCGGGCATCCTGAAGTTCGTGCCGACGTGCTGCGTGGACAAGCGGCTCCGCATCCAGAACCCCGACGGCACCATGCGCAACAGCGCGTTCCGCGTGCGGCAGATGCCGAGCGTCCTGTTCTTCCGCCGCGCCGACCACTTCGACCATGAGAGGTTCCTGACGGGCGACTCGGTCCCGTGGGGCAACGACGCCAAGCACGCGGACTCGCTCGGGATCACCGGCAAACGGAGCGTCATGCTCGTCGCCCTGCGCCTGCTGCATCACCTCGGGTTCGGTACGGTGTACCTGCTTGGGTGTGACTTCAAGATGGCGGCCGACCGCAGGTACGCCTTCGATGAGCACCGGGCACCCAACGCCATCCGCCACAATAACGTCCTGTACGACTCGCTGGCCCGCCGCTTCGAGGCCCTGCGACCGCACTTTGACAAGCACCGATTCCGCGTGAACAACTGCTCGCCGGGCAGCGAGCTCCAGGCATTCGACCGCATGGACTTCGATGCGGCGGTGAAGGCCGCGTCCGCCGAGTGCGGCAAGCCGGTGAGCACGGCGGGCTGGTACGAACCCAATCCGAAGCCGACCCCCCCGGCGGCCGCCCGATGAGCGACGGCCCCACCCGCTACTACTTATACAT
>ERZ795041.112-NODE-112-length-31429-cov-5.591445_pt1 | contig 31429 bp, 33 predicted proteins | sample MGYA00375125_ERZ795041 | MGnify/ENA primary metagenome ERZ795041 (study PRJEB30170, sample SAMN03074214) | activated sludge metagenome | biome: Common Effluent Treatment Plant; feature: Wastewater; material: Activated sludge; isolation source: activated biomass in...
TGGTGACGACGTAGTCGATGGTCGGCTCGAAGGATGCGGGCGTGGCCCCGCCCGTAATGTCGTTCTCCAGTTCGTCGAGCGTGTAGCCGACGGCAAGGCGCGCCGCGACCTTGGCGATGGGGAAGCCCGTCGCCTTGGAGGCGAGCGCAGAGGAGCGCGACACGCGCGGGTTCATCTCGATGACGACGAGGCGGCCATCGGCGGGGTTGACCGCAAACTGCACGTTGGAGCCGCCGGTCTCGACGCCGATCTCGCGCAGCACCGCCAGCGAGGCGTCGCGCATGATCTGGTATTCCTTGTCGGTGAGGGTCAGCGCCGGCGCGACCGTGATGCTGTCGCCGGTGTGTACGCCCATCGGGTCGACGTTCTCGATCGAGCAGATGACGATACAGTTGTCCGCCTTGTCGCGGACCACCTCCATCTCGTACTCCTTCCAGCCGAGCAGGCTCTCGTCGATCAGGATCTGGCCGACGGGCGAGGCATCGAGGCCGGAGCGCGCGATCTGCTCGAACTCCTCGCGGTTGTAGGCCACGCCCCCGCCCGTGCCGCCCAATGTGAACGCGGGACGGATGATGGCGGGCAGGCCGATCTCTTCGAGCGCGCGCATGGCCTCGGCGAAACCCGCGTGCGTATCGTAGCTGACGATCTGGCCCTGTGCGTCCTTGACCGGCGGAGAGGAGGCGATGGCGGCGCGCGGGCTCTCGAGGCCGATGCGGTCCATGGCCTCGCGGAAGAGCTTGCGGTCCTCGGCCTTGTCGATCGCTTCGGCGCAGGCGCCGATCAGCTCGACGCTGTGCTGAGCGAGCACGCCCTGGCGCTCGAGCGCAAGCGCGGTGTTGAGCGCGGTCTGCCCGCCCATGGTCGGCAGCAGCACAAGCTTCTCGTCGGGGCGCTGCCGGCGTTCCTCGGCAATGATCTTGGCGACGATCTCCGGCGTGATCGGCTCGATGTAGGTCGCATCCGCGAGCCCCGGATCGGTCATGATCGTCGCCGGATTGGAATTGACGAGGACGATCCGGTATCCCTCGGCCTTGAGCGCCTTGCACGCCTGGGTGCCGGAATAGTCGAACTCGCACGCCTGGCCGATGACGATGGGGCCGGCGCCGATGATGAGGATCGCGTCGATGTCTGTGCGTTTGGGCATGGCGAGGCCGGTTCTATTCGAGGCTTTTGCGTTTGGCTATAGCGGACGACACCCCGTCCCGTCCGCCGCCCCTGACGCACGACGACGCGCCGTCAGGCCCCCTCGCAAAGTCCGGTCCTGCCGCCGCACGGGGCGCCACGTTGAGCGCATGCCTCGGCCATGACCGGGCGGAGAGCGGGGCGCGGCGCAAAATGCCTGTCGCTTTGGATTTCTTGTGTCTTCGACGCTCTGCGCGCTGGTTTCCGGACCCACTTCGCGCCACCCGCGTCGCCCGGATCGGCGGAGGGCAGAGGGACGGGCGCCGGCCGCGCCTATTTCTTGACGTCCGTGGGCGGCTCGATCTCGATCTTGTCCGGGTACGCATAGACTTCCTTGAACAACGGCTTGTCCAGGTGCCCCTTGCGGGCGAAGACGCTGCGGGCGGGCAATCCGGTCACCGGATCGAGATAGACCATGCGCACGGCCTCGTTCTTGGCTTGCTCCCCGGCCTTCGGGCCCGAACCAGGGGGTGGCACGTCCAGGCCGCGGTATCCGCGCAGCTCGCGCCCATCGACGGTCTCGAGCCCGGTGCACTCGAACTTGCCGACCTCCTGATAGACCTGGGCGACGCTCTTGATCATGAACTGGACGAGCTGATCCGTCTCATGAGACGGAGCCTCCTTCCAGCCTTCCCCGCTGTTGACCCACGCCTTGTCGCCGACGACGATGCTTTCGACGGGCTTGCCTTCGGTGAGAGGCGTCAGCACCTGGCGCATCCGGTCCGGCGTGGCGTACTCCACGACCATCTTTGCGGGGCCCGACTCGGTGATCATGTCGGTCTCCTTGCGGATGAACTTCTGCTTGCCCTGCGCATTGACCCCGAGGGCGACCTCGGTCGAGCAGTCGGCAAGGGCAGGCGCCGCCGCGACGAGGCCAAGGGCGAGCACGAAGAAACCGGACGTCACACGCATCGTATCCATTCCTCCATCGCCGTCCGGCAAGGACGGCGCACGATCCTCTTTGCCGTCGGCCCGACGGGTACCCGCAATGGCACCGCGCCTATACCACGGCCCTCTCAAACGTCATTAGGGTTTCTCGATCCGGATGTCGGTCGGATAGGAGTAGGTGCTCCTGACCATCGGATCGCCACTCCCATCGGGGGCACCCACGATGTTGTAGGCGGGCAGTCCCGTGTCGGAGTCGACGTAGATCGTGCGCGCCAGCATGTCCCCGGACTCGATCTTCTCCGGCGTCGTCTGATAGGCGCGGTAGGCTTTGCCCTCGAACGTCACGTCGCCGAGGCAGTTGAAATCCGCCATCACGCGCGGCGGCGCAAACGCCTCCTCGATATGCGCCGTTACCAAGGTGGCTTGCCTGGCCTCCAGCACTTCCCAGCCGGCGCCATCGCCCTGGTTGCCCCAGGCCGACTGGCCGATGCCGATAGTCTCGACGCTCTCGCCCCGCGCGCTTGCCTTGCGATACATCTTGTCAGGCGGCTGGAAATCGAACCGCTGGAGCTGATCGGCCCCGTCGGGAGCCTTGGTCAGGATCTCGGTGCGCCAAGGCTGCTTCTGCTGCTTGACGAAGGCCGCCTCGACCTCGGCTTTTCCATCGCAGGCGAAGGCGGCAGGGGCGCATACCACCGCGGCGGCGAATGCAAGGGCAACTTTGGCAATGCGCATGTCGTCGTTTCTTCCCATGTCTTCCTGGTACGGATTTCCCGGCGCGCGAGCGGTGCATCCTATACACGGCCGGGAAAAAGTCGATGCGAAGACGAGAAGATTTCTAAGCTTTAATAATGCGCTTCGGGAGCGTGCTGTGTGAGTTGCAGGGAGCTCACCGCTCGGGCTCGACGGGCGCGCCCCGGCGCTCGCGCATCCTGTTGACGAAGCGCGTGAACATATAGTGGCTGTCCTGCGGACCCGGCGACGCCTCGGGATGATACTGGACGGAGAACACGGGCCGCCCTTCGAGCTCCAATCCGCAGTTCGTGCCGTCGAAGAGCGAGACGTGCGTCTCCACGACGCCCTTGGGCAAGGTCTCGCGATCGACCGTATATCCATGATTCATCGATGTGATTTCCACCTTATCGGTGGTGAAGTCCTTGACCGGATGATTGGCGCCGTGATGGCCCTGGTGCATCTTGCGGGTCTTGGCGCCGAGGGCGAGGCCCAGCATCTGGTGGCCGAGGCAGATGCCGAACAGCGGCAGGCCGGAATCGATCAGCTTCTTGATCTCGGGAACGGCGTACGCGCCGGTTGCGGCCGGATCGCCCGGGCCGTTCGACAGGAAGACGCCGTCCGGCTTGCGCTCGAGAATGTCCTCGGCCCTGGTGCGGGCCGGGACGACCGTCACCTTGCAGCCGGCGGAGGCGAGGCAGCGCAGGATATTGCGCTTAAGCCCGTAATCGATGGCGACGACGTGGAACTCGGGCGTCTCGTTGCGCCCGTAGCCCTTGCCCCAGACCCAGCGGGTCTCGTCCCAGGCGTAGCTCTGTCCGCTCGTCACGTCCGGCACCAGGTCGAGGCCGAGCAGGCCGGGCCACGCCTTGGCCTCGGCCCGGAGCTTGTCGAGATCAAAACGGCCCGACGGCTCGTGTGCGATGACGGCGTTCGGCATTCCCTTGTCGCGGATGCGCGCGGTCAGCGCACGCGTGTCGACGCCGGCGATGGCGATGATGCCGCGGCTCTTCAGCCACGCGTCGAAGTGAGCCGCCGCGCGGTAGTTCGACGGATCGGTGATGCCGGCGCGCAGCACGCAGCCGCGCACGCCCGAGCGCGCGGCGAGGTTCGAGGTCTCGGTGTCCTCGGCGTTGGTGCCGATGTTGCCGATGTGCGGGAAGGTGAAGGTGATGATCTGGCCGGCGTAGGAGGGATCGGTCAGCATCTCCTGGTAGCCCGTCATGGCGGTGTTGAAGCACACCTCGCCGACGGCGCTCCCGGTCGCGCCGAGGCCCATGCCGGCAATCACCGTCCCGTCGTCCAGCACCAGGCGGGCCGTGGCGGGCATCTCGGTCCAGGGCGCGGGCGTGGCGGTCATCGTCTGTGCTCGTCTCTGGGCTCGCGGAGCCCGTCCCGCACGCTCCTCACGCGCGAGGTGGTCCGCTCGAAGCCGGGTCCATGGATCGCGGCGGACCCTATGCGAGGGGGTCGGTCCGGTCAAGAAAAGCCGTGGACGAAAGCAGCGGCTCGCGGTTGCAGCGTCCGTGCCCTATATACGGGCATCAACCGGCGCAATTTCGAGGTTTCCCATGCGTGCGCGCATCAACCAGGACGTGAAGGATGCCATGAAGGCGGGCGACAGGACGCGGCTCACGACGCTGCGCCTCATCACGGCCGCCATCAAGGACCGCGAGCTCGGCATCGGCAGCGCGCCGACGGAGGTCGGGGACGCGGACGTCGTCGCCATCCTGCAAAAGATGGTCAAGCAACGCCGCGAAAGCATTGCCACCTACGAGAAAGCCGGCCGCAACGACCTTGTCGACCAGGAAAAGGCCGAGATCGCCATCCTCGAAGGCTACCTGCCGAAGCAGATGGATGAGGCGGGCGTAAAGGCGGCCGTTGCCGCACTGATCGCCGAGCTCGGCGCCGCGGGCCCCAAGGACATGGGCCGCGTCATGGGCGCGCTCAAGGAGCGCTACGCCGGCCAGATAGACTTCGGCAAGGCCAGCGGCGCCGTGAAGGAAATATTGGGATAGGCAACGGGCAGCAGGCAACAGGCAGGAAAGACCCTACTGCCTACTGCCTACTGCCTACTGCCCCCCTGTGGATTAGGCTGATAAGGGCTGGGCTCGCCGTGCGTTAGCCCGGGGGAGCGGGCGAATCGCTTAAAGGTGGCAGGGCGCATCCGGATGCGCGTAAAGCAGCGGCGGACCCTCAAGACCCATGCGATTTTCGCCCCATCTCCTGGACGAGATCCGCGCCCGGCTTCCGGTGAGCCAGGTCGTGGGGCGCAAGGTCGCGCTCAAGCGCAAGGGGCGCGAGTACGCCGGGCTGTCGCCGTTCAAGGTCGAGAAGACGCCCTCGTTCTTCGTCAACGACCAGAAGGGCTTCTACCATTGCTTCGCCTCCGGCGAGCACGGCGACATCTTCAAGTTCGTGATGGCGACCGAGGGATTGACCTTCCCGGAGGCCGTCGAGCGGCTGGCTCAGGAGGCAGGCGTGGCGCTGCCGAAGCCGGATGCGCGCGACGAAGCCCGCGAGGACCAGCGCGTGCGATTGCTGGCGCTGATGGAGGACTCCGCGAAGTTCTTCGAGGCGTCGCTCGCCGGCCCCGCCGGCGGGGACGCGCGCCGTTATATCGACAAGCGCGGCTTGACGCGTGAGACGCTGGCCACGTTCCGCATCGGTTATGCGCCGAACTCGCGCTCGGCGCTCAAGGAGCACTTGGCGAAGGCAGGATACACGCTCGAGGAGATGACGCTCTCCGGCATGCTGATCGCCGGCGACGATATCCCCGTCGCCTACGACCGCTTCCGCCACCGCGTGATGTTCCCGATCGGCGATGCCAAGGGCCGCATCGTCGCCTTCGGCGGGCGCGCGCTCGATTCCGGGCAGAACGCCCCCGGCGGGGCCGGGCACATCGCAAAGTATCTGAACTCGCCGGAAACGCCGCTCTTCCACAAGGGCCATCTGCTGTTCAACGTGCACCGCGCCCGCCTCGCCGCACACGACAAGGACCGCGTGATCGCCGTCGAAGGCTACATGGACGCGATCTCGCTGTCGGAGGCGGGCTTCACCGAGACGGTGGCGCCGCTCGGCACGGCGCTCACGGAAGACCAACTCCAGATCCTGTGGCGCATGTCGGCAGAGCCCATCCTCTGCTTCGACGGCGACAGCGCGGGCAAGCGGGCCGCGTTCCGGGCCGTCGATACGGCGCTGCCGCACCTGAAACCTGGCGCCAGCCTGATGTTCGCGTTCCTGCCGGACGGGCTCGATCCCGACGACCTCGTGCGCCAGCAGGGGCCGGCCGCGCTCGACGCCTGCCTCGGCCGGGCCCGGCCGTGGATCGACGTGCTGGTCGAGCGCGAATGGGGCCAGGGCGACTGGTCGACACCCGAGCGGCGGGCGGGCCTCGAAAAGACCCTGAAGGGCCTGATCGGCCGCATCGCGGACGAGAGCGTGCGGGCTCACTACCGCCAGGCCCTGGGGGAGCGGCTGGCCGCGGCCTGGGGAACGGCACGGGGGCCCGCCGGCACAGGAGGGGCGGGGCTTCAGCCCGGCGGCGCAAGGGCGCCCTGGGGCGGAGCAGCCCCCTGGCAGGGGCGCGGCGGCCGACTTGGCGGCGCGCCCCAGGCGGCGCGGCGGGGCGCGGGATATCGCAGCTTTCCGGCGACCCTCGGCCAGGGCACGGAGCGGGTCAACGCCAGCCCCAGCCTCAGAAAAAGCGCCCTCGTGGCCGCGGACGGCGGCATGCCGCCCTACCGGGAGGCCCTGCTGCTCAAGGCGATGCTGAACCATCCCTGGCTGGTCGAGGAGCAGGCCGAGGCCATCGCGGCGCTGCCGTTTACCTCGACTGCGCTTTCCGGGCTACGGGACGCGATCCTTTCGGCCCAGGCCGTCAACAATTTACTTGACACGGAAACCCTTCGAACCCACTTGAACAAATCGAGCGTCGGCAAGGTCTTGACCCTTGTCGAGCGGGCCGTTTCGCACAAATGCGATCGATTTGCTGAGCCCCAGGCCGGGCGCACCGAGGTGGAGGATGGCTGGCGCCACGCCCTCGCGATGCATGATCGGCACGTGGGACTTCAGCGATCGCTGGAAGCGGCTGAGCAGGCTTGGCACGAGGATCGCAGCGAGGCGTCGTTCGCACGCATCTGCGATCTCAAGCGGCAGCTCGAGCTCGTAAGCGGCGCCGGTTCATTGGATACGGCCGCTGAGCTGGGTCACGCATCTTGACGATAGGGGGATCGCCACGTTCGGATTTGCGACCTGCTCGGCCAGTCACAGGCGGAGTTCCGACCCGAAGAGGGGCGGACGCTTCGCTGCACGGCATGCGATCGGCGCTGAGCCTCTCGACGCGCACCTCGGCAATGGCGTGTGCGGACGCGCAGGAAAGGCAGCGATCCTCACGCCTGGAACTCTCCGCAGCCTGAAGGCTTGCGGCGCTTCATTCTGAATTGAGCGGGGCGCGCCGGACGTGCCCTCACATCCTTTTGCGACGGTTGGAACAACATGGCAAACGCTGCAAAGAACGAAGAGCAGGATACCGCGACCGCCGACGCCGCCGAGCGCGACAGCCCCCTCCTCGATCTCTCCGACCAGGCGGTGAAGCGCCTGCTCAAGACGGCGAAGGCACGCGGCTACGTCACGCTCGACGAGCTCAATTCCGTGCTGCCGTCGGAGGAAGTATCTCCCGACCAGATCGAGGACACGATGGCGATGCTCTCCGACATGGGCATCAACGTCGTCGAGACCGAGGAGGGCGAGGAAGGCGCCGACGCGGCGGCCCCCGACGCCGACGAGGAGGACAACCGCTCGCTCGTCGCCCCGGGCCTGCCCGTGCGCTCCGAGACCCGCGCGGAGCCGTCCGAGCGCACCGACGACCCCGTGCGCATGTACCTGCGCGAGATGGGCTCGGTCGAGCTGCTCTCGCGCGAGGGCGAGATCGCCATCGCCAAGCGCATCGAGGCGGGCCGCGAGGCGATGATCGCGGGCCTCTGCGAGAGCCCCCTCACCTTCCAGGCCATCATCATCTGGCGCGACGAGCTCAACGACGGCAAGATCCTGCTGCGCGACATCATCGACCTCGAAGCGACCTATGAGGGTCCCGAGGCCAAGGCCCCGCCGGCCATGGCGGGCGACGGCGCGGACGAGGAAACCGCCGGCAACGGCGCGGACGGCGCCGCGGCGGCGCAGGGCGAAAGCGACGACGACGACGAGTTCGAGAACGCGCTGTCGCTCGCGGCCATGGAGGCCGAGCTCAAGCCGAAGGTGCTCGAGACCTTCGACAACATCGCCAACACCTACAAGAAGCTCAGGAAGCAGCAGGACAAGAAGCTCGAGCAGCAGGTGGCGGGCGAGAGCGGCTCGCGCCAGCAGCAGAAGGCCTATGACAAGCTCCGCGAGGAGATCATCGCCGACGTGAAGAGCCTCTCGCTCAACAACGCGCGCATCGAAAGCCTCGTCGAGCAACTCTACTCGATCAACCGGCGCCTCGTCGGTCTCGAAGGACGCCTGATGCGGCTCGCCGACAGCTACGGCGTGCCGCGCCAGCAGTTCATCGACGAGTACTTCGGCAACGAGCTCGACCAGACCTGGCTCGACCGCATGGCCGAGAACGGCAAGAAGTGGGGCAACCTCATCAAGAACGAGCGTCCCGCGATCGCGCAGATCCGTGGCAACATCCACGAGCTCGCGACGGAGACGGGCCTCGAGATCACCGAGTACCGCCGCATCGTCAAGGCCGTCCAGAAGGGCGAGCGCGAGGCGCGCCAGGCGAAGAAGGAGATGGTGGAGGCCAACCTCCGCCTCGTGATCTCGATCGCCAAGAAGTACACGAACCGCGGCCTGCAGTTCCTGGACCTCATCCAGGAGGGCAACATCGGCCTCATGAAGGCGGTCGACAAGTTCGAGTACCGCCGCGGCTACAAGTTCTCGACCTACGCCACGTGGTGGATCCGCCAGGCCATCACGCGCTCGATCGCCGACCAGGCGCGCACGATCCGCATCCCCGTGCATATGATCGAGACGATCAACAAGATCGTGCGCACGTCGCGCCAGATGCTGCACGAGATCGGCCGCGAGCCGACCCCGGAGGAGCTGGCCGAAAAGCTCGCCATGCCGCTCGAGAAGGTGCGCAAGGTTCTGAAGATCGCCAAGGAGCCGATCTCGCTCGAGACGCCGATTGGCGACGAGGAGGACAGCCACCTCGGCGACTTCATCGAGGACCGGAACGCCGTGCTGCCCGATCAGGCCGCGATCGCGGCCAACCTGCGCGAGACGACGACGCGGGTGCTGGCGTCGCTGACGCCGCGCGAGGAGCGCGTGCTCCGCATGCGTTTCGGCATCGGCATGAACACCGACCACACGCTGGAAGAAGTCGGCCAGCAGTTCTCTGTGACGCGCGAGCGCATCCGCCAGATCGAGGCCAAGGCGCTGCGCAAGCTCAAGCACCCGAGCCGGAGCCGGAAGCTCCGGAGCTTCCTGGATAATTGAGCTGAGCGCGATTCAAATAAAAGCAAGCGCGCTCTAAGTCGGAACAACGCCCGCGGCATCGCCGCGGGCTTGATACGCAAGTGCGCCTTCCGCGGCCGCGCGACCGGTTGCGAAACAGGCTTGCAGGAGATATCCGCCGGTCGGCGCTTCCCAGTCGAGCATCTCGCCGGCGACGAACGTGCCGGGCCGGGCCCGCAGCATGAAAGTCTCGTCGATCGCGTCGAGGGAGACGCCGCCGGCCGTCGAGATGGCCCGCTCGATCGGGGCGAGCCCCGTGACACGGACCGGCACGGCCTTGATGAGACGGGCGAGCGCGCCGGTCTCCAGGACCGAAAGCGGTGCACCCTTAGCATGCGCCGCCTCCTGCAGGAGGCCGACGGCCGCCCCGTCAAGGCTCAACGCCTTGCGCAGATACGTGGCGAGCGATTGCTTGTCGCGAGGTTTCGCGAGGCGGGCGGCAAGCGCCTCCTCGGACGCATCGGGACGCAGATCGACGCGAAGCTCCGCCGTGCCCTGCGCGGCCAGCTCCTTGCGGATCGGCGCAGTGAGCGCATAAACCGCGCCGCCTTCGAGGCCGTCCCGCGAGATCATCGCCTCGCCCCGCACGGTCTCCGTGCCGAGCGTCAGCGCGATACGTTTCAAAGGCTGGCCGGCGAAGCGGGCGCGGAACACCTCGCTCCAGGACACGCGAACGGCACAGTTCGCGGGCTCGAGCGGCACGACCTCGATCCCTGCGCCGGCCATCGGCGCCACCCAGCTCCCGTCCGAGCCGAGGCGCGGCCAGCTCGCGCCGCCGAGCGCCAGCACCGCCGAACAGGCCTCGACGGCGCAGCGCCCGTCGTCGGTCTCGAACACTAGCCGCCCTTCCCCGTCCCAGCCGAGCCAGCGGTGACGGAGATGCATCTCGACGCCGAGACGCCCCAACCGCTTGAGCCACGCCCGCAAGAGCGGCGACGTCTTCATGGCGCGTGGAAAGACGCGGCCGCTCGTGCCGACGAACGTCTCCTGGCCCAGGTCCTCGCACCAGGCGCGGAGCGCGTCCGGCGGGAACGCCTCGATGGCCGCTCTGAGCCGCGGGGCGGCGTCGCGATACCGGGTCAGGAACGTCTCGAGCGGCTCGCTGTGCGTGAGGTTGAGGCCGCCGCGGCCGGCCAGGAGGAGCTTGCGCGCGAGCCGCGGCATGCGTTCGTAGAGCGTCACCCGGGCGCCTCCCTGCGCGAGCGTTTCCGCCGCCATGAGCCCGGCGGGCCCGCCTCCGACGACGGGAATCGTGATGTTGGATCGGTGTTGCAAGGTGAGCCTGCCGGACGAGCGCGGATGCATTCGCCTCCGAATAAAGCGCGGCCGGGCAAAGAGCAATCGTGCCCGCGCGTTACGCTTGGGTGGAGGGCAGGACCAACGTCCTCCTCGCCCTGCCGGCCTCCCCAACGCGAAGTTGTGCACGAAATCCCGCCGGCCTCGTCGGGGCGAGCGACGCATCGTATGATGCAATTGGTTGGCCTGCTATCTCGGGACCACGGGCATGACGGACGCAAAGCTCTCGCTCATCCTGCTCTCGGCACCGTTCGTGCTCATCGCCATATTCGGCGAGCTCGGCCGGGACTTCTCGCTCTACCGGCACATTGTCGAATTCGGAACTCCGGGAACCGCTATCGTGCAAAGCATCGAGCCGGCGTCCTACATCGGCTATCCCGAAGGCGGCCGAACGCTCGTCTACAAGCTCGACGTGCCGGGTCCAGCGCTCATCAGCGGCGCGGCCCACATCTCCGACGATGCCGCAACGCGCTACAGCGCCGGGGGAGAGATCGGCATCGTCTATGCCGCGACCGATCCCTCTCTGCACGCGCTCTCCGTAGGGCACGCCTGGATCGAGTTCGTCAACACACTGATCGTGACCGTTGCCTACGTCGCTGCGCTGGCGCTCACGACAGCGCTCCTGCGAACCTCGCCGCGGAAAAGCTGGCGCGACTGGCTATGAGGCCGTTCCTCGTTGCCATCATCGGCCTCTGCGTGACCGCGGCGCATGCCGCGATGCCGCCCGCCGTCTATCAGAAAGCGCGCGCGGACGCGCCGCTCCATGTGCAGGTGGCCATCGCCGACGTGGCGATCCCGGAGCTGACCCCGAGCAGTTGTCTCGTCACGGGCGAGGTCGTGCGCGTCTTCCGCGACACGCCGGGCGTGCTGTCCGTCGGCGACACGATCGACTTCGCCGTCTCGTGCAGCCGCGCAGGCGACCGCGTACCGATCGGCGGCACGCTGTGGACCAACGCGGACGCGCTCTCGGCGGCGCGTTTCATCGAGGTCTATCTGATCGACTCGGGCAGCTCGTTCGAGGTTGCGCGCGACCAGTCGCGCATCATCGAGGCACCATCGGACGCGCCGCAGTTCCCGGAGGACTGACGACCCAGGTCATCCCGAAAGCGGGCGCTGAGGCGCGCTACGCACGTACCCGTGGCTTACCAGGATTTGCAGGCGTAGTAGCGGTCGAGATAATAGGGATTGCCCGTGTTCTTGTAGCGGGTCTTCCACTTCTTGCAGTCGTAGTAGGCCGCCGTTCCGATAATGGCCGCCGCACCCACCGCAGCGCCGACGCCATACCCACGGTGCTTCTTGTGGTGATGGTGATGATGGCTATGACCGTGATGTTTGCCCTTCTTGGCATACGCAACGCTCGGCATGCCGAGCGATACGACGACCATGGCGGCTGCAGCCGTTGCAGCGACCGAGGATTTGAGGATCGACATTTCATTTCTCCTGCGGGCACTTCGCGCGCCCGGGCGACTGTCGGCCGTCCCGCCTAAGATTGGGTTAGGCGGCAGGGCTAATTCGAGGTTAAGGCAGTCGCGAAACTGTGATGCGGAAGACCGTCCGGCAGCGGCCGGCAGTGCTAAAATAAAAGCCAAGGAGAATCCTTGGCTCGCCCGGATCGGCAAACGATCTCGGACCGATCCGTGCCTGATCATTGGAGCCCTACGAGAAGGAGCCCATGTCATGGCCACATACGATGAAGCCCATCATATCGTCTCCCTCACTGACGAGGAGGCCCGCAGCGGAGTCACTGGACACAACGTCCGTTATGTCCTCGCCTTCGGCATGACCGGAGTTATCGCCGCCTTTACCGCGATCGCGGTCTATTACGGTTTCGACGATTTGCAGGCGTGGATTGCCGGCGCCGCTCACGAAAGCCCGTTCCATCTCATGCACGCGGTCGCCGCCCTCGCGATCCTCGGGCTGTTCGCCTGCCTGGTCGTCGGCGTGGTGCTCGGCCTTTGGAATGCGGTTTCGGGACCCACCACGGATGGCAGCCAGACTTTCATGCGCCTTCGCGTCGCCATACAGTTCGCGCTCCTCTGCGTGATCATGGTGATGCTGGCGCATTTCGCGACATAGCAACGCCTGCGTCGGCGTTAGCTCCGACGATCAGCCCGAGGGCTGTGGCGCTCTCGCTGGCTGCACGTTGATCCACGCGACCTCGTCGACGCCAAGCTTGACACCGTAGCCGGACTCGCAGCCGCCGCATTCTCCGAGCCCCTGACCCTTCGCCATGGCGGCTTGGCCTCGGATTCCAGCCGACCAGCCGCCCCGCCAGAGAGACGTTCTCCAACGTGGAGGACGGCCAGACGGGAAGCCCCTTTAAGCCTTGCGCTTCTTTCGCGCGGCGTAGCGCGCGTCGCGAAGGGCCTTCTGGTCGGCTTGCGCGGCGACCGCGAGGTCGGCTTCTTCACGTGCCTTGCGCGCGACGAGGGCTGCCTGCTCCGCCTTTTCCGTCTCCTCGCGAGCGGCCTGTTCGGCTGCTGCTCGTGCCTTCGCCTCTTTGCGGGCTTCGCGCGCGGCGACCATGGCGTGGCGCTCGGCCGTGCGCTGGAGCACCTTAGGGTCATCGGCGGAAGGCTTTTGGGCGCGCCGAAGCATGGCCAGCCGCGCCTCCGATGCCGTCTGGAGACGCTCACCGAAGAACTTGTCGTTGAAATATTTCATGTCGGTCCGTTGTTTGACGATTTGACAATTGGAACGCGCCGCAAAGCGCGCAAGCACACGCTCGACCACGAGACCGAAGCCGCACTCCGTTCGTGATCCGATGGCCGCTAGGCGGCGTGCGGCCGATAAAAGACCGCGCGCGGCTTGGCGGTCTGAAATGCCTGCCGCATATGGGTGTTGCAATAGGGGCTGCCGTCCTTCTTGCGGTGGCCGCAAAAGTGGAAGTCGGGCGACAGCGGGTCGCCGAACGGCCAGCGGCAGTCGTCCGCGAGGAGCGTTTCGACTGTCTTTCTTTGCTTGTGCGGGATGTTCGAAGGGGGATCGACGCGCAGAGGCGCCGGCAGGCTGGGGGTGACTTTCATCCCGTCTTGTAACACAGCCGCTTGCATTTGTCGTGCGGCGCTTGAACACTCCTTTTTTGGGGGGTTGTCTGCGCATGTTCGGTGATCGATGCGGTGGAATGAGCAGTCTTCCGCTTCTCTCTTATTTAGGCCGTTCATAGACTTGGTCGGGAGGCGTGGCTTCGGCGGCCAAAGAGGACAGTGCTTCGTCCAGGCCCATGACCGACTGGTCCTGCGAACCCAAGCGGCGGATCGAGACCTTCTTCTCCTCGGCCTCGCGTTTTCCGACCACCAAGATGACCGGCACCTTGGCCAACGAATGCTCGCGGACCTTGAGGTTGATCTTCTCGTTCCTGAGATCGCTCTCGACACGCAGGCCCGCCGCCTTCGCCTTCTCGACGACTTCGAGCGCATAGCCGTTCGCATCCGAGACGATGGGCGCGACGACGATCTGCAAAGGCGCGAGCCAGAGCGGGAAGTGGCCGGCGTAGTTCTCGATCAGGATGCCCGTGAAGCGCTCGAGCGAGCCGAACATGGCCCGGTGGATCATCACCGGCGTCTTCTTTTGCGAATGCTCGTCGATGTAGAAGGCGCCGAGGCGGCCCGCGAGGTTGAAATCCACCTGCGTCGTGCCGCACTGCCACTCGCGGCCGATGGCGTCGCGCAGCACGTATTCGAGCTTAGGCCCGTAGAAGGCGCCCTCGCCGGGATTGATCGCCGTCCTGACGCGGCCGTTGGAGCGCTTCGTGACCTCATCCAAGACGTCGCCCAGCGCCTTCTCGGCCTTGTCCCACAACTCGTCGGCGCCGACGCGCTTCTCGGGGCGAGTCGAGAGCTTGATGAAGATGTCCTCGAAGCCGAAGTCGTTGTAGATCGACAGCATCAGATCGTTGATCTTGAGGCATTCCTCCATGATCTGATCTTCGGTGATGAAGATGTGCGCGTCGTCCTGCGTGAAGTGGCGAACGCGCAGCATGCCGTGCAGCGCACCCGACGGCTCGTAGCGGTGCACCTTGCCGAACTCGGCAATCTTGAGGGGCAGGTCGCGGTAGCTCTTCAGGCCATGCTTGAAGATCTGCACGTGGCCCGGGCAGTTCATGGGCTTGCAGCAGAACACGCGCTCATCGGGGAGCGTGGTCGTGAACATGTTCTCGCCGTAGTTCTCCCAGTGGCCGGAGAGCTCCCAGAAATGCTTCTCCATCATGTCGGGCGTGTTGACTTCCTGATAGCCCTCGCGGTCGAGGCGACGGCGCATGTAGCCGATCAGCGTCAGGAACAGCGTCCAGCCCTTCGGATGCCAGAAGACGGAGCCCGGCGCCTCCTCCTGGAAATGGAACAGATCCATCTCGCGGCCGAGCTTGCGGTGGTCGCGCTTCTCGGCCTCCTCCAGGCGGTGCAGGTACGCCTTGAGCTCCTCCTCCGTCGCGAAGGCCGTGCCGTAGATGCGCTGCAGCTGCGGGTTGTTGGCGTCGCCGCGCCAGTAGGCGCCCGCGAACTTCATCAGCTTGAACGCGCGGCCGACCTGGCCCGTCGATGTCATGTGCGGGCCGCGGCAGAGGTCAAGCCATTCGCCCTGCTTGTAGATCTTCACGTCCTGGTCGGGGGGAATGGCGTCGACCAGCTCGATCTTGAACATCTCGCCCTTGTCGCGGAAGAACGCCTTCGTCTTGTCGCGGCTCCAGACCTCCTTCGTGAACGGCGCGTTCTTCTGGATGATCTCCGCCATCTTCTTCTCGATGCGCGGAATGTCCTCGGGCTCGAACGGCTGCTGTTTTGCGAAGTCGTAGAAGAAGCCGTTCTCGATCACGGGACCGATCGTGACCTGCGTGCCGGGCCAGAGCGACTGCACCGCTTCCGCCATCACGTGCGCGGCGTCGTGCCGGATCAGCTCGAGCGCCTCCGGGTCCGTGCGGGATACAAACTTGATGGACACATCCTTCGTGACGGGGTCGGCGAGGTCCGCCAGCGCGCCGTCCAGGCTCATGGCCACCGTGCGCTTAGCGAGGGACGGAGAGATCGACTTGGCGATCTCGAGGCCCGTTGTTCCCGCGGCGACCTTGCGGCTCTTGCCGTCCGGGAACGTGATCGTGACTTCGGATTGAGCGTCCGACATAGCGTCTCTCCTCTCACTCGCGGCATACCGATCCGCGTAAGACAGCCGCTTAAATCGGGCGAGTTCCGCATAAAGTCAAGCGAAGGCCGTGGGAAACAGGCCGCATCCATTCGGAAAATCCGTTGGCTGCCTTGACTCAAATCTCGACTCCGCAACTCCTGGCGGCTGAGAGGGCACCATGGCTTTCGATCGCCGTCGCATTTCGCATTTTGCACCGGGCTGGCGATGGCTTGCGCTCGGGGTCGCGATGCTCGCGAGCCCCACCCCCGGCGGCGCAGAGACGGCCTCGCCGCTGCCCGGCCTCACCATCGAGGTCGAGGGGCAAAGGGTCTTCGGCGCCTCCGATTTCGAAGCCGGCCTCATTCCCGATCTCGGCCTCGGCGCGTTGCGCACCCTCAAGCTCGACGACGGCAACGGTTGGGGCGGCGCGATCGCGATCGGTTATGGCTGGCGCAACGGCTGGAGCGGCACGGTGCGCTACCGCCGCCTCGAAGCCGACCGGAGCGGTGGCCCGATCTCGGACGGCGTGATCGCGTTTGCCGCCGCAGATCCTCTTCTCCCGGGCGGCTTTCTCGTCGGCCTTGCGGAGGCGCGCACGGAGGTCCGATCCGATATGTCCCGCGTCGATCTGGAAATCGCGAGCGACGTCGCATTCATGGGCGCGCGCGGGCAGATCTTCGGCGGCGTCACCTATGCCGCGATCGATCGCGATACCGCCATCGTCGACACCTGCTCGTGCGCCCCGCGGCTGCTCCGGCTCTCGAGCACATTCCAGGGCGCGGGGCCGAAGATCGGGGTCCGCGGCGCCGTCCCGCTCGGAGCGGCCGTTCGCCTCGTCGGTGGCGCATCCGTGGCCGCCTTGATCGGCCGGTCGGAGTTCGAGAGCGCCTCGATCGACCCGCTCGCACCGCAGGGCACGTTCAAGGACGAGGACACACGCGTCGCGGCGGCTCTCGACGGCGAGGCCGGTCTGGCCTTTGCGCTCGACGCAGGCACGCTGACCGTCGGCTATCGCGCCGATGCGCTCATCGGCGCGCTCGACACCGACCAGCGCGTGTCGGAACCGTTCCGGGCGCTCGGCCTTCCCGCCATCGGCGACGCGCGCGACGATGTCATCGCACACGGCCCCTTCGTGCGGTTTGCCATGCCGTTCGCGGGAACGGGCGACTGACCGCGGCGGATCAGTCGAAGAGCGAGGAGAAGAATTCGGCGATGGCGCCGATGAAGCCGAGGATGACCTCGGCTATAGCCTCGAAAATCGACAGGAACGTTTCGGACGCGCTCGCGCCGGCGACAAGGACGACAGCGCCACCCGAAGCGACGAGCGCGGACGTCACCGCGTTGAAGACCGTCATCCAGAGGATCGCGAAAAACACGAGGCCGAGAACGAGCGCGGCCGCCGTGCGTCGGATGAAACGCACGACCGGAGATCGTCCGGCAGGGGCAGGTTCCGTCATCGTCACACATCTCTCCTTGTTCGAAGATGAGCGTTCGATGTCGATCCTGCATGGCGCGGCCGGTCCGGGCTGTTCCGGGCGGAACAGTCACGCGGCCGGATCCGTCGGCGCCGACCGCAACCGCCAACGGCCGTACCGCCACGGCGCGAACGGGTGGCGCTCGCACCGGATGTCGGGAGGCGGATCGTAGCCGGCGCTGCCCCACGGGTGGCATCGCAACAGCCGCGCCAGCGTCAGCCATAGTCCGCGCCAGGCGCCGTTCTTGTCGATCGCCTCGAGCGCATACTCCGAACAGGTTGGGAGATGGCGGCATTCGAGCCCGATCAGAGGCTTCAGCGTCCAGCGGTAGGCATGGATGGGCGCTTTGACGATGCTCTCGATCCACCCCATGGGTGCCTCATGCCTCCGGGATCACACGCATCCCGCGGCGTCCGGCGCCGCAGCCGGCCCACGCTCTTTCGCGCCGCCCTGCACCTGGTCGAGGGCGCGCTCGACGGCATCGAAGACGAGAAGCGTCGATGCGTGGCGATGGGGATAGTCCTTCACCGGCTCAAGCAGGCCGAGATCAGCCCAGCGGCCCTCCGGACGCGGGCCACCATCCTTCAGCATGCGGCGCATGGTGGCGGCAACGGTGCGGAACTCGTCGGCCGGCGTGCCCACGATCTCGCGCCCGACGATGGCGGCGGACGCCTGACCCAGAAGGCACGCCTTCACCGTCTGGCCGAAATCCGAGATCCGGTCGCCGTCCATCCCGATCTCGACCTCGACGGTCGAGCCGCAGAGCTTGGAGTGAGCGCGCGCCGTCGCCTGCGGGTGCTCGAGGCGGACGGCATGCGGAACGGCCGCCGCCAGCTCGAAAATCCTCTCGTTGTAGATGTCGTCCAGGTCCGCCATGGATTTCAGATATCCCTCCGCCGCTTCCGGCCGCCTGCAATCGCTTCTATATAAGGCGTCTTGCACGACCATTCGAGTTGCATCGTCCCAGGGCCTGTCATGACCGATCGCGCACCCTCTCCCTTTCCGGCCCGCGGCACCATCGCCGACATCGAGCAGGGCCAGGTATTCCAGCCCAAGTTCGACAAGGACGGCCTCATCGCCGCCATCGTCACGGACGCCAATACGGGTACGGTGCTGATGTTCGCCTGGATGAACGCCGAGGCGCTCAGCCTCTCGCTCGAAACCGGCATCGCCCACTTCTGGAGCCGGTCGCGGGCGCGCCTCTGGCGCAAAGGCGAGGAAAGCGGCAACACGCTCGCGATCCGGGAAGCGCGCGTCGACTGCGATCAGGATGCGATCTGGCTTCGCGTCTCCGTCGCCGGCGCCGGGGTCGCCTGCCACACCGGCGCGGTCTCCTGCTTCTACCGCACCCTTTCCCTCGGCGCCGGCCATCCGATCCGGCTCGAGCGGGACGATCCCTGACCGGGCGTCGCCCGGCCCCGCGGCCAAGGATTGTGAAACGTTTCCGCCGTGCGGGCGTTGTTCTCTGACTGCACCGCAGCAACGTTTTCTCAAACTACAGCACATCCTTGGTAGGAGGGCTTTAATCGGATTCTGCTAATCTCCAAGTAACGATCAAGGGATAGAAGACCGGCCCACGGCATCGGTCGGGGGCCGGAGAGTGGAGTCTGCCATGGCCACAGCAGCCAGTTCCGGTGCAGGCAAGATCAAGGTCGGCCTCGCGCTCGGCGGGGGTGCGGCCCGGGGATGGGCACACATCGGCGTCCTGCGCGCGCTCAACGCGGCGGGCATCCGGCCCGACATCATCGCCGGAACGTCGATCGGCGCCGTCGTCGGAGCCTGTGAGATCGCGGGGCAGCTCGATGCGCTCGAGGAGTTTGCGCGCGAGCTGACGCGCCGCCGGGTGCTCGGCTACCTGGACTTCAATCTTTCGGGCACTGGTCTGATCACGGGCCATCGCCTCGGCGAGCGGCTGCGCAAGCAGCGCGGCAATATGACGTTCGAGGACATGCCGCGGCGGCTTACGGCGGTCGCGACCGAGATTGGCACCGGCCACGAGGTCTGGCTGTCGCGGGGCAACGTCGTCGATGCGGTGCGCGCGTCCTACGCGCTGCCGGGCGTGTTCCGGCCGGTCAAGGTCGAAGGACGGTGGCTGTTCGACGGCGCGCTCGTCAATCCCATTCCGGTCTCGGTCTGCCGGGCGCTCGGCGCGCGCTACGTGATCGCGGTCAACCTCAACATCGACATCTCCAACCGCGGCACGATTTCCTATATCAGCCCGATGCCGGGGTCCGACCAGGAGCTGGAGGAAGCGCCACCCGTAACAGCCAAGAACGGCATGGGCGTCCGCCAGCTTCTGCAGCGCCAGCTTCTCGGCCGCGGCGAGGACGTGCCCGGTATCTCGACCGTGATGGTCGACGCCTTCAACATCGTACAGGACCGCATCGCGCGCTCGAGGCTCGCGGGCGATCCGCCCGATGCCATGATCAGCCCGCGCCTGCACGGCTTCGGTCTTTTCGATTTCCATCGCGCGGACGAGCTGATCGCCCGCGGGGAAACGGCGGCAAAGCGGGAGATCGAGGACCTGATGCGCGAGCTCGACACGCGTCACGAGGCGAGCGGCAGCCGCCAGATGCCGGTCGTCTGAGCGTCACACGCAAAAAAAAACGGCGCGCTTTAGAGAAAGCGCGCCGTTTCTTTTTTTCAATATAGGGCGGATTTTCTCAGCCGGTCGCAAGATAATTGCGCATGGCAGAGACTTCCATCTGAACCTCGGCGACGCGGTGTTTCACGATATCGCCGATCGAAACGATGCCGACCAACCCGTCATCCTCGATGACGGGAAGGTGACGAAAACGTCCGTTCGTCATTATTTCCATGAGCTCGTCGATTTGACTGGTTTCGTGACAGGCGACGACCGAGCGGGTCATCACCTCGGAAACCGTCATACCGAGCGCCGAAGCGCCATGCTCCGAAATCGCGCGAATGATATCGCGCTCGGATATAATGCCGGCCACTTGACCGTTCTCACCCACGACGACCACAGCACCAATCTTTTTGGGTCCGAGTTTCTTCGTGACGTCGAGCAACGTTGCGTTCGGCCTTAAGGTGGTAACCGCCCTTCCTTTCGACTTCAGTATCGATGCGACGTTCATGAATGTGTCCTCCCGCTCGCACCTCCGTCGCGTCCGTCACCGGCGGGGAAATTACGCTCCCGCCTTTCTCACGTACCGCTTCGACCTGAGCGAGCGCCATTGCTTGATGCTTGACCGAAGCCTTGCGGACTTCGACTTCTGATGGTGATGCAAACACGCTTGGCGCGCAAGGGTTTCAATTGAATTTTGGTTGCGGATCATCTTCGGAACGCGAGGCATTATCGAAGAGGCCATAAGTAAAAATCCCTACCAGATAACCTCCGATATGGGCTTCCCACGCAATCCCCGCCCCGTTTTGTGCAACGCCAAATCCGACGATCGTCATCACATTTAGGAGAATAAGAATTGCACTGGCAACGAGGATGCGCCGGTCGGTCAGCGCTTCTCCGAGCGTCATGAGCCGTACTGTGCGGGGCGCGTCCCTAAGACGGCGAAAGCCCCCTGAATCCATGGCCGGAAACAGAAACCTCATGACGGCACCCATGAGGCCCGAGATGGCGCCGGACGCACCGATCATAGGCTGCATCAACCCGGTGTTGGCGAGGTAGAACGCGAACGCGCCGCCGAGGCCGCAGAGGGTGAAGAACGCGAGGAACCGCAGCGGCCCGGTGCGCTCGGCTATCGCACCGCCGAAGGCGAGCAGCCAGGCGGCGTTGAAACCGAGGTGAACCCAGTCGCCGTGCATCAGCATGTGCGTAAAGGGCGAGGTGAACAGCGCCCCCTCGCCCCCGGGCAGCTCCAACCCCGCCGGACCGTAGCGGCCCGGGATGAACGCCGCGGCGAGGACCAGCCACAGGTCATCGTCCGCGGACAGAAACCCGCGCCCGACATGCACAAGCACCAAGGCGGCAAGAACGGCGACGACGACGCGGGGAACGTTGAAGATCGGCTCTTCGTAGGGTGCCGTGGGGATCACGGGGGTCTCCTGTTCTGGCGAGCGGAACGTCCTGTCCGCCATCGCTTTACCGACATGACGATTGCCGCGAAAGGCCCGAGCCGCAAGGCCCGAGGGCCGGCTTTCATACGTCAACGCACGCAGGACAACCTTCGAATGGCATGGAACCTGCTCCATAGGCCCGCAGAGGCTCATTCCGACACCCATCGAGCCCGATTTCTCGGAGCAGCCGCTTTGGGAAGCCAGGTACCGCATCCCCCCTGCGGCGCCGAGGCCCCCAGGCGGTGCCAAAGCAGGACCGAAATGAGACATCCCGCCACGCAGGTGCTTTACACTTATTGGAATGAGCTGAGAGGCAACCGCACCGCGCCCCGCCGCCTCGACATCCAGCCTGCCCGCATTGCCGATCTCCTGCTCGACACCTTCATCCTCGAGCGGACGGACGGGGCGACCTTCCGCTCCCGCCTTGCAGGCACACGCGTCGCCGCCCGCCTCGGGTTGGAGCTCAAATCCCAAAGCTTCCTGTCGTGCTGGGGGGATGGCGACAGGGCCTTGCTCAGCCACCACATGGTCGCCATCGCCGACCTGGGCCGTGTCGGCGTGTTCACGGCCGAAGCCGAGCGTCTCGATGACCGGGGCCAATGGCGCGCGCGCGGCCAGTCCTCCACATTCGAGATGATCGTCCTTCCGCTCGTCCATTCGGGCGAGACCATCGACCGCCTGCTCTGCCATCTCGTTGAGCTCGACCCCCAGGACGCCTCGCCGGGCGGCTCCATCCGGCGCCTGCGGCTGGTCGCAGCGGAAACCGTATCACCGGGCGGCGGGATGCCCGCCGACACGACCCGGTTCGCCGAAAGGAGCGCCTCCGCCGAAGACCGCCAGCTTCCCCTTCATCCGCACGTCCGCACGGCCCGTATCGTCCGCCAGGGCCACCGCCAGTTCCGCGTCTACGAAGGCGGGCAAAGCACCTGAGGCGGCAGACGGGGCTTTCGCGCGTCGCAGGAACCGCTTCCCGCATCCTCGGCGTTGTTCCCCCGATGCGATCCGGGTCGCCCGGCGCAGTCGTTTCCGCCCACCCGGCTCGGAGGACTGCTCCGTGCAGGTTCGAGGCTCCGGTTAGTCGTTCTTTAAGTCTGCTGTCTCAATATGGGACTCCCATGGCTGTCAGCGGTTGTAGGATCGCAGTGCGGCCGCGGAGGTTGTTGCTTAGATTACGCGGGTTTCGTTCATGTCGCACAGTCAAGCCAGAACCGTTAAACCCTCGCTCCGGCTCGACGCGCGGATCGTCCCCGACAGGCGGCGCCACAAGCGGTTCCCGCTGCCCCTCCTCGGGCGCTTCATGCGTGCCAACAAGCAAGAATATCCTTGCAGGCTCAACGATATCTCCGCCGGCGGCGCCGCCTTGATGGCGCCCGTGGAGGTCGAGATCGGCGAGCGCGTCGTCGTCTACCTCGACGAGATCGGCGGAATCGAGGGCGATGTCGCGCGCGTGTTTGACGGCGGCTTCGCCATCAAGCTCCGGGCGAGCCAGCACAAGCGGGAGAAGCTCGCAGCCCTGATCACCTGGCTCGTCAACAAGGAGAGCCTCGGGGCATCCTTCGGGCGCCGCCACACGCGGATCGCCGTCCCGAACAAAACGTCAACCCTGAAGCTCGCCGACGGAACGACCGCCGACTGCAGCGTGCTCGATGTCTCGCTGTCGGGCGCCTCGATCGGCACGGAGGCGCGGCCTCAGATCGGCGACATGGTGATGTTCGGAAAGCTGCGCTGCAAGGTCATGCGCTACCACGACAGGGGAATTGGCGTTCAATTCCTCGACATCCCCGATCCCGAGGCATTGCGGCGGTATTTCGGCTGACGGGTGGGTGAGATGTCCCGTGGGAAAGACCAGATTAGCTCAAATTTTGCTCGATTTCTGGGCGCGTACTTCAGAGGACCACGACATTTCCCGTCTATCGTGGTCTGCGTAAGAGGGTTGGTAGGGGTAGTGAGTATGAAGCGTCTCGTAGTGTGCATTACCGGCGCCCTGGCCGCGATCGCAGGACCGACGAGTGCCATGGCGGATCACTCGGTCTCCCGCGCGGTGATCACGAGCAAATCCTCCTTCATGCGGGTTTTCGGCCCTTCTCAGCCGCCCTACGGGTTCGTGCGCTTCTGCGATAGCCACCCGACGGATTGCGCGCCCCAGCTCATCGAGGACGTTCGCTTCCGGCCGACGCCGGAGCGCCTGTCGGAGCTCGACGAGGTGAACCGCTGGGTCAACCACGCGATCCGGCCGGCGACCGATCAGGAGATCTACGGCGTCAGCGAGTTCTGGACGTATCCCACCGACCGGGGCGATTGCGAGGACTATGCTCTGCTCAAGCAGAAGATGCTGATCACGCGCGGCTGGCCGAAGAGCTCGCTCCTGCTCACCGTCGTGCGCGACGAGAAGGGCGAAGGGCACGCGGTGCTGACGGCGCGCACGGCGCAGGGCGATTTCGTGCTCGACAACAAGGTCGACGACGTCCGGCTTTGGAACGCCTCCGGCTACTACTTCATCATGCGCCAATCCTATCTCGATCCGCGCGTGTGGGTTTCGCTCGACGCCAGCGACCGCTCCGCGCCCGAGGCCATCGCGGGCGTGCGCAACGGTCGTTAGACCATGACCTAGACTCCAGGTTGACTCGAGCCCGGGCTCCCCTGCCCCAACCGGGCTCACCCTCGAGCCGGATGCGATTCCCCTCGCGTCCGGCTCAATTTTTTTGAAGCTCCGGTGGCCACAGGAGATCGAAAGGCCGGCCGGGCGCCTCCCTCGGCGCGAACGACAGGAGGGGATCGAGGTCAGGAGATCGGTTCGAGGCCGGACTTGTAGCGCTTCCAGTTCTTGACGTAGCGGCCCGCCGCGCCGCCGAAGCGGCGGGCGTCCTCGTCGGAAAGCTCGCGTACGATCTTGCCCGGCGAGCCGAGCACCATCGAGCGCGGCGGGATCACCTTGCCCTCGGGGATCAGCGTATTGGCGCCGATAAGACACTCCTCGCCGATCTTCGCCCCGTTCATGATGATGGAGCCGATGCCGATCAGGCTGCCGCGTCCGATCGTGCAGCCGTGCAGCATGACCATGTGGCCGACGGTGCAATCCTCGCCGATCTCCAGGGGAAAGCCGGGATCGGTGTGCAGCACGCAGCCGTCCTGAACGTTCGAGCGCGCGCCGACACGGATCGGCTCGTTGTCGCCGCGCAGAACGGCGCCGAACCAGACGCTGGCGTCCGTCTCGATGACAACCTTGCCCAGCACGACCGCGTTCGGCGCCACCCAGAAGCTGCCGTCGGCGGGAGTGCTGGGGCGGACGCTTTCCAACTCGTAAAGCGCCATCCTCACGCCTCCTCGAGATCCATCTCGAGGATCGCCATCTGGAACTGGTAGGAGACCTCGCCCTCCTCCTCCTCGCGGTAGAGGGTGGCCACGAACTCGCCGTTGATGAAGACCTCCGCCATGTCCTCTTTCTTCGGCTGCGCGCGCACCTCGAGCTTGGGGGCGCCGAATGTCTTTCTCAGGTAGGCCTGCAGCTTGGCGAGCTCATCCTTCTTCACCGCATGTATCCTCTCGTTCGCGAGGTCTCCGATGAGACCGAAGATGCTTTCCCTGGGCGCAACAGTCCGTCTCTCTTTGTGCCGTAGCCTAGGTCATGACCTAGAGCATGGCGTAGTCGTCCGGTCCCTGTGCGGACTCGTCCGACAGGAACGTCTGGTCCATGGAGCGCGCGGGCTCGGCGGTGCCCGCCGGGCCGACGATCCGAGCCGGGATCCCCGCGACCGTCACATGCGGCGGCACATCCTGCAGCACGACGCTGCCCGCGGCGATGCGCGAGCAGTTGCCGACGTGGATGCTGCCGAGCACCTTGGCGCCGGCGCCGATCAGAACGCCCGATCCGATCTTGGGGTGGCGATCGCCCGTCACCTTGCCGCTGCCGCCGAGCGTCACCCCGTGCAGCAGCGAGCAGTTGTCGCCGATGGTCGCCGTCTCGCCGATGACGACGCCGGTCGCGTGGTCGAGCATCAAACCCTTGCCGAGGCGCGCGGCGGGATGGATGTCGACCGAGAACATGCGCGAGCACTGGCTCTGCAGATAGAGCGCGAAGTCGCGGCGGCCCTGACGCCACAGCTCATGGGCGAAGCGATAGGTGACGAGCGCGTGGAAGCCTTTGAAATAGAGGAACGGGTCCAGATAGCGGGTCGTTGCCGGATCGCGCTCGATGACCGCGGCCAGATCGCAGCGGAAAGCACGGCCGAGCTCGGGCTGCGAGCCGAGCACGTCGCGGAAGGTGTGCACGATGAGGCCGGCATCGACGTCCGCATGCCCGAGGCGCTGCGCGATCCGGTGGCAGATGGCCTCCTCGAGCTGCTCGTGGCTCGCCACCATGGCATAGATGAAGCCGGTCAGCGCCGGCTCGGCCGCCATCGCCGCCTCGGCCTCGCTACGGAGCGCGCTCCAGACGGCATCGTCCGGTGCGCGATAGGGCGCACCGTGACGCTCGATCCTGCCGGCCGCCGTGTGCTTGGCGCTGCTCATATCCTCGCTCCTTCGCCCCCTTTGCAGGCGGCGACCCGGCTCCCGGGCAAAGGCCGTCTTCACATTATATGGTCGATACGGGCCGGCCGTCAGATGGATCTTGGCCGTCCGGATCCCACCCGTCCGGATCTCGGCATTCGGATCCCGGGTTTCGTGGCTAGGGGGTATCGGCGCAGGCGGGCCGCGTCAATCTTTAACCACCCGGCAAGGCCCCTGCCCCCGCCTCCGGCAGGCCGCGAGTTGCACAGGCCGCAGGTGGCCGGCGCTTGAGGCGCGGCGCCGCGTTGTGCGTAATCGCCTCAAGCCTCAATCTCGCGCCCCTTGAGAGGAGTAGTCCCATGACCGACGCCCCCGCCGCCGCACCCGATCTCAAGCTTGCGATCGAGGGCCCCGTCGCCTGGATCGTAGCCAGCAATCCGGAGCGCATGAATGCGTTCACGGCCGGCATGTGGGCGAAGGTGCCGGCGCATGTCCGGGCGGCCGAGGCGGATCCCGCGGTGCGCGTGATCGTCCTGCGCGGAGAGGGCACGCGCGCCTTCTCGGCGGGTGCCGACATCTCGGAGTTCGAGACGGCGCGGACCGGCGCCAGCGCCGCCGACTACGACCGGCTCAATCACGAGGCGTTCTCGGCGCTGCTCGCGGCGAGGAAACCGATGATCGCCATGATCCATGGCTTCTGCCTCGGCGGCGGCCTCGGCATTGCCGCGTGCGCCGACCTGCGCCTCGCAGACCCCAGGGCACAGTTCGCCATTCCCGCGGCGAAGCTCGGCCTCGGCTACAATCCCCGCTGGGTGCCGCCGCTGCTCGCTCTCGCGCCGCCCGCCTTCATCAAGGAGATGCTCTTCACCGCGCGACGCTTCTCGGCCGCCGAAGCGCAGCGGATCGGTCTCGTGAACGAGGTCGTCGAGACTGAGAACCTCGAGGTCGCGGTGCGGACGCTCGCGAGCGACATCGCCGCCAATGCCCCGCTCACCGTGCGCGCAGCCAAGCTCACGGTCGATGAGCTTGTGCGCCACCCGGAGCATCCCGACACGGAGACGCTCGACGCGGCCATCAAAGCCTGCTTCGAAAGCTCCGATTATGCGGAGGGGCGGCGCGCGTTTCTCGAAAAGCGCAAGCCCGTGTTCCAGGGCCGCTGATCGCGGGTCACGTATTCCGCAGCGGATAAAAAAAATATTGCGGTCGCGTACGCCCGCAACGCAGCACATGCCAAGCGCGCTTGGATCTCAGGCAAAACGTCCGCGTCACTCGCCCGAAGGCGCATCCGACGTTGTGCATTGCACGATCTTTTTCGCTTGGCGCGGAACTTTTTTGCTCCGTAATCTTTGTCAGCCGACGGGTGTCGCCGTGACGACGGCGATCCCGAAAAGGCAAGCACCCTGCTTGTGAATGCGTGACCTGTTTCCCAGCGCCGGCTTTTGCCGGCAGGAGGCAACGATGGAACTCTCGATGCGCGTGAGCCTCATTGCGGCGCTCATGTCTTTCGGCTTCATCGCTGCAATCGTCGTCGGAATGGTCTGAGCGCCTGTTGTCGCTCGCAACCCTTCCCGGCGCCGTCACGGTTCAGCCGATAAAAAAAGGCGCGAGGCCCGGATGGCCTCGCGCCTCACTTTTTGCGGCACCCGATCGCTACTTGCGCAGGTGATAGCCGAGGAGCGCGCCAGCCAGCACGGCGTACTTGTCGGGAATGCGGCCCCAGGGGATCTCGGACAGGAGCGGCACGGCCGGTCCGAACTGCCAGAGGAGCGCGGCAATGACGGCGAACGCCAGCGACCAGGTGAGCGTGCGGCTTCCCGGCGTCCCGACGTCCTGCAGAACCTGCGCCGCGATGATGCCGACCAGGAACACCACGATCGCGGCCAGGATCGCGAACACATAGATCGCGAACGCGCTCGGCACGCTGTTGCCCAGCGCTCCCATGATGGCGTTGGTGCCGAGCCAGCCGATGACGATCTGGAGCAGCAGCAGTACGAGACGTCCAAGCATTTGAAGATCTCCCCCCAATGTTGACGCCGGTCGTCCCCGCCCGCCGGCGAATGCCCGGGATCCGAGCATGGCCGCGATCGGAATCGATCCGGCACGGGCCCGGTTTAGCACGCCGATCCGCGAGGCGGAACAATGGACGGGGAGAGCGAAGCTTACACGGCCGCGCGGCGCTGCGAGGCAAAGAAATAGCCGGCGATTGCCGCTGCGACCGGCGCCAGGGCGAAGCCTTGGGTCAGGAGATCGGGGACGGCTTCTCCCCGACCGAAAACAGCAGGCGTCGACGCCGCGGCAATGACAGCGAACGAGATCGCGGCGACCGCCGACAGCAGGGTCGGCGGGGCGATGGACCTGGTGATGCGCGCGCCGATAAACGCTCCGACGAGCACGATGACGGCGCCGACGGCGGCGACCGCGTAGGCGTAAAGGGGGCCTCCCTCCATAATCATGCCGACAAGGTTCGGCGCGGCGATCCACGCCGCTGCGGCCTGCGCCACGGCCAGATTGACGAACGGCATCGCCCCTCCTCCGAGCCGAAACGGCGGCCCTTCCGGACCGCCGTTCTGATCATGCCACGTTCCGGGTTGCAGAGACAGGGTCGTAGTTGAGCACCGATGCCAGCCACCGCTCGGCCTCGGCCGCGTTCCAGCCCTTGCGGCGCGCATAGTCCTCGACCTGATCGCGCTCGACCTTGCCGACGCCGAAATAATGGCTCTGGGGGTGGGAGAAATAGAGCCCGGAGACGGCCGCGCCGGGCCACATGGCGAAGCTCTCGGTCAGCTCGATGCCGGTCTCGTCATAAACGTTCATCAGCTCCCACAGCGTCCTCTTCTCGGTGTGGTCGGGCTGGGCCGGATAGCCGGGCGCGGGGCGGATGCCGCGATACTTCTCGAGAATGAGATCGTCGTACGAGAGGCGCTCGTCGCTCGCATAGCCCCACAGCTGGCGGCGCACCTTGGCATGGAGGGCTTCCGCAAAGGCTTCCGCGAGCCGGTCCGCGAGCGCCTTGGCGATGATGCGGTTGTAATCGTCGGTCACCTTGATGTGGGTCCTGATCGCCTCCTCCTCGCCGAGGCCCGCGGTGACGGCAAAGCCGCCCACGTAGTCGGCGAGCCCGGTCTCCATCGGCGCCACGAAATCGGCGAGTGCGGTATGGGCGCGGTTGCGTCCGGGATCGCGGGCGATCTGCTGGCGCAGCGTGAAAAGCTTCCTGCGTTCGTTCTCGCGCGCCTCGTCGGCGAAGAGCACAATGTCGTCGCCGACGCTGTTGGCCGGCCAGAAGCCGACGACGGCATTCGCCGTGTACCACTTCTCGGCGACGATGCGGTCGAGCAGAGCGCGGGCGTCGGCAAAGAGCTTCTTCGCCTCGCTGCCGACCTTGTTGTCGTCGAGGATCGCGGGATAGCGGCCGGGGAGCTCCCACGCCTGGAAGAACGGCGTCCAATCGATGAAGGGCACGAGATCGGCGAGCGGGAACGCCTTGAGCGTGCGCGTCCCGAGGAAGCTCGGCTTCGGCGGTACGTAGCCGGCCCAGTCGATGGCATACTTGTTGGCACGCGCGGCCGAGAGCGGGATGCGCTGCTTCTTGGCTTCGTTGGCGAAATGCGTCTCGCGCACCTTCACGTATTCGGCCTTGATGCCGTCGATGTAGGGTTTCGATTCCGTTTCCGAGAGCAGGTTCGAGACCACGCCCACGGCACGGCTCGCGTCCAGCACGTAGATGGTCTGGCCGCGGTTGTAGTTCGGGCTGATCTTGACGGCGGTGTGCACGCGGCTGGTGGTGGCGCCGCCGATCAGCAACGGCACGGCGAAACCTTCCCGCTCCATCTCGGCGGCAACGAAGCACATCTCGTCCAACGACGGCGTGATGAGGCCCGAGAGGCCGATGATGTCCGCCTTCTCCTTCTTCGCGGTCTCGAGGATCTTGGCGGCCGGCACCATGACGCCGAGGTCGATCACCTGGTAGTTGTTGCACTGGAGCACGACGCCGACGATGTTCTTGCCGATGTCGTGCACGTCGCCCTTCACCGTCGCCATCACGACCTTTCCGGCCGCGGGCATCTCGTCGAGGCCGGACGCCTTCTTCTCGGCCTCGAGGAACGGCTGCAGGTAGGCGACGGCCTGCTTCATCACGCGCGCCGACTTCACGACCTGCGGCAGGAACATCTTGCCGGCGCCGAACAGGTCGCCGACGACGTTCATGCCGGCCATCAGCGGGCCCTCGATGACGTGCAGCGGCTTCTCAGCTTGCTGGCGGGCTTCCTCCGTGTCGGCTTCGATGAAGTCGGTGATGCCGTGCACGAGCGAATGCGTCAGGCGCTCCTGCACCGTCCCCTCGCGCCAGGAGAGATCCTTCTCTTTGGCCTTGGCGCCGCCTTCGCCCTTGAAGCGCGGAGCCGCGTCCAGCAGCCGGTCGGTGGCGTCGGGGCGGCGGTTGAGGATCACGTCCTCGGCGAGATCGCGCAGCTCGGCGGGAATGTCGTCGTAGAGGGCGAGCTGGCCTGCGTTGACGATGCCCATGTCCATGCCCGCTTTGATGGCGTGGTAGAGGAACACCGAGTGCATGGCCTCGCGCACCGGCTCGTTGCCGCGGAAGGCGAACGACAGGTTCGAGACGCCGCCCGAGATGTGCGTCAGCGGCATCCTCTCTCGGATCTGGCGCGCCGCCTCGATGAAGGCGAGGCCGTAGCCGTTGTGCTCCTCGATGCCGGTCGCGACGGCGAAGATGTTGGGATCGAAGATGATGTCCTCGGGCGCAAAGCCCGCCTTCTCCGTCAGCAGCGCGTAGGCCCGCTCGCAGATGGCGACCTTACGCTCGACGGTATCGGCCTGGCCCTGCTCGTCGAAGGCCATGACGACCACGGCCGCGCCGTAGCGCTGCACCTTGGTCGCGTGCTCGAGGAACGGGCCTTCGCCCTCCTTGAGCGAGATCGAGTTGACGATAGCCTTGCCCTGCACGCACTTGAGGCCCGCTTCGATCACGCTCCACTTGGAACTGTCGATCATGATCGGCACGCGGGCGATGTCGGGCTCGGAGGCGATGAGGTTCAGGAACGTCGTCATCGCCTTCTCGCTGTCGAGCAGGCCCTCGTCCATGTTGACGTCGAGGATCATGGCGCCCGCCTCGACCTGCTGGCGCGCGACCGCGAGGGCGGCCGGATAGTCGTTCGCCTCGATGAGCTTGCGAAACTTCGCCGAGCCCGTGACGTTGGTCCGCTCGCCGACGTTGATGAAGGATTGCGCTGCGCTGCCGGTGGTCACGACGTATACCTGCCTTCATAGTTGATCGGCCATTTCTTCTCTTTTGCGGCCGAGATCAGATCTTGAATGGTCACGGGAATCTTCTCGCTGCTCCAATCGCGCGGCCGCGGAAAGATCAAGCTGCCGACCTGCATCCATACCAACACCAGCGGGATGCAGAGCCCGATCAGCACGTAGTTGCCCCAGTACGGCAGATCGAACCTTTCAGTCAGGTATGAGGCCGCCGGAACGCTTGTCATGGCAAACAGGACGGCTCCCATGATCGTCCAGAGCACATTCGGAGAGGAGAGCGAGAAGCCCCCGTTGTCGAAGTGGCGATAGAATCTGATGCCGCTCAAATCGATATCGAACTCTTCCGCCAGGGCCGCCAGCAGGTTTCTGGCTTCGGGACCGGTCAAGGCCAGGTCCCGGTAGAGATCCGTGGTGTGACCGAGGGCATGCCGCGGCGCTCTCGT